>Ga0209006_10000085_pt1 | contig 98591 bp, 90 predicted proteins | sample JacPin_JW_Ref_O2_FD_188567 | JGI IMG/M metagenome (GOLD analysis project Ga0209006, IMG submission 188567) | Forest soil microbial communities from Algoma, Ontario, Canada - Jack Pine, Ontario site 1_JW_Ref_O2 (SPAdes) (version 2) | ecosystem: Environmental > Terrestrial > Soil > Boreal... | reverse complement strand
CTTCGCAACATTTCTTCAGCAATACACGAAGCAGCGTGGCAAGCGGCGCGGCGAGCCATCAGTCGTTCCAGCAGCAGACGGCTCACCTGCAACAGTCGATGCAGCAGAATCATGTGTCATCCGTGCAAGCCGGCGGACGCATGAGCACGGGCAACATGAGTGAAGCTCGAAGTGAAAGTCCTCGAAGTGAAAATCGAGGATCAACTGCATCTGGGATGAAACCCAGCGCGGGCACAGCGATGGGCAATCACGAAGCCGGCAACACTAGCTCCAGAAACATTGGCGGCCAGAGCGCCGGCAATCAGAACAGCCGGTCGTTCACTCCGCCGAACAGCAGCAACACGCGTTCTTCGGTGGGTCAGACACAACGCAGCGGCACGAACTCGGGCGGCTTCCGTCCATTCACGCCGCCGTCGCGCAACGAGGCGTCGAGTAATGGTGCCTCACGCGGCGAATCTTCACCTGGGCAATCCTCACGCAGCGATTCGTCACGTGGCGAAAGCTCACGTGGCGAAAGCATGAGCCGCGGCGCGGGAAGCAGCGGCAGCTATTGGAGCCGGACTGCTCCCAGTTCGTCGTCCGCGTCGTCGCGCTCATCTGAATCCAGCGGCCGGTCATATTCTGACGGCTACGGCAGGGGCTCGTCGCGTCCGCAACTGAACATGCGGCAGCCCATCGTGCAGCAGCGTTCGTCAGGTAGTTACGGTGGCTATCACGGCTCGCCCAGCTACGGAGGATCGCACGGAAGCTATGGCGGTTCGCACAGCGCTCCGAGTAGCGGCGGCGGAAGTCACGGTGGAGGTGGCGGACACTCCTCCGGCGGCGGGCATTCTTCGGGCGGAGGCGGCGGACATGGCGGTGGTGGCCATCACTAAAGACAAGTTGCAACCCTGGCTAGTGTGTTTGAAAAGTTGCAGTAAAAGTGAAAACAGAGGCGATAAGAAGGGCGCGCTAAATGGCGCGCCCTTCTTCTTGCTTGAATTGTCGCTCTTCGCCGCGCATGCTGTACGTCGCTCCGCGACAAAGGCTACGCAAGTGAAAGTTATTTCGGAATCAAATGCGATCCGGGAATGTTCTCATCCAGAGTCGCGAGGATTGCGTCATTCGTGCTGGCGAGTTGAACCAGGTGGCCGTCCGTGATTTGCTTTGGCGCTCGCACCTAGCCGGGAAGATGGGAAATATCGTGATTGTCGGCAATGAAGGAAAGGCGGCGAACGCGTGTCCGTTTCAGGCGCAACAAGAGGGTAGAAGCCTTAGCGACGGTGAATCCGTACGCTGGAGCTTGCGCCAGCACGCGCACGAATCCGAGTTCGGTGATGGAGCACGTTGCAAGATGCGGTGAAGTGGAGCGGACCCAGGAAGCGACGCGGCCGTGGAATTCATGATTGATGAGGCCGAGTGCAACCAGCGCGTTTACGTCGAGCAGATAAATCATCGGAGCTTAGTCACGGCTTGCACGTCATCCTGTAGGAATCAAGCTGCAAGAATCAGGGAAAGTTGGCCAATGCTTCTTCCACTTCCTTGCTGGTTAACGTGGGCGCGTCCGGGCCAGCGCTCAGCGCAGGCAAGCCGGTAACAGGGTCAGTCACGATCTTCACCCGATGGTGACGTTTCTTGCACGGCGTAAGGATAATCCGTCCGTCTTCGACATCAGCGTCCAGGGGATCTCCCGGACGAATATCGAGCCGCCGGCGAAGCGGGCCGGGAAGAACGACTTGTCCTTTAGTGGAAACCTTGGTTTGCATGGTAAGACGATCTTACCATGATTTTCGGTCGGATCTCAAAAGATGGCGAGTCACGGCCTCGCATACGCCGGATTCTCGGGCTCCGGCCGGTCGTAGTCGCGCCCGTATTTATTCTTGTGCTCGAGATCAAAGTCAGATTCCGTCAGCGTGAATGTCCCAAGAGAAGTCTCGCCCGGCGAAACCGTGATCTCGCGATCCATAGCGTGCAAAGCATCCGGCGCGACCGAAGGATGAAAAACCTGCAATGCATATCGTCCGGGAGGGACGTTGGGGATCTGGACTTGTCCGCGCGTGTCGGAGATCGCATAGTAAGGCGTGCTCACGGCAACGACCACCGCACTCATTTGCGCGTGAATGTTGCAGAAGATGTAGGAGACTCCCGGTTTGTCGAACTGCACAAAGCGAGTCGTGCCGCTTTCGTACAGTCCTAGGTCAAATCGCTTGCCATCGAACAGCGAAAATACGTTATGGAAAAAGGGATCGTGATTGGGAAATTCCACTTTGCCGCCGACCGGAATGACCAGCAGCGATGGATGGAACATCTTATTTTTCTGCACGAGTTGAGGAATCTCAGACGGCTTCTGCCGCGGCGGATTGAAGCGGGCGCTTCCTAGCGGCGTGAGCCACACAACGGCATTAGAATCGTCTTTCTCTTCGTGGCCGCCCTTCGTCAATTCAACGTGCGCTTTTAAGGTCGCGTCTTGCCCGAAGGCAGCAATTGCGGCGAGTATGCAGGCAATAACGATGCGGCCGCAAAGATTGCGATTACATTTCAAAATAGAATCCCCATCGCCAGGTTGATTTGATTGACCACACTGCTCTCGTCGTACACCGGGAAGGTACGTAGTCGCCGGAACTCGGCGGAAAACAGCAGGTCCGATCGGGGACGGTAAACCACGTTGCCCAAGCCTCCGCGATTGCGGCCCAGGATCGGTCCGAAGTTATTTTGATCGATGGCGAAGCCGCGCACATCTCCGGCAAAAGCGTTGTCTTCCGCAAAGACCGCATTGAACTCCACTTTGGATGTGAGTTGATATTTCAATTGGCTCCAGCCGCCGACGGCGTCGAGACCGCGGATGGGGGACGACGCCAATGTGGGATCGCCTCCGTAGAGGATGGACGTGCCGATCGCAGCGCCAAGGCCGCCGATGCCGCGTCCGCGATAGAACTCACCCGACAATGTCAGGCGGCGCGCGAGCGGAACCTGCCAGTCAGCCATACCCGCCCACGCATCTACGTTTCGCCCCCAATTCCAATTCTGGCGGCTGTAGTAGCCCGCCATGCCGAAACTCAGAGGGTGATCTAAGAATGGCCGTGACCACGCCGTGCGCAGCGCATAAGCCGGCTGACCCGATTGCTCGCCCGCCTGTACCGTGCGATAGAAGGGATTGTAAGGAGGCTCCCAATCGAGGTTGTCGAGAAGTCCTGCCTGCACGGTAAGCGTTTGAGAGTCGCTCAGGTCGAAACGATGTTCGACGCGCAATTGCGGCGTCCACGCCCAGAGATTTCCCGCAAAACCAAATGCCGGCGTTGCCAGTGAGGCGAACGAGGTCGGGGACAACGGCGAGATGAACAAAGCATCCTGGCCGCCGACTACTGACGTGTGAGCCCAATCCAAACGCAGGCTGGCGGTTTGCAGACGGGCGATGCCGAAATCCGCCCCATTCCCCGTAGCGGGGAATCCACCTGCGAAATCGAACTGAACGCCGGCAGAAGTTTTTGCACCCGCAATGTCGGGACCGAAAATCTCAAGTCCGATTTCCGATTGCCGAAGCGTCGCGCCCAGGCTTGTCGAAGGCGCGCCGGGAATCGTAGTCTCCGCATAGTCGGGAAGGTCCAGATTGTTCGAGTTGCCCCGATTCTGGAACATATTGAACAGCACGATGCCGGAAAGGCGCGCTCGATATTTGGAAGCGGTCTCGACTTTGGTCTGATATTGTTCGTCGATTTTGGATCCGAGCAGGGAAGCGGAATCCTCGAGTTTCTGGACGCGGTCTTCCAGATTGGACGAAGAAGGTCCGATCGTGGGAGACGCACCAGCCATTTGTTCGGGGCTGGACGATAAGAGCGGAGCCTGTGCAGTTGTCGCGGCAGCAGCGCTTCCATTGCCAGCACGCTCCAGCATGCTGCGCGTGTCCTGCAATTCATGGCGCAGTTCTTGCATCTCGGTGCGTGACTGCGTGCTTTCCGTGCGCATCTCATCGACCAGCGTCTTCAACTGGCGCACTTGCTCCTGGAGTTCGCGCACGGCGCTAGTTGTTTCTTCACCGGCGTTTTTACTCGCCGGCGCTGGCGGGTTTTGAGCGAGGCTAAGGGTATTCAAGAAAATGACGGCGGTGGCGATCCAGGCAGCGCTTCGCCAGGCAGCCCCCCGCAAGGCAGTGGTCCCAAGGTTTCTCACACCCTCCTCCTAATTTTTCCGGATCGATAAAACGCGAAGGGCTGGAACTGCCGGCCTACGCGCCGGAATGCCGAATTGAATCATCGCCGGCTTCTTGCTTAGCAGGAACAAGAGGAGAAAGCCTCATGTTGGCCTGCTGGACCCCATGACCCGCGTCCATCACTCGCCCCGGCAGAACAATAGTAAAAACTGTTCGTTCGTCCGGCGTACGTTGCAGGATAATCTCTCCCCCATGATCCTGAACGATTTTTTGCACCACGGCCAGACCCAGGCCCGTGCCGTTCTCCTTACCATAACTTACAAACGGATGAAACAGCTTTTCCCGGATGGATTCTGCGATTCCGGGCCCGTTGTCCGAGACCTGAATGGAGATTAGATCTGTCTTCTCCACGACTGTGACGTCCACCTTGCCGCCCACGGGAGGAGCTGCCTCGCAAGCGTTCAACAATAAGTTGTACAGGGCGCGTTCCAGTTTCCGCGGATCGAACCATCCTAAAAATTGATCCTCGCAATGAACCTCGATAACGCTGCCGTGGTGGCGCGGGTGAACGCGCACCACCTGCACTGCACGATGTACAGTTTCGCAGACGCTGCTGTAAGACGGGCTCAAGGATTCGCGCGTGCGCGCGAACTCGAGAAGTGAATCGATGAGGTCCGTCATCGAATTCACGCCCGTACGAACTTCCTGGTACAGCTCTTCACGTTGAATAGACGTCAGCCGTCCGTCGCAAAGAAACTCGGAGTTGGCGACGATGGCGGCGAGCGAATGGCGCAAGTCATGAGAAATGGAACTGGCCATGCGGCCGATGGTTGCGAGCTGCTCTGATTCCAGCAGGTCCTGCTGGCTCTTGAGCAGGCTGGCACGCATGCGGTCGAAAGCGCGCGTCAACTCGGCGACTTCGTCGCCGCCGCGTGAGTCCAGCGGGTGGTGGAAGTCTCCACGCTCGAGAGCGCGTACGCCGCCCACGAGATTGCCCAGGGGCCGCGTGAAAGTCTTTGAGACAAAAAATACCAGCGCGCTTCCAATCAGAACCGCCAACAGGCCGAGCAGCAGCAGATACCGGTTGAGTTGGTTGAGAAATTGCGCCGCCTGGTCGTAGGAGCCAAGCACACTCAGGCGTACCGGAGTGGCTTGCTGGCCGGAGAGTTCGAGCGAAGTGGCGAGGAAATGTTCCTTGCCGACTTCGATGTCACGGAAATCTTTCTGCGACGACCCGGCGACGAGATCGCCGACACTTTCGCTGCGCATTTGCTCAGGAGTCAAAGTGGTGGCGACCACCTGGTTCCCATACGAAAAGACCACCTGGCTTGCGGCGACTTTGCTGACCTCGCGCGCCAGGCGATCGTCAATTTCATGGCCGATGACGAGGAAGCCGAGCAGCGTTCCTTCGGTGCGCGAACCGCGATACACGGGCTGGAGAAATGCCTGGTACAGATGATCCGCGCCGAACCACCAATGGCTGGAATCTTCTTCATTCAATGATCGTTGAAAGTATTTCTCCGCGGCTTCGCGCGTGAAACCCGGAGTCTTCGTGTGCAGCGCAACGACTTTGCCGCTGCGATCGATGAGGACGAATAAGTCGCTGCCCGCAACCTGCCAAACATCCTGCGACGCATCCTGAATGGTCACCGGATCGGGGCTGGTCATGATCGCGCGAGTGATGGGCAAATCGGCCAGCAGTTCGGCCGATCGCGTCAGCATGGTTTCGCGTTCGTGCTGAAAGTTTTCGAACGTGCCGACCGAGTTGCGCAGGTTGACGACGATTTCCTGGCGGACATGGTTTTGTATGCTGCGCCGCACTAATAGCAAACTAGTAGTGGTCAGCGCCGTGGTGATTGCGAGCATCGCCAGCAGGAAGCGCGTACTGAGACGCACACGCGGCAGAAAAATGCCGGAGGATTCAATGGGCACGCTGCTGGCGGCGGGTTCCAGAGAGGAATTCAAGGGAATCAGCGAACGAACTTGTATCCCATACCATGCACCGTCCGGAAGTGTACAGGGCTCGAAGGATCCCTTTCCAGCTTTTGCCGCAGTTTCAGAATGTGATTGTCGACGGTGCGAGTGGAAGGATAATTCTGGTATCCCCACACTTCGTTCAACAGTTCATCACGGCTGATGACCCGATCCGCATTCTGCACCAGGAATTGAAATGTCTTGAATTCCTGGGCGGTCAGAATAATGGGCTGTCCGTCACGTTTGATTTCCATTTTCTTGAAGTCGGCGGAGATGCCGTCGAAGCTGACGACGTTGACGCTGGCCGTGCGGGATGTATGGCGCAACGCCGCCCGCACTCGCGCCAGCAACTCGCGCGGGCTGAAGGGCTTGGTGACGTAATCGTCGGCGCCCAACTCGAGCAGCAGCACTTTGTCGGAAACATCGCTGGCGGCGCTGAGAACCACGATGGGCAGAGTTGGAGATTGCGCTTTGATCTCCTTGCACAAATCGCCGCCTGAAAGTTTGGGCAGGCGCAGGTCGAGGACGATCGCCGCGGGAGCGGAGTTCTGAAAACTCTCCAGCGCCGATCGTCCATCCGAGCGGACTTCGACGACAAAGCCTTCCGTTTCAAAAAGGCGCTTGAGTGCTTTCTGTACTGCCGGATCATCTTCCACGACAAGAATCCGACCGGCCGACTGTGGCAGATTAGCAATCTCCATGCTTTTGGCCGGGCTGAGTGGTGTGGCAATGTGGCCCATAGAACAAACCTTCCCGTGTTAAGTACTCCCGACCAGTCAAGATTGGTCGGATGCTGCACAAGGCAGCAGCTTACAACGGTTTTCGCGGAATCATGCTTTACAGCTCCACCTTTGACAATTATTTTACACTTGCTGCTGTAAACAAAGGTGTTTTAGGCCAGGAGGTTGCTAGAGGCGGACGTCGGACCTCAGACTTCGGACGCCAGACCTCGGACTGGACCGTGGGCATTTTGAGGTCTGAAAGTCCGAGGTCTGAGGTCCGACGTCTGACGTCCGAGGTCAGGGTTTAGTATTTGAACATTGCTCGCCTCGCTCGAATCAGAACGGCTGGTGGTGGTGCTGGTTCACCCGCGCAATCCTTTGAACATTGGCGCGGCGGCTCGCGCCATGAGCAATTTTGGTGTCAGGCGACTGCGCCTTGTCGCGCCGTATGAGGTTGCGTTTCGCAATGCACGCTCGGCGGTGGGCGCATCGGCGGTGCTCGAAGCTGCCGAACAATTCGACACTGTTGCTGAAGCGTTGACCGATTGCCAGCTTGTGATTGGCACCACGGCCGTGAAGAGCCGCGACTTGCAGCATCCGCTGCGGGAACTCAATGTAGAGACGGGGCGAGCGCTACGTTCGGAGCTCGGGTCACGAACCGTCGCGCTGATGTTTGGTTCGGAAAAATTTGGCCTGTCGAACGAGGATCTCACTCATTGCCATTGGCTGCTGCGCATTCCGGCGCGTGAAGAACATCCGTCGATGAACCTGGGGCAGGCCGTCGCTGTTTGTCTTTACGAAGTAACGCGAAACGAAAACGCGCCTGTGGTTCCTGATTCTGTTCCTCAAGTTCTGGCCGGGCCGCAGGCTACTGCGGGCGATGAAGAGAGGATTGTCGTCAGCTTGATGGAGGCGCTGAACTTGAGCGAGTATGTGAGGCGGCACACGGAAGAATCGGTGCGGGAGAATGCCCGGCGTTTCGTGCGGCGGTTGAACATGCAACGGTCGGATGCGGAGTTGTGGCTGGGCATGTTGCGGCAGATTATCTGGAAACTCAAGGGCGGAAAGCACGAGGAATAATGGCGTCGGGAGACTCTTTACGAAGTGTTCTACGTAGAACATTTTGTAAAGGTGGACGCCGAAATTTGTGGTTCTGCACTGTCCCAAAATGGCAAGTTGTTGAGCGCTGACGGGTTTGCGGCAATCGGCGATGGATACTTTCGTATGTGGATGGAGTCTACGAAAGTAGACTTGACGGAGAGCTGCGTTGTCCCACGGAAGGTGCAGTTCGATGAGGGCCTAGAAAAGATGGGAGTTATGTTTCCGGTTTAAAGCAGGGGCTGTGGTTAACCGGGGAACGTTCGCGCCGGTCCCCAGGTTTCCCACGGCGCGGACTTACGCCTGGCACCTTGCTCGGGTCCGAGCCAGGAAAAAATGAAAGGCCCCCGGTTAACACACGGTCTCAGCAGGGCTTAGTCCCGACGACGATCGGGGCAGTCTCGCTTCCGTCGCAACCGTACGCGGCGTCTACATGGAAGACGGTGATCCCTAGTACGTTGATTATCTCCGCATTGGGCGTTACGTAGCTGACATAGTAAGGGCGACCACAATCGTCGAGGTATTGAGTTTTGCTCGTCTCGACCAAGGCAAAAGGAATGTAAGGAGTTTGGCACGCGACGGGCTTGCCTATGACTGCCTGGGCATTAACGGCTAGCACTGGAACGATATCGCCCGTACAGTAGCCGATGAAATCAACCGTGACGTCGCCTTGGGTTTCGGCGGGACCCTCCTCCTGGCAGGAAGTGGGATCACACTGGATTGACGTGAAAACGAGGTCCTGGGCGTGGAGGCTTGTTGCGAAAGTTGCAGCCAAGAAAAGAGAGCAAAGCAGGGACCAGATCGGCTTCATTGTTATTGTTCTCCTACGTGACGAAATACTGGGGGACGGATCTGTGCCTTCAGTTGCCCAAGAGAGCCATCAAGATTAGGGCTACGCTGTAAGAGCCCCGCATAGTAAGCGCGTCGTGATGAGGCCTTGGAAGTTGGAGTGTCTGATTTACTTTGAGCATCCTGGCGAATGCGTGCCAGAAGCGTCGGCATATCCTCCCCGGCGCTCCTGCCAGCTGTGACCTCTGCCACGAACTTCTGCACTGCCAGATCGCGATCCTGGATTTGAGCGTAGTATTGGAATTTGTCCGGGCCCAAAATCTGGCCGTCCTGAAAAATCACCGAGTCAAGATAAACATGCATTGTTGCAAGCGGGTCGACAGATATCGGCTCTCCCACTTGGGGAACCAAAGGAGAGCCCCCTATAAATTCGCCCGTCGCGAGGCGGGCGAACAGATGTTGTTTAGTGCATCCGTAAGGGGTTATCAGCGATAGATTGTCAGCTTCAACGATCGGATCCAGGGGAGCGAACATATAAGCATCGCAGGTTATTCCACTTCGCTTTAATTCGCCTTTGCTGTCTGTGTAATTCCACCGGACGTCGACAGCAGTTATGGGAGTAGCCGTACGATTGACCAGAATGAACGACCCCGGAGGCAGCGCGAACGATGGGTTTCTTAGCGGCGCCGGTATGGCCGTTCGATGTGCATCATCAATCGGTATTACCTCAATCCTAACGTCCGGTTTGTTGTCTACTTGAATTGGTGGCACGACTCCAGCCTCCGCAGCCGTGATAAGTACCATCGTAAGCGAAAACAGGGTCGCTTTGATTCGCCCGATCATAAGTTCTACCTCGCGAGAGTGGCAATTCTGCATATCACGGGTGGTCCGCCCACGAGTAGTGCGAGTCAATCACGTCCCCTTTGCGCCGCTCCGTGAGGTTGCGCCTGTTGTGAAGTGCTGTCCGTCTCTCGCGGCAATCGACAAATGGCCTTCGGGCCTTCCAAACTACAACTGAAGCTGAAGTGAGGGGGGGCGCTTTCATCTTTCGCCGTAGTCGGCACGGTCGGACCTTCATGGTCAAAAACGACCTTTTGGACGGACTCTAAAGCGTTCGCTATGGCCGCCACGTCGGCGCATTTCCCAGCCTCGGCTTCCACCAGCGAAGGATCGAATGGCTCTCCTCCCACGCCGGGAACTTTTGCGGGCCACGTGGTCCCATCCTCCAGATAAACGAAAACCACCTCAAACTGGGCTTGCAAATAGGCAGCCCCTAAATTCTTGGCCATGTGAACTAGAAGCTTGGGGTAATGAAAATGATCGCCGTCTCGGGACGCGACTGCCCTTCCATGAGGACCGATTCGCACATTAATACGGCTGCCGTTGTCGCTGCTTGAACTCGCCTTAACAGACTCAATCGCGCATCCCGGCGGAGCACTACCTTCACCTCTGACGATGACGCCGACTACTGACTTATTGGAAGCATTCGACAGCACGAATTGGAGGTCATGTCCGTCGTGTTCAAAGCCTAGAATGTGCACAGGAGAGTCTTTTTGTAGTGGCGCATAAACGGAAAACTTGATGACGGGTGCGGCGTCGGAACTAGCTTCGAGCGCCACGAGAAGGAGCACGAGCGCGAGGATAGTCAGTCGATACGGCGTGGGTCTGCTCGTATACCTCATGGAGAAACAGTGCAATTGTAATTAAAAGACCATTGGGTCGACGGAATAGGCGCGTTCGTTGACTTCGGATTTTCCTGGCCGTCAGGGTAAATATCGCAGTCGTCGCAGCCCGAAAAATCGGGGTATGGATAATTGTCCAACAACCAATAAAATGGCTCAGCGTTTTGTCCTTGCGCCACAGTGAGTACCGCACTCCCGGGAAGTATGATGGGATTTGCGTCTCCCTCCCCGCTTGCTATCCCCTGTACATAAAAAACGTCGTTGGCGTTATCGCAGTCCGTGAACGGGGCACACTGCCCGTAGGTCCAATATGGACTATTCTTGGTGGCGGATGACCAGGAAATCTCCGTTTCCTTGTTTGTTGTAGCGTTGTACTGCGTGAACGATGCGCTAAACACATACTCGTTATTCGTATAACCTAGGGTGCCATTGCCATCGCTGTCGGTGCAGGCATATTCGGGTGTACTGCTTGGCACAAACGAATTGGCGGTACAGGATGATAGCTTTGATGTCGGAGCGGTACCTCTGCCAGCCACCGACCTGTTGGACGCAGCGGCGGCGCGAAACTCTGCTGGAAGGCTGGCTTCGGATAATGGCTCGGGTGTCGTCACCGGCAAAGTTCGGATCGTGTCCAAGTCGGGCCGGGAGTATTCCAGCAGAAGGATTCGCTTTTCTGTATCTCTAAGGTACCCCTTGAGAACGATATCGACTTGGCCTGCCGGTTCGTATCGAAAGTGGAAATCGCTCCATAAAAGGCCACAGTATCCATGACGCGCAGGTCGTCCTCGGGAAGGTTCTTTTCCGCGTCGGCTTGTGCGGTTCGAAGCAAGTCCAAGATTTCTTCGCGCGAAATTCCGGTGCCTACACGTTCGCTAAGGAGGTCGTGGAGCGCGAGAAAACGGTCATGAAGACGAAACCGCCTGGCAAGAACAGCGTTGATCCAAACAGGATCACCCGCACTGGATCCGTCTTTGAATATCACGGCGCGGACTTCCGCCCGAACCTTGTTGGGATCCGAACCCGGAAAAAATGAAAGGCCCCTGGTTATCGAAGCGCCTGGGGGTATTACGTGGTCTCGCACGCTGGTATAAACGTCAAAGTACGTGCGGCCTTCCATTCCTAATGACGGAAACTCCACCAAGACGAAGGCGGTGATGGGAATCTCCGAATCATTTGTGAGCAGCAACGACGGTTTTCCATCCTTCCCTACGGTGACGCTTTGATGGTAGGTGGGGGAGCCAGCGAGGGCATGCTGTGCAGCCAGGCACAGCACAAGGAACGGGAGGAAACGGCGCGAAGTGCATAGCCACATTTTTGGCACGTTGTTTTCCTTTCTGACTGGCCTGCGCGGCCACTGTCGAAGCCTTTTCGGTTTCTAGCGCAGATTCGATCCAATGGGATTAGGCCCGTTCGGCGAAAGACGGACACTATGGCCGTGCTCATCGACAGTGGTAAAAAAAACATCGTAGGTCAAACGACCATCCTTGGATTCTCCGTCTTTCGGGTCGGGATTTAGCGATGCCTGATAGTGGAACCAATTGCCATACTGATCGAAAAAGCCTCGGTCATCGCGATAGTGCAGGCTGATGGAGTACACGCCCAGCTCGGGGAGAGTGTGCAGTTCGTTGGCCTGCGAAATTCCGTCGTGGTTATCGTCGATCCACAGTAATAGGTGCGGAAACACGTCATCGCGCTCATCAATAATGCCGTCGCCGTTGCCACCGTTCTCGGGTTTGTCGAATTCCGCCAAGGCCAGATACCCATTCGGCTGTTTCGACCTGGGCTGCTCAGTCAAATTTCCGAATAGCTCTTGGCCGTTGTCGATGGTGCCGTTGCGGTTTCGGTCTAGCGCGAGAAATGCATTGCCGGAATTTGCGGAAGTCCAAGCGATCTGAATCGGATGCCCGTTGCCGTAGAAATCGAAGATTACGCCGCCTTCGGCGGAGGTGAGACGGAACCCGGTTCCCGTGGTGTCTATGATGATCGGAGATCCGTTGCAAGCAGGCACGCCTGGGGCGCAGGGTGCGCCGGGCGGACAGCATCCCACACAGGGCGCGGAGCCGGCGGTTGCACGGGACAATATATCCGGCGAGAAAAGGACGCACAAGCCGACCAGCGGACAGCAAGCCCAAATTAGCCAGCTGCGAGACTTGAATGGCGACATCTTCGGCCTCCCTTCAACGCTCCGCACTCGTCGCGGTTATTGCGCAAGCGAGAGCATAGGTGTTGACGTTTGTTTCTCGGAGGGGCCCCAGGTTGGTCTAAAGCATCCCGTTCTTACCATGGCATCCTATTGTATGCAGTTGTAAATCTTTCTTGTTACGAAATCCAAACAACGAGTGAGTGCTAATGTCTCGAAGCATTCGTTCAACCCTCTAAGCAATGGGCGGTTAGCGAGTTTCATGCAGAGCGGGATCAGTGTGCTGGCACACTATCGAAACCGTGCAGAGTCCGGGTTGCCGTTACGAAACTCGGACACTCGAGCCTTCATCGAGCCGGGGGTGAGGTGGCCCAGCCTTCTCTCTGAATACCACCACAACTGAGGGTGTCCCATCCTTGCGCTCTTTGCAAGGGTGGGACACGATGTGCTGACATGGCGGTTTTTGACTTCCGCGTCTATTCGTAGAGATTACTGGCAGCATCGCGCCCATCCTTTCGCAAAAAGCGCGATAAGGATGGGATACCCACTTCGCGGTAACGGCAAGGATCAAAGGCTGAGCCGCCCGCTTCGTATTTCAGATTCTTGCGATGGCGTTCCAGGTGAACGCGATGGCGCTAGCGTAAAAACAAAACAGCATCACGCCATATATCACGCCGCATTGGTTGGCGAGTCGATTCCAGAGCGAAAAACCAGCCCCTTCGGGCAGAAGGTTCTCCATGTACTTACCCGCCAGATATTGGTAGAAGGCTCCCGCCCCAATCGCAAGAAGGAAGCCGAGCCAGATGAATATCGCCCGCGCATCTACCACTGGCTTTTCCATCTTAAGTATTTTCTCTGGAAACGTTACCGTAAGCGCCAGGGCTGCGGTACTCAGCTTGATATAGAGGCTCGCATTGTCGGTGTACATCTTCATAACTTTGAGTTCCTTATCAAAGTCTTTCGCCATGACCCCTCCTGCGTGGCCGACGATCATAGCGGACGTCGGCTGCGTGGCCAAGAAAAAAGGGGACAGTGGCCACTCCTAACCTCATGTCTATCTCTGCTCTCGAGAGAAGAAATGAAGTTTGGCGTGGACTACCCGTCCCCAAGCCAAAGCTAAAAGCGGCGGACAAGAGTGTCCGCCCTACAACTGCTGTGGTTATGCTGCCGTTTGGTGTTGATAGGCCGGGACGAAGGCCTCGGCTACGAAGGATTCGAATGTGGTTGGTGTGGTGTTGGTGGGTGTGCGAGATTCGAGCGGGCGCATGTGTCCGGTGTTGAGGGCGGCCGCCATTTCGAGCATTTGCGCGGCGAGCGGTTCGGACATACCCATCTGAATCAGGGCGCCGCGAAATTGATCGTCGGGCACGCGCACGTATTTCAGGTCGGGCTTGCCGATGGCTTTGCCGATGATGGCTGCAACTTCGGTGTAGGTGAGGTCGCGTTGTCCCTGCAATTCGCGGGTCTGCTTGCCGCGGAAGGAGGGCTTCAACAGAGCCTCGGCGATGGCTGTTCCGATGTCGTGAGTAGCGATCATGGGAAATTTGAGATCAGGCCGAGCTGGTCCGATCAATGAACCGGCCTGGGGAATTGCTTTCGCTTGTCCCAGAGTGTTTTCCATGAAGTAAGCGGCGCGCAGGTGAAGAACGTTCGCGCCGCTCAGCTGGTTAAGTTTTTGTTCGAAGCGATGAAGGCCGACGACCGGGCCGGTGCCGCTCGGCTTGTCGGCTCCGACGCTGCTGAGCAGGACTACATTTTTGACTCCTGCGTTTTCGAGCGCGGTGGTGATGGCATCGCTGATGCGATCCTGATAGTCGTTCGGGTCTTTGGTGCTGTGGTCCGGCGGAATCATGACGAAGGCTGAATCCGCCTGGTGAAATGCTTTGGCGAGAGCGGAGGCGTCGCGGACGTCGCCGATGAATACTTCCGCGCCATGCGCCGTTAGGGGCTGCAAATGAGCCGCGTTTCTGCCGACGACACGAACCTTTTGCCCGCGGGCGAGAAGGTTCTTTGCCACTACGTGCCCAATGTTTCCGCTTGCTCCAAGTACAACGTGCATATCTTCCTCCTTATTTCTTTTTCTATATTTTTTGGATGCGGGACGCTGGGCGTGGGCTTCACGCAGAAGGGCATCGAAATGGCGGGCAATGCTTACTATAAACAGAAGTTATGTTTAGGGATTGGCTATTCGCGAGGGAACAACTTGAGTGGAACGCCGACTGAACTGGAAGCGTAACAGCCAGGCGCTTTGCACCGGGGCTCCATTATCCTCGGCGGGCGAGAACTCCCATTGCTGCGCGGTTTCCTGAGAGAGATTGTTAAAGTACTGGCTCGATGAGGGAGAAACAATCTTTGCGGCAATCACTTTGCCGGATGGATCCACGTCGACGTGAACGCTGACCTTGATCACACCGTGGATTTTCCTCTTGGTGTTTGCAGAGATTCCGGGGACAACTCGATGCCGGATTGGATCTTCCGGCGGAGACGGTTCAGGAGCCGCCGTGGCCGCGGGTTTGGTCTCTGTGATAGCGGTGGTCGGGGGCGCGGCTGGCTCGGGTTTGTGGCTGAGTAGCTGTCGTCCCAGCAACAGTGCTGCGATGAGCACCACGACGGCAACCAGTGCGCCAACGCGCCAACCGGAACGGCGACTGCGGGTGGGCGCCGGGGGGGCCTCGACGATTCGCACGGGCGACGAAGCCTGAGAAGGGGCTGATTTGGCTGTCGGTTTGGGAGCAGCCGCGAGCTTGGGAGGAGACGAAGGTTTTGGAGGGGGCGCGGAGATCGGCGGAGCCGGCTGTAGCCAGGCGCCGATTTCGGTGATGGTGCATCGGTCTTTTGGATCTAGCGCGAGGCAATCGCTGATGATGCTGCGCAAAGGCTCTGGAATGTCGGCGGGAATCATCGGTGCGCTTGCAGGATTTCCCAGCAGTGGCAAAGGACGCTGCTTTAAAGCGGCGATCAGAAACATTCCCAGTGACCACACATCCGCCGCCGGAGTCATAGCGCCGTTCGCAATTTCCGGAGCGTCATAAGGGCCGGGCGGCGAAGACTTGTCGCGCGGTTCGCCGACGGCGTAAATGCGCTCCACTGGCAGCTTCAACTTGTCTCCCGAAGCCATGATGTTCGAGGGCTGGATGTGCCCGTGAACGAATCCGCTCTTATGAAGATAGGCAAGGCCTTCCAGCACGGGCGGAAGCAATTCTTTTACTTCGTCGGCGGTGAGCGCACGCTGCGGAAGAATCTGTGACAGGTCTTCGTCGGCGAAATCCATGAGCACGAAGAAGAACGGTGTGCCATCGATCTCCGAGCGACCGCCATCGAGCAGGCGAAGAAGAGAAGGACTGCTGAACTGCGCCAGGGCGCGCCAACGCGCAAGCTGGGGATCGAGCTTAAAAAAATCGGCAGGAAGAATCTTGACCACCGCCTTGGGCGATTGGGGGCCGGCAATCTCGGTCAAGTAAACGCAGCTATGATCGGAACTTCCCAGCCACTGCCGCAGCGGCAGCCGAGCATCCACCATGCGGCCTTCCCAGGCTCTTCCGATCTCTGCAATGTTCATGGGCTCCAACTCGTGAAAAAACATTCTAGCCGAGAGCGGTGGCTTGCGAACCTCTGGAAAACTTTTACTGTGCTCGAAGAGTAAAGTAAAAAACGGAACCGTGGCCGACCTGGCTGCGCACTCCGATTGTGCCGCCATGAATTTCCACGATGGCCTTGGCAATGGCCAGGCCCATGCCCGTGCCTTGAACCGTCGATCGAAGATTCCGTCCGCGATAGAATTTTTCAAAAATCATGTCTTGTTCCATGTCGTCGATTCCTGCGCCATGATCGGCCACGCTGGTCACAATTTCGCCGCCTAAACGCTGCTCGACCATAACGTGAATGGGAGTGTCAGGTGGGGAGTATTTTCCGGCATTCTCGAGGAGATGGACCAGCACTTCCGCGATGCGGTCCAGGTCCATGTTGATCATTGGCAGATTCTTGGGAACTTTCAGTTCTACGGGATGCCGTAGCAGAGCCTGGCGCGATGACTCCAAGGCCGCATCGATGGCTTCGCGGATGGAGTGCGGCTGGAAGTGAAACTCGATCTGATGCGAGTCCAGCTGCGCAACTTCCGCAGCCTCGCCGACGAGGCGATTCAGACGATCCGTTTCTTCATTGATGACGGTTAGCAGATCTTTGCGGTCAGGTGCTCCGAGCTGAACATTGGAGAGCAATGTCTCTGCCGATGCTTTGATTGCTGTTAGTGGCGTGCGGAATTCATGGGTGACGGAATCCAGCAGCACGGAGCGGAGGCGGTCACTTTCGCGCGCGGCCTCGGCTTTGCTGAGCTTTTCCACGGTGTGCCCGCGTTCAATGGAAATTGCGATCAAGCTGCCGATCGCTTCCAAAGTTTCGCGCGAGAGATCAGAGCCGGACAGCGCAATTGCGCCCACGGAACGAACGCCCATGCGCAGCGGCATGAAGCAGATGCGGTGCTCGCGGTCGAGTACTGGCTCGCCCCGGCTGCTGATTGCTTTCAGTTGATCGGTGGAAAACAAAGCCTGGCTGGCAGCGTCGAAGAAGTAGGGTTCCTGTTTCTCTTCGAGAAACATGGCCGCGCCGGTAACGCCAAAACATTCTACGACGTAGTTGGGAATGCGGTTGATGAGGCCGAAAACGTTATCGCTGACGAGAAGTTGTTGGCTGAAGGCGTAAAGGCGCTCGACTTCACTGCGGCGCTGGTTGGACTGCTCCGCTTCGCGGCGGGCACGGTTGGAAAGCTCACTGGCAATGGCGGCGGTAAAGAGAAAGGCGAAAAGCGCAACCCAGTTTTGCGGATCGGCGATCGTAAACTGGTACAGCGGAGGAAGAAAGAAATAGTTGTAGGCTAGCGTGGCGAGAAGTGCCGTGAAGATCGCATATCGCAGTCCCCACAACGTGGAGATAATCAGAATCGCCAGCAGGAAGGTGAATCCGACAGTGGTTGGATTCACGTGCAGCCATCGAGTGTAAACGAAGATAATAAGCGTCACAGCCGCTGCTGAGGCTGTAAAGCGTAATATCTGATAGAGTGTCGCTCGTTTCACCGTGAGCCGATTCTAGCTGATTCGCAATTTGCTCTTAAATTATTTCGCTGCATAATCATTTCTCATGCCCGATTTCATTCCGAAGACGCCCGAGCAATGGCTGGAAGAAGCCGCGCCGCGGAAGAAAGGAATTTTCAAACTCTTCCTCGGGTACGCGCCTGGAGTGGGCAAGACCTACAACATGTTGAGCGAGGGAGTGCGCCGCGCCAGCCGCGGCGAGGATGTCGTGATTGGCATTGTGGAAACCCACGGGCGCAAGGGGGTAGTCGAACTTGCTTCCAAACTGGAGACCGTGCCCCGGCGCAACGTCGAGTACAAAGGCACTTTGTTTGAAGAAATGGACGTAGATGCCATTTTGGCGCGCAAGCCGCAGGTGGCTTTGGTCGACGAACTGGCGCATACGAACATCGAAGGCAGTCGGCACAACAAAAGATATGAAGATGTGATGGACCTGCTGGAAGCCGAGATCGACGTGGTTTCGACGATGAACGTGCAACACATCGAGAGCCTGATGCCGACGATTCAAAGCGTCACAGGAGTTCATGTCCGCGAAACCGTGCCAGACTGGGTGATGCAGCGGGTGACTGAGATCGTGCTGGCCGATCTGACGCCTGAGGCGCTGCAGACCCGCATGAAACGCGGGGATATTTATCCGGTGGAACGCGCAGACCGGGCGTTGGGGAACTTTTTTCGTACCGCTAATCTGAACGCTTTGCGAGAACTTGCTTTGCAGCAGGTTACGCGGGCGGTTGACCGAAGTCTCGAGAATTGTCTCGAGAAGGAGGGCGCGGGGCGTGGCGTCGGCGTGCGCGAGCGGATCGGAGTGTGCACCAGTTCGAGTCCGGCGGCGCAATACCTCATTGCCAGAGCTGCGCGCATGTCGCAGCGAATCGACGCCGAGCTTTATGTGATTTATGTGGATACAGGCTCGGACAGCGATCCGAAAGACCAACGCTCGCTGAACCAGAATATTCAGTTCGCGCAGAATCTGGGGGCGCAGATCGTTCATACCAAGGGCAAGCACGTTGCCGAAGAGGTGGCTAAGGTCGTCCGCGAAAAGCACATTACGCAAGTAGTGTTTGGGCGTTCGGCGCAAACGGGACTGCGGAGGTATTTGTATCTTTCGGCCATTCACAAATTTTTGCGCGACGCGCCGCCGGTGGATGTTCACATCGTGACGCAGGAAGTGAAGTGAGATGAACGGGAACGGTCCGGCGGCGAAGGGAAATATTCTGGTGGTCGATGACGAGCCGCAGATAACGCGCGTGCTCAAGACGACGCTTTCAAGTCAGGGCTACGGGGTGCGCATCGCCTCCGATGGGGAAGAAGCCTTGCTCTCGCTGAAAGATTGGGCGCCGGACTTAGTCATTACCGATCTGCGCATGCCCAATCTCGGTGGCCTCGAACTCTGCCGGCAAATCCGCGCCAAGTCACGGGTTCCGATTATCGTGCTTTCGGTGAAGGGCGAGGAACGGATAAAGGTTGACGCGCTCGATGCAGGGGCTGACGACTACGTTACCAAGCCGTTTGGCGTCAATGAACTGCTGGCGCGCGTGCGCGCCGCGCTGCGCCGGGCCGCTGCGCCGGAGGAACCAGAGAGAACACTCATTGAGGTCGGGGACTTCCGAGTCGATATTCCGGGGCGCAGCGTTCGCGTAAAGGGGCGCGAAGTTCACCTCACCCCCAAGGAATTCGACCTTCTAGTATTCCTGGCGAAACATGCGGGCCGGGTTCTGACGCACCGCGCTCTGCTCGCCGCAGTGTGGGGAGCGAACAGCGTGGAACAACCTGAGTATCTGCGAGTGTTCATTGGGCATCTGCGGAAAAAGCTCGATCCGGACGAGAACTCCTCCCGATATATAGTTACCGAGCCGTGGGTGGGATACCGGTTTGAACCCGGGGAGTGATGCGAAGCTAGGGAAGCGCGTGTGTTGTTGTTTGGGAAAGCCTCAAGCAACCCTGGCCAGCTTGCCGTCGCCGGTACCGGACAGCGAAGGGTCTACGGGGCCGGGAACTGGCGGATCGATCCTTTCATTCTTACCTTCCTTTTCCAACGCCCTGTTCAATTGACGGATAAGCTCCATCAATTTCTCCGGATCTTGTTCCCGCGAAGCCAGCCGAGCGAGATTCTGCCAATCTTTACCGTGCTCTTTACGCCGATCCTGATTGCTCGTCATGGGAAAAAATAAGCACGTGCATTGCCGAAATGAATGGATGTAACACTTCTAGCCAATCCGCGCCCCCGAGATCCCGAGAAATCAATAACTTGGCAATCTGCACAATTTTTCCTAGTCAGAAGTACACGGCAGGTTTTCTACGGTGCAGCCAAATATTTCACGATGTCGCAACTCGATACGTCGGGCTCGATGACGAGTATTGGTCACTCCACAGCAATGTCCGCTACCGAACATTGAGCATGTCCTTCTGTGATCTTTTCCTAATCTTCTATACAAGGCACACTCCAAAGTTAAGTCAGTCAATACATTACACAGTTACCAAAACCTTGCGCATGAACGCTGCCCCCAAGCGGTTGAAAGTGGTTGTTACCTTGTCGGGGGCAATCTTCGCCTTGGCAATGATGCTCGGTTGCCAGGGGATAAGCACTCTCCATACAACTGCTACGACTACGAGTCAGCAAACAGCGACGGGCGAGTTGAGCGTCTCCCCGAGCAGTGTCACCTTCACCGGGGTACAGCCGGGTGCCAGCCAATCCCAGACGGAAACTCTGACAAACAATGGATTGTCCAGCATCACCGTCACGCAGGCACCGGTGACCGGAGCAGGGTTCAGTATGAGCGGTCTCAGCCTTCCAATGACATTGGCTGCCGGTCAAAGCGCTAAATTTAATGTTGTCTTCAGTCCTTCATCTGCCGGGAGTGCGACGGGAACTATCGCGATTCTCTCGAACGCCTCGAACCCAAATTTGACGGTTCCACTGACTGGCAGCGCGACTCCGCTTCAAGGCCAGTTGGCCGTAACGCCTGCGACGGTGACCTTGGGCAGCGTGACCGTGGGAACCACGGCATCGGCGGCGGGAACTCTTTCTGCGACAGGCGGCGATGTAACGATCATGTCGGCCAGCAGCAACAATTCGCGATTTTTGTTGAGCGGTCTGTCGCTGCCGGTCACTATTCCCGCGGGTAAGAGTGCGGCATTTTCCGTTAGCTTCAGTCCGCAAACCGTCGGAGCTGCCAACGCGACGCTGACTTTTGCCAGCACTGCATATCCCTCTACGACGGCGGCTGCTCTGACGGGAACGGGCACGTCGGCGCAAGGCCAGTTGGCCATAATGCCCACCACGTTGAGCCTCGGAAGCGTTACTGTCGGCAAAAGTGGAACGGCAACGGGGAGCCTTGTGGCCACGGGGGCGGACGTAACCCTCACCGCTGCCAGCAGCAATAACTCGCGATTCGCGCTGAGCGGGTTGTCGTTTCCCGTCACGATTCAGGCGGGTCAGAGCGCCGAATTCACTGTTACTTTCAGCCCACAAACGAGCGGCGCCGCAAGCGGAACTTTGACTTTCGTGAGCAACGCGAATCCTTCCTCCATCGTTGGCGATCTCACCGGAACCGGCACCACGGCTGAAGGACAATTGGCCGTCACTCCGACAGCCTTGAATTTGGGCAACGTCGCCGTGGGAGCCAGCGGCACGGCTGCCGAAAGCCTCACGGCCAGCGGCGCGAATGTAACCATCACAGCCGCCAGCAGCAACAACTCGCGGTTTGATCTCAGTGGGATTTCGCTGCCCATGACGATCCAGGCGGGACATAGCGCAGCATTCAATGTTACGTTCAGCCCGCAAACTATCGGAACTGCCAGTGCGACGCTCACTTTCGTCAGCAATGGAGTACCGTCGTCGATCACGGACGCTTTGACCGGCACAGGCACCACGGCTCCGGCGCACACTGTCAACTTGTCGTGGAATCCCAGTAGCTCATCCAACATCGTCGGCTACAACATCTATCGATCCACGTTTGGAACGGCGTGTGGGGCGTATGCGAAACTGAATTCCGCGCTTAACGAGTCAACGTCTTACGGGGACAGCTCTGTGGTTGACGGTCAGAGTTATTGCTACGTGACCACGGCAGTGAATTCGAGCAACGAAGAGAGCGCGTATTCAGCGGTTGTGGGGGCCACCATTCCGGCTCCGTGAACTCATAATGGGTATGCCGCTTTGGCTTTCTCATTTTCTTTCCGGCCAGAGGGCTGCGGCAAGCCTTCCGTGGGTCGCGGTGGCTTGAAGGTTAGAGGAGCTTCGGGCGACGGTTCCAAAGCCTGCAGGCGGGCGAGCCAGGAATTGGCTCGTGCTTGCGCGTCCTCGACCTGCTTGATCGTCATACTTCTTCCCATCTGTTCCTTCGTCTGCAATCCGCGATCGGCAGCCAGCAAATACCAGGCGTAGGCTTGAACCAGATCCCGCGGTTCTTTCTGCAGCGACACATACATCTGCGCCAGAGCCACTTGAGGCAGGGGCAGCCCTCCGCTCTCCGCCGCTTTCAGAAACAGGATGAATTCGTCACCCGAACTTCCGTTCTCGGGCAATCCGGACTTTTTTTGCGTGGGTTCCACTCCCGCAGCCAAAGTCATGAACAGCAGTTCGACCCGGTTCGAAACACCCAGCTTGTCGAAAACCCGAAACAAATAATTCTTGACCGTGTGCTGGCTCAACTTCAGCCGCTCGGCGATTTCGCGGTTGGTAAGCCCCTCGGCAAGGCTGCGAACGATCTGCAACTCCCGCTTGGAAAGCAGGCTCATTCCCTGCGCATTCATGGCGCGTACTTCGGGGGTGGCCGCAAGTGCTTCGACGGCAATGGTCAGGTGTTTTTGGCTGGCCCAGATCTGGCCGTCGTAAACGCGCCGGATACAGTCGTTCAGTGTGTTCATCGGCTCCGTTCTGCTGACGACTCCTCGCGCCCCCGCGCGAAAGGCTCTTAAGACAGCTTCGTCCGCGGAAGAATCGAGCAACATCACCGCCCGCAGTTTGGGGATTGAGGAATGTACCGCGCGCAGAAGTTCGAAGCCCCGGCCCAGTTGTTCGTCCAGCATGGAACTCATGATCAAGACGTCGACATTATGGGTCTGGACGGAGTCGGCGAGGCTGTCAGTGGCGGGGTCGAAGGGAAGAACGGCCAGATCCGGGTCGCGGCGCAAGGCTTCCACCAACAACTGGGTGTGGATGCGGGACCCGTCGGCGACCAGCAAGCGGATTGTGGCGCCCCCCAGCATCTGTTACCTCCACGCAACGGACTGTAACCACAGGAGCGGAGAAACTCCGAAACTCGGGGGAGAGTATTTCGGGAAAATCTCTCCGGATTCTATAGGCTTCTAGATCAAAGCTGCAAGCTCTTGCATGCGGCCGCTTGCGATATTGTTTGCAACGCGTTGCATACTGGGAAGAGTACCGCGAAGCCGGACGCAAGAAATTGCACTGCGCGCAGAGCGTCGATACTCAAGTAATAGGGTAACTCGTCTCTAGGAACGAATTCCTCTTGCAAGGCGCTGCAACTTAGATTAGCGTAAATACTCACAAGGGCATACGAGATTAGCCACTTCCCCCTCCTGTTGCCCAATAGCTCTACTAAGCGTGGGTGAGCACGCGTGGTGTATGTTGCCACGGATGCTAAACCAATAATTGACGTTCCAACCTGCGTTTGTTCGTTGGCGCAGCGAAAGCTGTTAGTTCCTGGGATCTGGCCACCTCCCTCCAGGGATCTCGCGTGAGATGCCCGATGAGCCAATCTTTTCAGGATTTGTGATGTAGGTAGCCAGGTTGCATTCGGAGCACGGGGGTGCGAGCCGAAGCGACCGGCATAGCTGCTTCCAAGCCAGAGGTATTGGTTATGAACCGGCAGAACTAGCTTTAACGCAAGGCGAAGTACTTCCTCCCCAATAGGCTGTGGTTGTTCCCCCTGGGATCTCGAGTCGAGATCGCAAACGGATTTCTATGCGACGGATTCGGGCGGCTCAGGAAATGTGACTGAGAGGGCGAAGCTTTGTCCACCCATAGCGCGCTGGTCGAAATCCCGCAAATAATTTCAGGGTCTCCGGCATTACCGCAAGTTGAATCGGCGGAGATGCAACATTGGTACGCGTTGCATACGCGCCCGCGGCATGAGAAAACAGTGATCCAACGTCTGGAAGAACGCGGCGTGACCACGTTTCTGCCCCTGATTACAGAGGTCCGCCGCTGGAGTGACCGCAAGAAGACAGTCGAACTGCCGCTTTTCAGTTGCTATGTTTTCGCGAAATTTGTTCCTCACCGCTCCGAGCGCCTTCAAGTATTGCGAGTCGAAGGTGTGTTGGGGTTGATTGGCGCCCGGGGAGAAGGCGCATCCATCCCCGAGACCGAGATCAGCGTGGTTCGCACCTTAATAGAAGGCTCGCTGTCCTGGTCCGCATACCCGTTTTTAGAGATTGGACAGCGAGTTCGCATTCGCAGCGGTGCGCTTGATGGTGTGGAAGGAATTCTAGTTGGGCGCAACGGCGACCGCACGCTGGTGATTTCAGTCAATGCGATTCAGCGATCTCTGGCGGTACGTGTGGAAGGCTACCAAGTCGAGCCAGTCTAAAGGCTTCGGTTCAATTTCCATCCCCACGGTTCAATCTGACTTTGTGTTCATCGATGTCCCCCACTATGTCCCGTACTATCCATGTCTAGCGCTCTCAAGCCTCCGCTGATGGCGGAAAATCCGCTGCAAGCATTTCGCCTGCTGGTGGTAAGCAAGGAACCGGCCGTGGTGCGTTCGCTGGCCTCGCTGGCGGAAAACAGCCGCTGGCAGGTGGAGATCGCCTCGAGCGGGTGGGACGCCATGGAACGGCTGGAGTCGGGCACCGCGCCGGAGTTGCTGCTGCTTGATCTGCCACGCAGCGACGGCGACAGCTTTCACATGCTGCGCTGGCTGCGCCGGCTGAGTCCCGGGCTTCCCGTAGTCGCCATCTGCGATGCCGAGGATTCATTGGTGCGGCAGGAAGCGATGAGGTTGGGGGCGGAGAGAATCTTGTCACGCCCTCTGGATGCGCACCAGGTCCAACTCCTGATGCGCAGCTACACCGGCGGAGAAATGGACTCGGTGGAACTGGCGAGCGAGTACATGGACCGGCGCGATCCCGAGGCATTTTTCATAAGCGCCAGCCACGCGATGCAGAAGCTGCGGGCCCAAGCGGAGTTGCTGGCTCAGTCCGATGTGCCGGTGTTTATCGTGGGGGAGCGGGGGAGCGGAAAAGCGACCGTGGCCCGGCTGATTCACGGGCTGTCCCTGCGCTCGGCGTACCGCTTTCAGCAAGTCAATTGCGCCGGGCTGCCGCACCATTCGTTCGAATCAAAGATGGAACTGGGCGAACGAGGCACGATTCTTTTCTCGGAGATAACCGCGATGCCGGCGGAACTGCAGGCCAGGCTGCTCGACGCTTTGAATAATCTTGAAGCCATTAAAAACACCGGCCCGGGCAATCCGCATAACAGACCCCATGAGCCCGCCGAAGTACGGATTCTATCGGCGACCAGCGAGAACCTGGAGCGCGCATTGGCGGAAGGGCGGCTGAACCGCGATCTCTACCGCCGTCTAAGCGCTTTCACCCTGCAGGTGCCGTCGTTGCGCCAACGCCGGGAAGAAATACCGGTTCTGCTGAATCACATCATGCGCAAGCTCGGGAGCCAGTATGGTCTGGCTGCACGGGAGTTCTCGCCGGACTTGCTGGCCAGCTATGAGCAATATGAGTGGCCGGGAAACGTAGCGGAACTGGAAGAATTTGTGAGACGCCATCTGGCCGGGAATGCGGAGGATTTGCCCGGCACGGGGCGTGCCGCTTCCTGGGCGGGCGTTGGCGATGCCGGCAGCGACAGACACGGCTATCGCGCGCCGGAAGAGCGCCATGACCGGAGATCTGTTTTTTCTGGTGCAGCGGGAGCTGCGGCAATCCCGGCGGAACGCGAAAACGCCGACCATTCGCCGGCAGGTGCCTCCGGCGCTCTGGCCCCACAGTCGCTGAAATCGTTGATTCAGGACATCAAGAGCGAAGCGGAACGCAAGGCCATCGGGGCGGCCCTCGATCGCACGGGATGGAACCGGAAGGCCGCAGCCCGGTTGCTCCGCGTGAGCTATCGCACATTGCTTTATAAGATTGAGCAGTATCAGATGAAGGCGGCGCCTTTCTTTTCCCCATCTCCCGTCGAAGGTCTGGCCGAGGGCAGCGCCGGAAAACCTGACGGAAAAGCGAGTTGAGCGGGGAACAGATTCAGATTTGGCGTGCACGGTTTTCGCGGCAAGGCTTTTGATGGTAGGACATTTTCTGTCTCATGAAATTCTCTCAAGGATCGGCTAGAGTTATGCATCGGGATGCGCGGATGATGTGGATCAGGAAACTGGGGCTTATTGTCCTAGGCACGTTTGCAGCAGGATCGCTGTGGAGCGCTACGCTCCAGGCCCAGAGTGGATCGGCCGCTAACACGCCCGCAGCCGGTGTCCCGGCCCAGGCCTCCAGCGGCCAGGACGGCGCGGCTTCCGCGGCGAAGGCCCACGATGACACCTACGTGATCGGCAACGACGACGTGCTCTCGATCAACGTGTGGAAGGAGCCGGACATTTCGCGCTCCATTCCGGTGCGCTCCGACGGAAAAATTTCCTTGCCCTTGGTGGGCGAGGTACAAGCCGCCGGGCAAACGCCGATGAAGCTGGAAAAAGAGATTGCCGGCAAACTGCAGAACTACATCTCCGATCCTGAAGTTTCGGTGATGGTGCAGCAGAGCAACAGCCAGAAATTCAATATTCTCGGGCAGGTGGTGAGGCCGGGGTCCTACGCTATCGCCAATTCCGCAACGGTACTGGACGCCATTGCGCTGGCCGGAGGCTTCCGCGATTTCGCCAAGCAAAAGTCCATTTACATTTTGCGCCAGGGGGCAGACGGCAAGGATGTGCGGCTGCCATTCAACTACAAAGATGTCATCAAAGGCAAAAGCCTCGATCAGAACGTGAAGATTCAGCCGCGCGACACCATCGTGGTTCCGTAACCCCGTGCGCACGCCGAAATCCACGACTTAATTCCGCAATGTTAAAAATAGGTTGTCACATCTATTGTCTGAGTCTGCTGCTGGCCGCCGTTCCAGCGTGGACGCAAGCGGCGCCTGCGGCCGATGCTCCCGCAGTGGCTGTCACCGGCCTAGTGGACACCGGAGACCGCATGCTGGCACCGCCTCCGGTGAGCGGAGAAGATTATCCGGTGGTGTTTACCTCGGAGGCGCGGACCAACTTTCTGCGCGGCGGCATTACGTTCGACTTCGCGCACTCGGACAACATTCTCGGTGGGGAGAGCGTCACTCCGGTCAGCGATCAGAGCTACTCGATCTGGACGACGATCGCGCTCGACGAAACCACGGGAAGATCCAAGCTGACGTTCTCCTACGCTCCGGGATTCACGTTCTATCAGAAATATAGCGCCTTCAACGAAACCGATGAGAATCTGGCCGGCGATTACGAATACCGCCTCAGCCCGCACGTCACGATACGCCTGCGGGATTCATTTCAGAAATCGTCGAACGCCTACAACTCGCCGGCAGAAGGGCTCGGTGGCGGAGTTTCCGGCACAGCCGGAGGAACGAATAACCTGGTGATTTCTCCCATCGCCGACCGCGTAATCAATACCGGCAATGCGGGGCTGACGTATCAATTCAGTGCTAATGCAATGATCGGGGCCAACGTGACCTTCTACAACCTGCACTATCCCAATCCCAACCAGGTGTCGGGGGAGTTATACGATTCCAGTTCGCAGGTGGCTTCCGTGTTTCACACCGTAAGACTGGCGCGGCGCCATTATCTCGGTGTGACCTATCAGTATCAACGCCTGCTGGCCTACCCAAGCGGCGGAACGACGGAGACGCAAACCAACGGCGGACTTGTGTTCTACACCTGGCTGCCGACCTCCCGATTGTCGCTCTCGGCCTTTGGCGGACCGCAATTTGCGGCGACGGCGCAGATCGGACTGCCGGATTCGCACCTTATAGCGCCCGCAGCCGGGGGCAGTTTGAGCTTTCAAGCCGCGCATACGGCGCTGGCCGCCAGTTACTCGCACGCGATCAGCGGAGGCGGCGGATTGATTGGCGCCTCCCGCGCCGACTCCGCGAATGTTTTTGTGCGGCAGCTTCTGACCAAACGCTGGCAGGCAACGTTGAGCGGGGGCTATGTCGACAATAAGATTATCGAAATTTCCGATTTGCCCAACACCAGCGGACATTCGATTACGGGCAGTGTCGCTGTGGTGCGGCAGTTGACCACGCAGATCGAGGTGCAGGCGGGATACACGCGGTTGCGCCAGGAATACGAGAATGTGCCGGTCATCTCCCAGCATCCCGACACCAATCGGGAATGGATCACGATTTCCTATCAGTTCACCAAGGCGCTGGGAAGATAGAATCTAAAAAACCGAACGAGTTTATCGGGAAAGATTTCATGGCTGAAGATTTCGAAAATCAAGAAGCGGGCGGGCTTAACCTGCCGTATCTGCTGGGAGTGGCGCGCCGCCGTCACATGATGTTTCTCATCCCTTTGCTGGCCGGTTGGCTCGCGGTGTGGGCTGTCAGCTGGGTGCTGCCCTCGCGCTACCGCTCGGAGACCGAGATCCTGGTCGAGCAGCCGACCATGCCCAAAGATTACGTCACGCCGAATGTGAACGATGACACGCAGGACCGGCTGCAGAGCACGACGCAGAAGATTCTCAGCCGCGCCCGGCTGGCGCACATCATCGATCGGATGAAACTCTATCCCGACCTTGCCGGGAGCGTCAACGACGATGAGAAGGTGGACCGCATGCGCAAGGACATCGACATCGCGCTGGTCCATAACGGCCAGGGCAATGAAGTGACGGCGTTTACCGTCTCGTTTTCGGCGGCAACTCCGCGTATGGCGCAGCAGGTAACTAGTGAGCTGACGAATTTATTCATCGACGAGAATCTGGAAACGCGGCAGAAGCAGTCGGAGAACACCACTAAGTTCCTCGAAGACCAGTTGGAAACAGCGCGCAAGAGCCTGGAAGAGCAGGAAGAAAAAATCCGCCAGTTCAAAGGGCAGCACGTGGGCGAACTTCCCACCCAGCTGGCCAGCAATCTGCAGATTCTCGGTGGTCTCCAGTCGCAGTTGCAGGCGGAAGAAGACGCGCTGAATACGGCCAAGCAGCAACGGGTCTATTTGGAAACGCTGGTCAACCAATACCGCACACTCCAGGGTTCTTCGAAGAGTTCCGCCAGTGGGGCGCCTGTCGGGTTACCCGCCATCGACGCCGAATTGGACAAACTCAAGTCCCAACTCGCAGATTTCAGCTCGCGCTATACCGACCGCCATCCCGACGTGCGCAAACTGAAAGAGCAGATCGCGAAAGAGGAAAAGACCCGCGATCAGATCATCGCCGGCATGCAGGCCAAGTCTTCCGCCCCGGTCGATACCGATGCGCTGCCCGAGCCCGCCGATCCGCGTGATCCCTCGCCGCTCGCGCAACTACAGGGCCAGCTCCACGCCAACAAGCTTGAAGTAGCCAACCGCGAGCATTCCACGGCGGAGCTTAAAGCGAAGATTGCCGATTATCAATCGCGGCTGAATCAGGAACCGGTGCGCGAGCAGCAATTATCGGATCTGACGCGCGGCTACGATCAGTCGAAAGCCAATTACGACGAACTGCTGAAAAAGCGTAACGACTCCGCCATGGCCACCAGCATGGAACTGTTGCAGCAGGGAGGGCGTTTCCGCATGGTGGATCCGCCGAACCTGCCAACGAAACCCGCCTTTCCCAATCGCCTGAAGTTCTGCGGCATCGGAATCGGCGTGGGCGTGATGCTGGGCCTGGTCGTGGTGGGCACATTTGAATTTCTGGATGACCGGATTTATGACGAGAAAGAATTGCAGGAGCTTTTGCCGGTGCCGGTGATGTCCGAAATACCCGACATGGTTTCTCCAGCGGATCAGGAAAAGCGCGAGCGGCGAGTATGGCTGGGATGGGCTACGGCGGCGGTAGTGTCGTTTACCATCCTGGCAGGTTCGGCGATCAGCTACCTGCGCGGCTAGCTTGCCTGGGCAAGAAGCTTGATCCAGTCTTGAATTTCGAGTTCTGAGTTACCACCAACATGAGCCATATTTACGAGGCATTGAAAAAAGCGGAATCGCAACGGTTGCGTGGCAAACAGTCGCCGGTCTTTGCGGCAACAGAGCTGATGCAACCCTCCTCGGATACGATCGAGGACATTGGCGCAATCGATATCTCTATTGCGGAGGATCGCGCGGAGCGTATTGGCTTGGATGGACCTCTTCCGCTAGCGGAGTTGGAGCAGTGTGCTTCGCTGCGCGTTTCTCTGCCGCGAGGCAGCCGTCTGGTTTCCGTTGGTGGGGAAGAAAGCCTGGGTGCGGAAAAATTCCGCTTTCTCGCGGTCCGCTTGCGGCAAATGCGCCAGACCCGGCAGCTTAAGAAAATCCTCGTCACCAGCACGATTCCTCAGGAAGGCAAAAGCACGGTGTCGGCCAATCTTGCCTGTACGCTGGCGCGGAGAAAACAGACGCGAACCGTTCTGCTCGAAGGCGATTTGCGCCGGCCCACGCTGGCTGCACAGTTTGGCATCGGAAAGGTTCCGGGATTGAGCGAGTGGTTCGCGGGCGATTCGCGGGCCCTGAACGTTTATCGCCTGGAGAGTCTGGGTATGTGGATCCTGCCCGCGGGCACGGCGCCGGAAAATCCTCTGGAGATGATGCAGTCGGGCAAGATGGGCGCTCTGATGGAGCAACTGGAAACCTGGTTTGACTGGATTGTGATTGATTCTCCGCCGGTGCTGCCGCTGGGCGATACCAGCGTTTGGGCGCGCAATGCGGATGGAATTTTGATGGTTACTCGCCGCGGCGTGACCGAGAAGCGGCAGCTGAAAAAAGGATTGGCGGCGCTCGATCAATCGAAGCTGCTGGGCGCTCTGGTAAACGGTTCGATCGACGCCGCGCACAGCGATTACTACAAGCGATACGGTCCCACAGCGCCCAAGGTCGAGGCGGGCGCATCCAAGCAGTAGCTTTCGGGAAATAATACCTGCACCAGAACGGCTGTCCTGTTTCATTTTCCTCCCCCCAAACAAGTGCCACTGAACAAGTAGCAGCTTCATCCCGGTACCGATCCACTGGCTCGGCCCCCTTGGCCGTGGAATAAGAAGCGTGGAGGGAAAATCGTGAACGTAGTGCGCTCCAAAAATGGCTCAGCTCTAGGTCCGCTGACGGTGAAAACCGTAACCGCCGCGGAACGCGACATTCTGCAGGAACAGGCATTTGTGCGCATGATCTCGCTCGAAAGAAAACGGAGCGAGCGCTCGCGCAAGCCGTTCGTGCTAATGCTGCTCGATATGGGGCGGCCGCTGGCTGCGGGAAAAAGCGATAAGGCCCTCACTAAGATTCTGGCTGCTCTGGCAGTGACCACGCGGGAAACCGACGTCACCGGGTGGTACAAGAACAACTTCATGGTGGGGGTGATGTTCACCGAGATCGGCGCGGAAGACCGGGACCGCATCGTCAGCACTATGGTGGCGCGAGTGAGCGAGACCTTGCGGGAGCATCTGACCGCCGAACAGTTCCAGCAGTTGAGCGTGTCGTTCCATGTCTATCCCGAAGACTGGGACCATGACGCCAGCACGCGGCCGAGCAATCCGGCGTTGTATCCCGACCTCTCGGATCGCGACAAGACCCGGCAGGGATCGAACGCGCTGAAGCGGATGATGGATATTAGCGGCAGCGTGCTGGCATTGATCTTCTTGGCGCCGGCATTCCTGGCAATTGCCGCAGCTGTCCGGTTTACCTCCAAGGGGCCGGTATTTTTCCGCCAGAAACGCATTGGGCAATACGGCGCGCCGTTCGTCTTTTTGAAGTTCCGCTCCATGTACGTCAATAACGATTCCGCTATTCACCAGGAATACGTGAAGAAGCTGATCGCCGGAACCGCTCAGGCAAATTCAGCCGAGGGCGATGGTGAAAAAATCTATAAGCTGACGCGCGATCCGCGCATTACGCCGGTGGGAGCGTTCCTGCGCAAGACCAGCCTCGACGAGTTGCCGCAGTTTCTGAACGTGCTGATGGGCGAGATGTCGCTGGTCGGACCGCGGCCTCCGGTGCCTTATGAAGTGGAAGCTTACGATGTATGGCATCGCCGCCGGCTGCTCGAAGCCAAGCCCGGCATCACGGGATTGTGGCAGGTGAGCGGACGCTGCCGGGTGAAATTCGACGACATGGTGCGGCTTGATTTGCACTATGCCCGGTATCGGTCGCCCTGGCTCGATCTCAAAATTCTGGCGCGCACACCGGCTGCGGTGGTTACCGGCGACGGCGCTATGTAGGTTCATTTATCTCTTCAACGATATTTCCCAACAATATTCAAACACAATGGCTCCCAGGTCCATGGTCGAAGTGGTTCCCCCACTGTCCGCCAGCGTGAATCAGCGCGACGAACAATGCGGAAGGTCAAAAGGTAAAACTATGGTGAAGTTTGGTGTAATCGGCTACGGCTACTGGGGGCCGAACGTGGTGCGCAATCTCGAGCGTCTGGACGAGGCAAAAGTGGTTGCGGTCTGCGATATGAGCCCGTCAGCGCGGAAGAAAGTGGCGAAGGCGTACCCGGACGTACGCGTGACCGACGATGCTGGCGAACTGATGCTGTCGCCGGAAATCGACGCCATTGCCGTGGTCACACCGGTGTGGACACACTACGAACTGGCCAAGGCGGCTCTGGAAAATGGCAAGCACATTTTTGTGGAGAAGCCCTTCACCAGCAACCGGGCGCAGGCCGAGGAACTGATTGAATTGGCGGCCCGCAAGAATTTGAAGATCATGGTCGATCACACGTTCCTTTTCACCGGAGCGGTGCAGAAGATCAAGCAGCTCCTTCAGGAAGGCTCCCTGGGCAAGCTTTACTATTACGATTCCACCCGCGTGAACCTGGGTTTGTTTCAGCACGACGTGAACGTGATCTGGGATCTGGCGCCGCACGACCTGTCGATCATGGATCACCTGATCCAGGAAACCCCCGAGGCGGTGTCGGCCACCGGCCAGACCCATCTCAACGGGCATGAAGACATCGCTTTCATCACGCTCTATTTTCCCGACCACATCATCGCCCACGTCAACGTGAACTGGCTGTCGCCGGTGAAGGTGCGCACCACGCTGATCGGCGGAGAAAAAAAGATGCTGGTGTGGAACGATCTGGAAGCCGACGAGAAAGTGAAAATTTACGACAAAGGAGTACACGTCACCAGCCAGGAAGGCTTGTACAACCTGCTGGTGAACTACCGCTCGGGCGACATGTGGGCGCCGCAAATTGAGCAGGTCGAAGCGCTGCACCGCGAACTCGCCTATTTCGTCGATTGCATCGCGAACGATCGGGTTCCCGTCAATGACGGTCACGCGGGTCTGCGGGTGGTGAAGATGCTTGAGGCGGCCACCGAATCGCTGCGCCAGCGCGGTTCGCTGGTGTACCTGTAAGCTGGTTTGCTCGTAAGAACGAGCGTCAACATTTATCTCTGATTTTATCTCCGATGCGCCCTCGCGGCCCAGCCGCGCGACCTCGTCTTTCGCCAGTTCCGCCTTCTGCCGTCGCGGCCCAACCTCAGGCAGGATCCATTCACGAACCGACCACTGGAGCTGACCACGCGATCATGAATGAATTTGTGTCGATTGCGCCCACTGTGAAGCTGGGCAAGGACGTGAAGTTGTCAAAGTTCATCAATCTCTACGGCTGCGAGATTGGAGACGAGACCACGATCGGCGCCTTCGTCGAGGTGCAGAAGAACGCGAGCATCGGCAAGCGCTGCAAAATTTCCAGCCACACGTTCGTCTGCGAAGGTGTGACGATCGAAGACAACGTCTTCATCGGCCATGGAGTGATGTTTACCAACGACAGCTACCCGCGCGCCACCGCGAACGGTGCGTTGCAGACCGAGGCGGACTGGAAGGTAGAGCGAACCGTGGTTAGAAAAGGAGCATCCATCGGCTCCGGCGCAACCATTTTGCCCAACCTGACGATCGGGGAAAACGCCATCGTGGGTGCGGGCAGTGTGGTCACCAAGGATGTTCCCGCCAACAGTATTGTCGCCGGCAATCCGGCGAGATTCTTGCGTTCCGTCGAAGCCCCCGCCGGCAAAATCATGGAGGTTACAAAGTGAGTCAGTCAAACGGCAATCATGCAAATCCGAACGCTATTCCGTTCCTCGATCTTGTGACGCCGCATGTCGAACTGGAGAGCGAGTTGACAGCGGTATTCCAGCAGGCATTGCGTACCGCGGGCTTCATCGGCGGCCGCATGGTCGAAGACTTCGAAAGAGATTTCGCCACGTTCTGTGAAACGCAACACTCGGTCGCGGTGAGCAGCGGCACCGATGCGTTGCGCTTTGCCCTGATGGCGGCGGGCGTACAGAATGGCGACGTGGTGGTGACCGTGCCGCACACGTTCATCGCGACCACGGAAGCGATTTCGCAAGCGGGAGCGTTGCCGGAATTCGTCGACATCGATGCCCGCACCTATAATCTCGATCCCGAAAAACTGTTGGCGTATTTGGAGAACGACTGCAGCAAGAATGCTTCGGGCAAACTCATCAGCCGCCGCAGCGGGCGTCCTGTTACTGCCGTCGTTCCGGTGCATCTGTACGGACAAGTCGCGGACATGGACCGCATTCTCGAAATTGCCGGACGCTTCGGCCTGATAGTCATCGAAGACGCGTGCCAGGCGCACGGCGCAAAATATTTTTCCCGCAAACAGAATCGCTGGATGAGCGCGGGCTCGATGGGACGGGCGGCGGCTTTCAGTTTTTATCCGGGGAAAAATTTAGGCGCTTGCGGCGAAGCCGGCGCGGTCACCACCAACGATACGGCTTTGGCGCAGACGGTGCGCATGGTGCGCGATCATGGCCAGGCCAAAAAGTATTATCACGATGTCGAGGGCTACAACGGGCGGCTGGATTCGATTCAGGCCGGCTTGCTCCGAGTGAAGCTGAAGCATCTGGCGAAATGGAACGAGCAGCGCCAGGAGCGGGCCACTGAATACAAACGCCTGCTGGAAAAAATGGAAGGCGTAGTCACCCCTTACGAGCCAGCCTGGTCGCGCGCTGTCTATCACCTCTATGTGATTCGCACGTCCGATCGCGAAGCATTGGCCGAGCACCTCAAGGCCGCGGGCATCGGCACGGGAATTCACTATCCCATTCCGTTGCACCTGCAAAAGGCGTATGCGGGAAGGAAATATGCCCAGGGAAACTTTCCGGTCACCGAAAGTGTCGCTTCGCAAATTATCTCCTTGCCCATGTTTCCTCAATTAAGGCGCGAGCAGCAGGTGCAAGTGGCCGACGAGATTCTGCAATTTCTGCGCGCATCCGCTTCTCTTGAATCGGATGAACTGATGCCGGTCGGAGCGAAACGCTAGAGTCTTCCGGTCGCGTTTGTTTAATGGTCTCCCGATGATGACACTCCCACGGTACGTTCTGATCACTCCAGCTCGGAATGAAGCGCAGTTCATCGAACTGTGCCTGCAATCCGTGATGAGCCAGACCGTAAAGCCGGTGCGCTGGGTGATCGTTAGCGATGGCTCGACCGACGGAACCGACGACATCGTGCGCCGCTACTCCAGCGAGAATCCGTGGATTGAGTTGGTGCGCATGCCGGAACGGCGGGAGCGCAATTTTGCCGGAAAAGTTCTTGCGTTCAATGCCGGCTGCGAACGGTTGCAAGGACTGGAGTACGAGGCCATTGGCAGCCTGGATGGCGATGCCTCATTCGATAGCGAATACTTTTTTTTTCTGCTGGCAAAACTAAGCGAAGATCTTACTTTGGGGCTCGTGGGCACGCCGTTCCGCGAGGGATCGAGCCGGGTGTATGACTACCGCTTCGTCAGCCAGGAGCATGTTTCCGGCATTTGCCAGCTTTTCCGCCGCCAGTGTTTTGAGGATATCGGCGGATATGTTGCGGTCAAGGGTGGAAGCATCGATCACATCGCGGTGATCACGGCGCGAATGAAGGGCTGGAAGACCAGAACCTTCACTGAGAAAGAATGCATTCACCATCGAGAGATCGCCAAGGCGCAGGGCGGAGCGCTGAAATCGAAGTTTAAGTATGGTGGCAAAGACTACGCGCTGGGCAATCATCCCTGCTGGGAGCTGTCTCGCGTGGCCTACCAGATGACGAAAAAGCCTTACGTGGTCGGCGGTCTGGCGCTGGGCGCGGGATACGCGTGGGCGGCGATCCGGCGGGTCGAGCGTCCGGTATCGGCGGAGTTTGTCGCCTTTCACCGTGGCGAACAATGGCAGCGCTTGAAGCGGTTCTTCGGGTCCGGGAAAGATTCGGCTACTCCGGCATGGCCGCGGCCGGCGGAGCGTACGGAGTGAATGCGCAATTCGTGGTAATGGGAGAAAAAGAAATTCCGGCTTCGTCCACGTCCGCTGGCTGCCTGATCGTCAATGCCGATGATTGGGGTCGGGATGCGGCTACGACGGATCGCATTCACGAATGCTTTGAAGCCCGTGTCATCTCTTCAGCCAGCGCCATGGTGTTTATGGCAGACTCCCACCGGGGGGCGGCATTGGCGCAGCAGCGCGGTTTGGATTGCGGCCTTCATCTGAACCTGACGGAATTGTTCTCGGCGGTAGACGTTCCCGCGCGGCTGGTTGAACGTCAGCAAAAAATTGCACGCTATCTCAGAAGGAATCGCTTTGCTCCAATTTTGTTCCATCCGGGACTCACGGACTCCTTCGAATGTGTTGTCGCGGCGCAGATCGAAGAATTTCATCGTCTCTACGGCGCTGCGCCAGCCCGCATCGACGGCCATCATCACATGCAGTTATCGGCCAACGTGCTGTCCCAGAAATTGATCCCGGATGGAACAATCGTCCGGCGCAACTTTTCGTTTCAGGTTGGAGAGAAAAATTGGGCCAACCGGACGTATCGCAAGTTTCGAGATCGCCGTCTGCAGCAAAACTATCGGGTGGTCGATTTCTTGTTCAATTTGCAACCGATCGAGCCTGCCAGTCGTTTGCAACGGATTGTTTCCCTATCCCGCCATGCAGTGGTTGAGTTGGAGACGCATCCGGTCAATGTCGAGGAATATGGCTTCCTGATGCGCGGGGGAATCACGGCCCTGGATGATAGCTTGCAGATTGCGCCCCGTTTTTCGTTGCCGCTCGCGCCGGGCAGCGTCGCTCGCGCTTTGCCTCAGACGGCAGTAAACGGCTGAATCACTCCTTCGATATCATGTCTGCTCCTTCATCCATGCCGTTGCTAACAGACGAATCGACTCAGGCTAACGTCAGCCAGCACAAGCCCAATCTGGCGAGCAAAGCCGCGCACCCGGCCAGCGCGCAGACCGGCACGCCGAGCGTGACTAAGAAGACGATCGAGATTGCCGTGAAAGGGAAGTGGTTCCGCGTTCCCGCTCTCGAGGTGCAGGGGAAAGACATTATCGTTCAGGGAAAATCGATACGGACCGCGAGTATCGAAGCCGAAGAGTGGCTGGAAACCGAAGTCGAAGATCCTGAGCTTTGCTTGCGAACTCTCAAAGAGGAAAGCTCTCCTGAGTTTCGCGCGGATGTATTTACTTTTGCGCAAAAGCTTCCTGTGACCCAACAGAAGTACGATTACCCGGTGGAGTGGGAAAGCATTGCCGCCATTCCGCTGACCAGCTTCAAAGACTGGTGGGAAAAGCTGCCGCAGGAATCGCGCAAGAATACGCGGCGCGCGCAAAAACGCGGCGTGGTCGTCGAGGTGAAAGAACTGAATGCGGCGCTGATTCAGGACATCATGGTGCTGAACAACGATTCCCCGATTCGCCAGGGAAAAACTTTTACTCACTACGGCAAGACGCTTGAGCAGGTGACGAAAGATCAGCAGGCGTTTCTCGACCGTTGCGATTACATCTGCGCGTATGCCGACGGAGAATTGATCGGCTTGACCAAACTGGTCTACCGGGGAGACGTCGCTTCCATTCTGACGTTTCTCTCCAAAGCCAGCCAGAGCGACAAAAGGCCGGCCAACGCATTGATGGCGAAAGTCGTCGAGCGATGCGAGCAGAAGGGCATCTCGCATCTGATCTTCGGAATGTACAACTACGGCAACAAACGGCACACACCGCTGCGCGAATTCAAGATCAGAAATGGATTCACCGAGATTCTGGCGCCGCGTTATTACGTGCCGCTGACTTTCAAGGGCGCGCTGAGTGTTAAGTTAAAATTTCATCGCGGCCCTCTTGGGCTGCTTCCGCACAGCGTGATCAGCGTGCTGGTGAATGCACGCGCCCGTTGGAATGCTTTTAAACTGAGCCGGTGTAGCTCAATGCCAGAGCGGCCGAATAGTGATCGGCAGACGGGGCGTTCAAATCCCCCCGCCGGCTCCAATCTTTAACCCTCGAAAAGTCTCGCTTATGCTTTCTCCATTTTGGAGGAAGAAGCCACATGACAATATCCAGGCTCGAACGAACGCGAATGCTCCGCGCCCGCGAAATCGACAGGAGCGGCCAATGAGCCGTAACTCGCGTGCGCTAAATTCGCTTCGCGCCGGAGTGCGCGGAATCCTGCGTCGAGCCCTGAGCCAGGAGCGGCGCACCGAGCTGAAGCGCCTACAAGGTCTGACGAAGAAACGATTCGCCCCGGTACTGTCGGTTATGCATGGCACCTTCAGCAATGACGATTTGCGCACGGAGTTATTGCGGCGATTGCCAGCCGACTTTGAAGTCTTGATGGTGCACAGCTCCTACGATGCGTTCCTGCCGATGTACAAGGGAAGCGCCACCGATCTACTGGCGGTGTTGCTGAGTGTTTGCGGCCCGGAGCGCACCCTCGTGATGCCGTCGTTCGTGATGGGCGGCCGCACATTTGATACGCGCGAGTACTACAGCACGCGACCATTCGACATTCGGCGGACACCATCTGAAGCGGGCTTGCTGGCTGAGGTGTTTCGGCGCACACCGAACGTTTTGCGCAGCCTGCATCCGACGTGTAGTGTTTGCGCTCTCGGACCTTTGGCGAAAGAGTTGACGGCAGGCCATCACGTTTCGCTGACTGGCTTTACAGCCGACAGTCCATTCGGGGCGATGAACCGGCACCGCACAACGATCCTGGGTCTCGGAGTGGAGTATTTCCGCGTTCTGACGCACGCTCACACGGCGGCGCATCAGATGGGCGATGAGTTCCCTGTCAAGTTCGCTAGCGCTTCGACCGCGGTTACGCTGGTCGATTACGACGGCAGCCGTTATGAATACAAGCTGGGACTTCCGGATCGAACCAAGAAACTGGATCTGACGGTTCTATGGTCGGTGCTCAGCAAGAAAGAACTTTCGGAATGGCGTTTCCACGGCGTGCCCATGTTCGCCGTTCCTGAGGCGCGCATAGTCACTGAAAAACTTGTGGAAGCCGCGCGAAGAGGAATTACCGTATACGGCCGCGTCGCGGTCCCTGACGATTTTCGAGTGGCAGCTCCGTTGCAGGAAACGAGGTCTGCACGATGACCGCCGGAGCGAACGGAAACGGGAACAGCCGTGGAATGAGGCAGGTGCTCCTGGTCGGCGACACTACGCTGGACCCGCTGGCGCGCCTGCTCGATCGCAATCCCGATGCGCCAAAGCTCCGCTGCTCTGCCGCGCCATATGGGCAGGTCTTTCAGATTCTGCTCGACGGCTCCCATCCTGCGTGGGCGCACAAGCCCGACGATCTCGTCGTCTGGACCGCGCCGCAACTGACGCTGCCCTCGATAGGAAAGCTGATGCGCTTTGAGGCGATCAGCCATGACGAGGCATTGCGCGAGGCGGAGCAGTTCGCCGATGCGGTGCTGCAGGCAGCCAGTCGCATTTCTCTCGTATTGATACCCACTTGGATTCTGCCCAGCCGCGAGCGATGGATTCAGATGCTGAGTTGCAAGCAAGGGGTCGGGCTGGCGAACCTGTTGGCTAGGGCCAACCTCGTGCTGGCCGAAAAATTTACGGCGCAGTCCAACGTCGTTCTGCTCGACGCCAACTACTGGCAGACGAGCTTAAGCCGCCCGGCGCACGATCCGCGGATGTATGCGGTGGCTAAAATTCTTTACTCGCAACCCATGCTGGAAAAGGCCGCTGCCGAAATTAAATCCGTGCTGCGCGGGTCACTGGGGCTCGCGAAAAAAGTAATCGTCTGCGATCTGGACAACACGCTATGGGGAGGCGTGGTTGGCGACGAGGGCGCGCACGCCATCAAGTTGGGCGCTCCCGATCCGGTCGGAGAATGTTTCCACGCGTTTCAATCCGCTTTGAAGGGACTGCGCGCGCGCGGCATCCTGCTGGCGATTTGCAGCAAGAACGACGAGAAGTTTGCGCTGTCGGTGATCGACGATCATCCGGCGATGGTTCTGCGCAAGAGCGACTTCGTCGGCTGGCGCATTAACTGGAAGGATAAAGCCGAAAATCTGGTAAGTCTCGCCGAAGAGTTGAATCTGGGCCTCGATTCATTTGTCTTTCTCGACGACAGTCCGCAGGAGCGCGAGCAAGTCCGCCAGATGCTGCCACAGGTGTATACCCCAGACCTGCCCGTATCGCCCGCCGATCTGGCGCCGTTTGTTTCGTCACTGGACTGCTTCGAAACTCCTGCGCTTGGCCGGGAGGATTTCGAGAGAACCGAGATGTATCAAGCCGAGCGCGGCCGCCGGGAAGTCGTCGAGATGAGCGGCGGGGTAGAGAACTGGCTGCGCTCGCTGCAAATTGAAGTGCGCGTCGCGCGCGTACAACGCGAGAACCTGCCCAGAGCGGCGCAACTTCTCAATAAAACCAACCAGTTCAACTTGCGCCTGCGGCGCATGGACGAGCAAAGCTTCTGGAACTGGGTAGAAGAGCCCGGGAACTCTGCTTACGTGTTCAGCGTTTCCGATCGGTTCGGCGATTTCGGTCTTACCGGCTTAGCCACTGTTTCGCGCCAGTGTCAGGATGCGCAAATCGTGGACTTCGTGATGAGCTGCCGCGTGATGGGAAAGAAAGTGGAAGAGGCGTTGCTTGGATATGTTTTCTCGCAGGCGCTGGCCGACGGCGCGGTCCGGATCATGGCTCCGGCGTTTGAAGGCCCGCGCAATGCGCCGGCGCGGGAGTTCTTCGCAGGGAAGTATTTGCGTGGCGATGACACAACCATCGATCCCGAACGGGTTGCCATACCTTCCGCCATCACTTTGAAAGAGGAGAGCCTTGCGCCTGCGTAACGCGATAGGTACTTTATGAAAGATCTGATCGCAATTCTTAACCAGATTCGTCCGGGACAGGACTTTGCTGGATCGACCGATTTTTTCTCCCAGGGCGTGCTGGACTCGCTCGACCTCACCACCCTGGTTGCCGAGCTCGAAACGCGCTACAACGTGTTTGTCGATGTCGAAGAGATTGTCCCGGAGAAATTCCGAAATCTCGCGGCCATTCAGCAGCTTCTTGCCAAGCACGGCGTTACTCTGTGAGCCGCCGCCGCTACTCCCGCGTATCTCAAGTGACATTCAAGCGCGGTGAGGATACCCGGTTTTGAACTACTTCACCAAAAAGACGCACAACGTTTTCCGAAGTCTGGTGCAGCGCTACGGGCCGGAGGACGCCAAGCGGAAGCTTTGGAATGGCGAATTTGCGTCCGGCCACTGGAAACAACTGGAAGCCGGCGGCGACGAGAGTGTTCACTTGTTAGTCGAGCGATATGCCAGTAAAGGCTCCATTCTGGATTTAGGGTGCGGCCCAGGAACCATCGGCATCGAACTGGATCCCGCAGCCTACAGCATCTATACCGGAGTTGACATTTCCGACGTAGCCGTCCTGAAGGCCAGGAACCGGGCGCAGATGGCGGGACGGGCCGAGCGCAACCAGTATCTCCAGTCCGACATTCTTACCTATGTGCCAATGCGGCCCTACGACGTGATCCTTTACGGCGAATCCATCTATTACGTTCCCGTACGCCGCGTTGCCGCGATGCTCGACCGCTACGCGACGTATCTCACACCGGGGGGAGTTTTCGTGGCCCGGTTCTGCGAAGTGACGGGCAAGCTCCGCGAGGTGCTCGATATCATCGAAGGCCATTGTCAGGTCGCAGAAAAACACCTTCGCGAACAGACGCGGACCTGCCTCATTGTGTTTCGCCCGCGAGTCGGGCCGTCGATCAACCTTTAGCTCTTTTTGAATTGCGCGATCTGAAACGAATCGAATGCCTGGAATCGTTGGTCTTATCAGCAAGATGCCCCGTAGCTGGGCTGAACCGCAGCTTTTGCGCATGGTGAAAGCTCTGGGCCACGAGCTTTTCTACGAGACGGGCACTTGGATTGATGAGTCGCTTGGCGTTTACCTGGGATGGACGGCTGCGAAGGGCTCCTCTGCCGCAGGCATGCCTCTGGTCAACGAACCAGGAGACATTTCTCTGATCTTTTCGGGAGAAGAATATCCCGATCCTGACACGATTCGCCAGTTGCGGGATCGGGGACATTGTTTTGCGCCGGAAGGTTCTGCGTATCTGGTCCACCTCTATGAAGAAGAGAACCAGAACTTTCCCGCGAACCTGAACGGCATGTTTCACGGCCTGGTGGCAGACCGCAGGCGCGGCACGGCAACGCTGTTCAACGATCGCTATGGCATGCACCGCCTTTACAGTAATGAATCAAGCGAGGCATTTTACTTCGCCGCCGAAGCGAAAGCGATTTTGGCGGTGCGTCCCGAGCTGCGGACCCCGGACAATCAGGGACTGGGAGAGTTTGTCGCCTTCAATTGCGTGCTGGAGAACCGGACCATCTTCAAAGACATTCGCGTGATACCAGCGGCCTCGGCCTGGACCATTCGCGGCGGGACCATCGAAAGCCGGAAGACGTATTTCGAACCGAAGCAGTGGGAAGAGCAGACGCCGCTCGATTCGGAAGCATATTACAAGGAACTGCGCGATGTGCTGGCGAAGAACCTGCCGCGTTACTTTGCCGGACAAGAAAAAGTAGGGATGACGCTGACCGGGGGCTTGGATACCCGCGTCATTACTGCCTGGAACAAAGCCAATGCGGGATCGGTTCCTTGCTACACGTTTGGCGGCATGTTTCGCGACTGTGAAGACGTGAGCATCGCGCGGCGGGTAGCGAACATGTGTGGGCAGCCCTATCAGGTGATTCCCGTGGGAGAAGAATTTCTTTCTCGCTTTTCCCATTACGCCGAGCGCACGGTCTACCTTACAGAGGGCAACATCAATCTCTATTATTCGCCGGACCTGTATGTCAGCGAAAAAGCCCGCGCTATTGCGCCGGCCAAAGTTGTGGGCACGTATGGCAGCGAAATCGTCCGGCATGCCGTAATGTTCAAGCCGGTGGATCCTATGTCCGGACTGTTCGCTTCCGATTTTCTCGGGGATGTGGGCCGTGCGCGACAAACCTACGCGCGGGTGCGAGACGCACACCCGGTCACTTTTGCCGCATTCCGGCAATCTCCCTGGTATCACTATGGGATTTTGTCGCTCGAGCAAACCCAGTTGACGGTGCGTTCTCCGTTTCTCGACAACGACTTTGTCCGCACCGTCTTTCGCGCGCCACACGCGGATAGCTCGAACGGCGATGTAAATGGCGATGTGCGGTTACGACTGATTGGAGATGGAAATCCCGCGCTGGCCCGGCTGCGCAGCGACCGCGGCATTGGGGGCAACGGCAATCGCCTGCTGGCCGCCGCCCGGCGCAACTTGCTGGAATTCACCTTCAAAGCCGAGTACGCGTACGATTACGGCATGCCGCAGTGGGTGTCGCAGATCGATCATCTGTTCTCGCCGCTCCGCCTCGAACGCCTGTTTCTCGGCCGGCACAAGTTCATCCACTTCCGCGTCTGGTACCGCGACGCGCTGGCCTCCTACGTTCGGGCGATGCTGCTCGATTCGCGCACGCTTTCCCGGCCTTATCTGCAACGCCAGGGGGTGGAGGCCATTGTTCGCGGCCACCTGGGCGGAGGAATGAACTACACCACGGAGATTCACAAGCTCCTGACTCTGGAATTGCTGCACCGTTTATTTTTCGACGCCCCATGACTCCGATTGCAACTCTGCTGTGGGCGACGGGAGTAATCGTTCTTTTCGTGCTCGACCGCAACCGAAAAGAACGGACTTCTCCGGCGCTGTGGCTGCCTATCGCGTGGTTAAGCATCATTGGATCGCGGGCCGTATCCCAGTGGCTGCAATTGGATACCGTCGGTACGGCCAGTCAGTATCTGGAAGGCAGTCCGCTCGACCGCGACGTGTATGCCGTGATGGTGCTCCTGGGCATCATCGTTTTGCTGGGGCGGACCAAGGCAGTGTGGAGGCTGCTACGCGGCAATGCCCCCATTTTTATATTTCTGGCCTACTGTGCCATCAGCATTGTCTGGTCGGACTTCCCCGACGTCGCGTTCAAGCGTTGGATAAAATTCTTGGGCGACCATGTAATGGTCCTGATTGTGTTGACCGACCCGAATTGGAAGTGGGCAGTCAAGAAAGTTTTTGCCCGCGTTGGATTTCTGCTCTTGCCAGCTTCCGTTTTGTTTATTAAGTACTATCCCGATCTGGGCCGGTCATATGGGCGCTGGGAGGGAAAACAATCGTACACGGGAGTGGCGTTAGACAAGAACATGCTGGGAATGGCATGTCTGATTTTTGGCTTGCCCGCCTTGTGGCGGGTTTTGCAGGAAATCCGCGAACGAAGAATTTCTTTCCGTAACCGGCCGCTTGTCGCTCAGACGATCTTGCTGGCCGCCGCCCTCTGGCTGCTGTGGATGGCCAATTCGATGACTTCGAGTTCCTGCTTCCTGTTTGCCGCCTGCGTAATTGCGGCTACGACTTTCGGGAAAATTGGCCGCAGACCAGCGCGCGTGCATTGGCTGGTGGGCGGGGTCGTCCTGACCTCGTTCTCAGTGTTGTTCCTGAATCTGGGAAGTTTTGTGCTGGCCGCGGTCGGCCGCGACTCAACGCTTACGGGACGAACCGACATCTGGGCTAGCGTCCTTGCCCTCGCGACGCATCGCTGGGTGGGAACCGGGTTTGAAAGTTTCTGGCTGGGACCGCGGCTGGAAACAATATGGAAACAGTATTGGTTTCATCCTATCGAAGCGCACAACGGTTATCTCGAAACTTATCTGAACCTGGGGTGGGTAGGTATCGGACTGCTGGCCGTCCTAATGGTGACGGGCTACCGCAATGTCATCCGCATGCTGAAGTGGGATCCGGAGTCGGCCCGCATAAGGCTGGGATTTATTGTGGTCGGCCTGACGTACAATTTTACCGAGGCTGCGGTTCACACCCAGTGCCTGGTATGGCTCGCATTTCTGCTCGCCGCGATGAAACTTCCGCAGCCGAAGCCCGCCAAACTGCAGAAGGCGCAACCGTCGGCGGAGCCGGTTGGCCTGGAAGAGTCGAACCTGGCCAGCCTGGACCCGGCGCATACATTTTGAGTTGCCGAGTGCCCACGTGAAGGATTCGCCCGGCTGTCGAAACAAATTAGGTCGAAACAAATCAGAACATGCAAGAAAGGAACGTACTTTGAAGGTCAGCATCTTCGGGTTGGGTTATGTGGGAACGGTGTCGGCCGGATGCCTGGCCAATGACGGCCATGAGGTCATCGGTGTCGATCCGGTTCCTACCAAGACGGAGCTGATCAATCGTGGCCAATCTCCGATCATTGAAGCGGAGATCGGAGAAATCGTCGCGGCTAACGTCAACGCCGGACGCTTGCGTGCGACCGGCGATCCCAGCGAGGCGATCCGCGACACGGAGTTGTCCTTTGTCTGCGTCGGCACGCCCAGCCAGGCCAATGGCAATCTCGATCTGCGATTCATCCGCCGTATTTGCGAGCAGATTGGCGAAGCGCTCAAGCACAAGACGGAGCGGCATACTGTCGTGATTCGCAGCACCATCTTGCCCGGAACCATGCGCGAGATCGTGATTCCCACGCTCGAAGAAGCTTCCGGGAAAAGAGCGGGAGTGGAATTCGGCGTCTGCAACAATCCGGAATTCCTGCGCGAAGGCTCGGCGGTGAAAGACTTCAACTCGCCTCCGAAGACGGTGATCGGGGAAGTCGACCAGGCCAGCGGGGATAAGCTTTCCGTCCTGTACGAAAAGCTCGAGGCTCCCCTGATTCGTACCAGCCTCGAAATCGCCGAGATGGTGAAATACGTCGACAACAGCTGGCATGCGCTCAAGATCGGCTTCGCCAACGAGATTGGCAACCTCGCGAAATCGTTCGGCGTGGACGCGCACGATGTGATGAACATTTTCTGCCAGGATAAAAAGCTCAACATTTCATCCGCGTATCTGTTGCCGGGGTTTGCCTTCGGCGGTTCGTGTTTGCCCAAGGACCTGAGAGCGCTCGCGTATCGCGCCAAGACGCAGGACTTGCAGCTTCCCATCCTGACTTCGATTCTGCCCAGCAACGAAATTCAGGTTGCCCGCGGCCTTGAACTCATTATGAGCAAAGGACACAAGCGCGTAGGCGTGCTGGGCTTCAGTTTCAAGGCGGGCACCGACGATCTGCGGGAGAGTCCGGTGATTGAGGTCATCGAACGGCTGCTGGGCAAGGGCTATGACCTGCGCATCTACGACAAGAATGTAAACCTGGCCAGCCTGGTGGGCGCGAACCGGGATTTCATTCTTAATCGCATTCCGCACATCTCGCGGCTTATGGTCCCCGGCATCGGCGCGGTGCTGGAGCACGGCGAGACCATCGTCATTGGCAATCAAGACCCGGAATTCAACCGCGTGCCGGAGCAGTTGCAGCCCGAGCAGGTGCTGGTGGACTTTGTCCGGATTTCGCATCAAGGGAGAGGAAGTAAGAATGGTAACTACGACGGCATTTGCTGGTGAGCAAGCTGCGGTCCAGGGGAAGAGCAGCGCGGTCAAGCAAGAGATCTGGCAGTCGATTGCCAGACTGACCGGTTGGCTTGAGAAAAACGACTATCGCGGCTATGACACCTTCGATGGCCTTAGCGCCGCGGTGCGTCCGCTCACCTTCGAATCGAATTTTCTGCGCACGGTGCTGCAACAAGGTGTGCGGCGGTTTCCGCTGAATCTGCGTCCGCTGCTGGGCATCCCGAAAGAGCATTCGTCGAAGGGCATGGGATTTCTGGCCCGAGGATTCATTCGTCTGCATCAGGCCACGGGAGATGCACAGTGGGCCGAAAAAGCCAGATTCGCCCTACAGTGGCTGATGGAAAATCAGTCTCCTGGCTATAGCGGGGCCTGCTGGGGCAATCACTTCGACTACCAGTCGCGCAGTTTTTATTTGCCGAAGGGCGTGCCCACGATAGTGTGGACGTCGCTGATCGGCCATGCCTTTCTCGACGGCTACGACCATTTTAACGATCCGCGCTACCTCGATATTGCGGTCAGCGCCTGCGAACATATTGTGCGCGATCTGGCGGTGCAGCCCGAGGGCGACGGTCTATGTATCAGCTACATTCCGGGGCAAAACAAGCAGGTACACAATTCCAACACGCTGGGCGGCAGCTTTCTCGCCCGCACCGCCGCCTGCACGGGCAATGAATCCTATCTGGCGCTGGCCCGGCAATCGATGCAGTACACGGCGCAGCACCAGCGGTCGGATTCATCCTGGTACTACGGCGAAAAGGAAAATCTCCACTGGGTGGATAATTTTCACACCGCCTATGTCCTCGACTGTTTCAAGTACTACGCCGAAGCCACAGGCGATCGCCGCTTCAACGATGCCATGATGCGCGGTTACGAGTACTGGAAGAAAACGTTCTTTCTATCTGATGGGACGCCGAGATACTATGACCGCAAGACTCTGCCGCTGGACATCCAGTGCAGTTCGCAGGCAATCGATACGCTGGCATTCTTCCACGAATTGGATGGCGAGAGTCTTACTCTGGCGATCCAGGTGGCGCGCTGGACCATTCAGAACATGCAAGATGACAGCGGCTACTTTTACTACCGACGGTATTCTCCCTGGCTTGTGAACAAGACTCCCACCCTGCACTGGGGACAGGCCACCATGCTGTGTGCGCTCTCCGGCCTCTATAAACTGCTGTAAACCTATGCGCCCGTTCCCGCGAACGAGAAAGCTCTCTTCGTCGTGAAGAAAAAAATCCTGATCATCGTGGAGAACCTTCCTGTTCCGTTCGACGGACGCGTGTGGAAGGAAGCCTGCGCCCTGAGAGCCAACGGCTATCAGGTCACTGTGCTTTGTCCCCGGGGCAAGGGATATGAAAAGACTTACGAGTTTCTGGAGGGAGTGCACATCTACCGCCATCCGCTGCCCGCCGAAGGCAGCACCCCACTGGAATATCTGGTGGAATTTTTCTGTGCGCTTTTCTGGGAGTTCTGGTTTTCCTGGTGGATTTATCTGCGGCGCGGCTTTCAGGTCATTCAGGGCTGCAACCCCCCGGACGACATTTTCCTGATTGCGCTGCCCTTCAAACTGCTGGGGGTGAAATACATCTTCGATCACCACGACGTGAACCCGGAGCTCTACTTCTCCAAATATGGGCGCAAAGATTTTCTTTACCATGCGCAATGCTGGCTGGAAAAATTAACTTATCGCTTTAGCGATGTGGTCATGGCCACCAATTTGAGTTACAAGGAAATCGCGGTTAGTCGGGGAGATCTGAATCCCGACGACGTGTTCGTAGTGCGCAACGGCCCGGACTTGCAAACGTTCAAAGCTGTGCCTGCGGTTCCCAGCCTGAAACATGGCAAGAAATATCTGGTCGGCTATGTCGGCACCATGAGCGAGCAGGAGGGTCTGGACATCCTGCTGGAGGTCGCACTCTATCTCAAAAATATGGGCCGGCGCGACATCCACTTTACCTGTGTTGGGGGCGGGCCCGCTCTCGAAGGGCTACGCAAAATGACGGCGGAGAAGGGTTTGCAAGACACGGTAAATTTCACTGGTCGAATCCCGGATGAACAATTACTCCAGATCCTCTCGACCGCCGAGGTTTGCGTAAATCCGGACCGGCCCTGTGAAATGAACGACATCTCCACCATGATTAAGATCATGGAGTACATGGCGCTGAGCAAGCCGATCGTGCAGTTTGATTTGAAAGAGGGCAGGCGCAGCGCCGGGGAGGCGTCGGTTTATGCCGACAACAATAACCAGGTAGCCGATTTCGCCGCTAAGATTCTCTGGCTGCTCGAGCATCCCGAGGAAAGGAAAAAAATGGGGAAGCTCGGACGGACCCGGGTGGAGCAGGAACTGGCGTGGGAATATTCGGTTTCGCCCCTGCTCGCCGCCTACCAGAGGGCGTTCCAGAAAAGGCAGAGTTCGGTCACCGGAACCGAGGAGCCGTCCATGCTTTCGTGATGGAACAGGCGGTCCTTATTACAATTTGCCATGCACCTGCGGCTTAGTTCCATGCCCTTTCGTGTCTTGAGCGGAATGGCTGATCCCTTTAGAGTTCCTTCTAGCGTGCCCCACGATTCGATCCCCCTGGGCAGGCGGCTGACAGAGTAACGGTAGTTTCAGGCTGCTAAGGGTTCGAAGCGCGTAGCGAATCTGTTGTTTCACGCAACGCGAGCGAGGCTGAACGCCTCGCGCGGAAGTGGGGCCTTTAGAGAGGCTCAATGTCGGTCAAGCGCGCTCTCCTGTTTACTCTGAGTTTGCTTTATTTTTCAGCAAACGCTTATCCGCAAAACTGGAACGGAATCATCGCTCCCACCCGCGCCGTGGATTGGTCCAATGTGGGCGTGGTGGGCGGGATACCATCGAACCGGACTCAGTGCGGATCGACAATTGCCCCCTACAGCGGAGCGCCCACGGCCATCAACAATGCGATCGCCAGTTGCGGCGCCAACCAGTATGTATCGCTGGGCGCAGGCACCTTCAACCTTACCTCGATGATCAACTGGGGCACTCAGAACAATGTGACTCTGCGCGGTCAGGGCGCAAATTCCACGTTTATCGTGTTTTCCAATGGCGGCAATTGTGTGGGTGTCGGAGCCGATGTCTGCATCGCCGGGAGTGAAAATTACGGTGGCGGCCCATCCAACACGGCCAACTGGACCGGTGGTTACACGCAGGGAACAACCTCCATCACACTCGACAAAGCGCCCAACCTTGCCGTCGGCAACGTGATTAGCCTCGACCAGTGCGACGACGGCTTCAGCGGACCGTCCTGCGCCGGCTCGGCCAAGGATCCGGGCAACGCGTATGTTTGCGAAACTATGCTAGTTTGCGGCAGCGAAATCGGCAGCGGCACGGGACGGCCCAACCGCGCCCAGGCGCAGATGGTTACGGTAACCAGCATCAGCGGCAAAGGCCCTTACACACTCGGAATTACACCAGGGCTGTACATGCCGAACTGGCGCAGCGGCCAGACCCCTGGCGCTTGGTGGGGAGCTGCCATCTCCGGCAACGGGGTGGAGAATTTGTCGATGGATCACTCGAACTCCACGGGAAACGTTGGCGTGCTGCTGATCAATGCCACCAATAGCTGGGTGAAAGGCGTGCGTTCCATCAAGTCCAACCGGAACCATGTCTGGCTGACCCTCGCTCCCCACAATGTGGTACGCGACAGCTACTTCTACGGAACCCAGGACGCGGCCCAGCAAAGTTATGGAGTCGAGCTGTTTCAGGCCTCCGATGCTCTGGTCGAGAATAATATCTTCGAGCAGGTGGCCGCACCGATCATTGCCAACGGCTCCGCATCCGGCGCAGTGGTTGGCTACAACTTCACCATTAACGATTATTACAGTCCCGATTTGCAGTGGATGTCGGCGGGCAATTTCATGCACTCGGCCGGAACCGACATGATTCTTTACGAAGGCAATCAGGGAAATGGCTTGATCGGCGATTCAACTCATGGCTCGCACAATTTCATCACGGCCTTCCGCAATTACTACACGGGCTGGGTCTCGGGACAGGACCAGGAAACCATACCGATTCATCTGCAGCAGTATTCGCGTTACTTCAATATCATAGGCAACGTGCTGGGAACTTCCACCTTCCACACCAACTATGCCTGTGTGGCCACGACCACAACTTCTAACTGCACTTCGCAAGTGGGGAGCTGGTCGATTTTCACGATCGGTTATTCGGGCAATGAAGGCCAGTACTACACTACGGTTGGCCCGGACGATCCCATGACCGGGACCACGCTGATGCGCTGGGGCAACTACGACACGGTGAACAAAGCTGTCCGCTTCGAGAGTTCCGAGGTGCCCAGCGGAATCAATCCCTATCCGGTTACGGTGCCGAAGAGTCAGACATTGCCGAATTCGTTCTACGTTGCTGGAACGCCTGCATTTTGGCCTTCGGGAAAAGTGTGGCCGCCGATTGGGCCGGACGTAAGCGGTGGAAATATTGCCAACGTTGGGGGACACGCGAACACCATTCCGGCGGCGGATTGCTATGCCAGCATGGGTGGATCGTCGGATGGGACCGGTGCGGTTTTGACTTTTAACCCGAGCAGTTGCTATGCGACGACGAGTACCAACAACCAGCCGAGCCCGCCAACCAACCTGGCCGCCACCGTGAATTAGGCAGTCTCTGGCAGTCTGTCAATGACCGGCTAAAAATGACCGGCTAAAAACGACTAACGTCATAACTGCCTGCCGCACCGAGAAGGTCCGGGTGCGGCAGGCACTAAGACTGTGATTGTGCTTGACTGCTCGCGTAATGCTGAACACGGCTATTGATTTCCGTTAACTGTCAGATTTTCCTGTAGCATCTTCAACTTATAAAAACTTTGAAACCAGACCCGGTGTTGATGCCGGATTGGGATTTGTCACTCGGCGTGCCCGCCGTTCCTCCCGGATATTGAGCTCTGGATGTATTCCTTTTTCTCAGCACACAACGAGGCAAAGAATTGAGGCCGTTCGACTCGCAGGGGACATTTGCTCCCGCAGCCGAGGCGGACGAACTCCGTCGCCTTTCAGTCAAGGGCGCAGGGGCGTCGGTCTTTTCCTCGGCTGCCGGATTGGCGATCCAGATGATCGCTACGCTGGTCTTGGCGCGGTTGCTGGCGCCGGCCGATTTCGGCGTAGTGACCATGGTCACCACTGTCAGCCTGTTGCTGACCAGCTTCGGCCTGAATGGGTTTAGCGAAGCGATTCTGCAGCGCGAGGAGATTAACGAAGCCCTCGTCAGCAACCTGTTCTGGATCAATCTGGGCGCTGGCCTTGTCTTGACTCTGGGACTGGCCGCCTGCGGGCCGATGCTGGCATGGTTCTATAAGAATCCCCACGTGACCGCGGTGACGGCCGGCATGGCGGCGACAATTTTTCTCACCAGCGCATCGGTGCAGCATTTGGCTTTGCTCAAACGAGCCATGCGTTTTTCGAGCTTGGCTGGCCTGGACATTACTTCCCGCGCGGTATCGGTGGGTGTGTCCATTCTCTTGGGATGGATGGGATGGGGCTATTGGGCGCTGGTGGCGGGCGCGATTGCCCAGCCGCTGGTGACCGGAGCGGGGGCGTTGTGGCTGTGTCCGTGGATGCCGAGCCTGCCCCGGCGCGTGCCGGGAACGGGCGCGATGGTGCGCTTTGCGTTGGCGATTTATGGACGCTTCAGCGTCAATTACTCGGCCCGCAATCTGGATAATGTTCTGGTGGGCTGGCGCTTCGATGCGCGTTCTCTGGGCTTCTACAAAAAAGCCTACGACCTGTTCGCTCTGTCGGCCAGCCAGCTAGTGGCCCCGCTCACCGTGGTCGCGGTTGCGGCGCTGAGCCGTCTCACTAAGGACGCGGTCCAGTACCGGCGCTATCTTTTGCGGGCGCTGGCCATGATGGCTTTCGTGGGCATGGGGATGGGCGCCGATCTTACGCTCGTGGGCCAGGACATGATTCGTGTGCTCCTCGGTCCGGGATGGGAGCAGGCGGGCCGCATCTTCATGTTCTTCGGTCCGGGAATCGGGATCATGCTGATTTACAACACGCATGGCTGGATTCATCTTTCCATTGGAACTCCTGATCGCTGGTTCCGCTGGGGCATCGTGGAGTTTGTTGCGACCGCGCTTCTCTTCCTTGCCGGACTGCCTTATGGTCCGGTAGGGATTGCGATAGCTTGGACGGTTTCTTTCTGGCTGCTCACCATTCCGGCATTTTGGTACGCGGGAAAGCCCATTGGGTTGGACGCGGGCGTCGTCATCGGCGCGGTTTGGAAATATCTGGCGGCATCGGTGGCTGCGGGGCTGGCATCGGCGGAAATTATGCACCTGATGCCGATGCTGGCGGCGATGCCGGAGATGCAGGGAGCAATAGCCCGTATTCTCACGGTTTCCGCGATCTTCACTGGACTCTATATCGCCGGCGTTGTGGTTTTGCATGGCGGGCCCGAACCGATTTCGCAATTCCTGGGGCTCGCCCGCGAGATGCTCCCGGGGAGAAGAACCGAAAACCAGGCTTCCGTCATGACTGTCGGCAAAGGCGGAGTAAGCGCGGGGTTACCCGCCGGGCCCTTAACCCAGCAAGATTGAGGTCTGCTTACCTTGACCATGACCGCTGAACATTCCGCAGTAGCCGAACCGATGCGGGAAAGCTACGCCCTGAAGCGGCAACCGGAAATTGAAATCGGTTTGCTCACCGGTTGCCAGGACCGTCCGTATGTTTTCGGGCTGGCCATGGCGTTGGCGGCAAAGAATGTCAGTGTTGAAATCGTCGGCAGCGATGAAGAGGACAGCCCGGAATTTCACACCGCGCCATTGCGATTTCTGAATCTCCGCGGAAGCGTGCAATCGCAATCCATAAAATTCAAGAAAATGGCCGGGCTGCTCGCTTACTATGCACGGCTGCTGCGCTATGCCACCACCACTAAGGCGCCGATTTTTCATGTGTTGTGGAACAACCGGCTGGAATATTTGGACCGCACGCTGCTGATGTTGTACTTCAAAGCTTTGGGAAAGAAAATCGCGCTCACCGCGCACAATGTGAATATCGCCCGGCGCGATGGAAATGACTCGTGGCTGAATCGCATGACCTTGCGCTTTCAATACCGCGTGGTCGATCACTTGTTCGTGCATACGGAAAAAATGAAAAGCGAACTTGCCGGTGAATATGGGGTTCGCGAAGACGCGATCACGGTGATCACGCATCCGATCAACGATGCGTTTCCCGACACCGATCTGACTTCGCTACAGGCCAAGCAGAGGTTGGGCCTTAAGCCTCGGGAAAAAGCAATCTTGTTCTTCGGCCGGCTCCGTCCCTACAAAGGTCTCGAACATCTGATCCAGGCATTTCAATTGCTGCCGCAGAACTCGGACTACCGGCTGATCATCGCCGGTGAATCGAAAAAGGGATCGGAAGAATATTTTGAAAATATCCAGCAGATGATCGGGGCCGAGGTGGCCACGGGACGGATTTTGGCAAAGATTGAGTTCATCCCGGATGATGAAGCGGAAGTTTATCTCAAGGCGGCGGATGTGCTGGTTCTGCCGTATAAGGAAATTTTTCAGAGCGGCGTTTTGTTTCTTGGATATTCCTTTGGCCTGCCGGCCATTGCGACGGACGTAGGATCATTTCACGAAGCGATTGTGGAAGGCCGTACTGGATTTGTGGCGCGTTCCTGCGATCCCGCTGAGTTGGCCGCCGCCATTGACCAATATTTTGCCAGCGATCTTTACCGCAATCTCAACATACGGCGCGCCGAGTTATGTGAATATGCGCGTGAGCATCACTCCTGGGCGGCGGCGGCGGAGTTGACCGTCAAAGCCTATGCCAGATTGCTCGAAACAAAACGCTAGAATGAATTTTTCAGAACACAGTATTTGTATGAGGTCAGCTTCTTGAAACCCTTAGTATCGATACTTATTCCCGCCTACAACTGCGAACGATGGGTCGCAGACACGCTGCGCTCAGCGCTGGCCCAGACATGGGAGCATACAGAAATTGTCGTGGTCAATGACGGCTCGACGGATGGAACGCTCGAAGTTCTCCAGCAATTTGCGGCTCCCAACGTCCGAATCGTGACACAGCCCAATCAGGGCGCCGCGGCGGCGAGAAACAAAGCGTTCTCGGAAAGCCGGGGAGATTACATCCAATGGCTCGATGCCGATGATCTTCTGGCTTCCGACAAGATCGCGAAACAAATGGATGTTCTGGAAAAATGCGGCGGCAACCGCACGTTGGCCTCGGCCGCGTGGGGACGATTTCTCTATCGTTATTACCACGCAGAGTTCATTCCCAACGCTTTATGGTGCGACCTGTCGCCCGCCGAATGGCTGATCCGCAAAATGGGCCAGGATTTATTCATGCAGACCGCATGCTGGCTGGTCAGCCGCGAAGTGACCGCGCAAACCGGACCGTGGGATACGAAACTGCTCGGTGACGACGACGGAGAATATTTCTGCCGCGTGCTGCTGTGCAGCGACGATATTCGCTTTGTGCCGGAGGCGAAGGTTTATTACCGTGCTTCGGGCGCGGGCAGCCTGAGCTACATCGGCAACTCCGACAAGAAAATGGAAGCGCAATGGCGGTCGATGCAGTTGCATGTTGGCTATGTTCGTGCCCTCGAAGATAGTCCGAAGGCGCGGGAAGCTTGCGTGGCCTATCTGCAAAACTGGCTGGTATTTTTCTATCCCGGACGGCTTGATCTGGTGGATCAGGCGCAAGAGCTGGCACGCAGCCTGGGAGGAGAGTTGCACCTGCCCCAGCTGTCGTGGAAGTATTCTTGGATCGAGAGGTTGTTCAGTTGGCGCGTGGCCAGGCAGTCGCAGTTGCGATTGCAAGGGCTGCGCTGGTCAGCGCAGCGGATCTGGGATCGCGTCCTTTTTCACATCGAAGGCCGGAAATTCGCCGACAACTTCGCTAACGTGGATGCACCCTCTACGGTCCCGGTCCGATTGAAGACTGGTCCTATCGTTCACTAGAACTATTCATTAGAATTGCTTTTATGGCAGTCCTTTCCCTGGCACTCCCGTCCCGCTGGAGTCATATTCAATGATCACTACGCGCACCCCACTTCGCATTTCGTTTTTCGGTGGCGGCACGGACTATCCCGTGTGGTATCGCGAGCATGGAGGCGCGGTGCTGGCGACCACCATCGACAAGTCGTGCTACATCACGTGCCGCTACCTGCCGCCGTTTTTCGAGTACCACAGCCGCATTTCCTACTCGAAGGTGGAGAACGTCAACGGCAACCGCGAGATTCAGCATCCGTCGGTGCGCGCCTGCCTCGATTACATGGGAATGATCGAGGAAGGCATGGAAGTCCACCACATTGCTGACCTGCCTGCCCGCACCGGTCTGGGCACGAGTTCGGCTTTTACCGTAGGCATGCTACTGGGACTCTACGCGCTGAAGAACAAGATGCGCGACAAGCATGCGCTGGCTAAGGAAGCGATTCATGTGGAGCAGGAGCTGTTGAAGGAAGCAGTCGGGGCGCAGGATCAGGTGAGCGCCGCCTACGGCGGCTTTAACCGCATTAACTTCCGCACCGACGGCTCGATTGAAGTGAACCGTATCGTCACTTCGCAGCCGCGCCTGGCCGAACTCGAGCAACATCTGGCGTTGTACTTTACCGGCTTCACCCGCTTCGCCTCCGAGATCGCGCAGGAACAGGTGCGTCTGACTCCGCAACGCAAAAACGAATTGGCTACCATGCAGCAGATGGTGGATGAAGGAGAAGCCATTGTTACCAATCCCGCGCGTCCTATCGCGGAATTTGGCAAGCTGCTCGACCAGAGCTGGCAGATTAAACGCGGGCTGACGAAAAACATTACCAGCTCGAGCATTGATGAAATCTATGAAGCTGGACGGAGTGCGGGCGCGCTTGGCGGAAAGCTGCTGGGCGCCGGTGGTGGCGGCTTCATGCTATTTTTTGTCCCGCCGGAGCGAAAACAGGAATTACGGAACCGTCTGCGGAAGCTGCTGTGCGTGCCATTTTCGTTTTCGAGCCGGGGCAGCGAACTTGTGGTGTACGAGCCCGAGGAAGTGTATGACAAAGCGTTGAGTACCGAGCGCAGCCTGGTTTACGCGTAGTCCGTTGATATCGATACCGATGTTCAATTCACCGATGCCCGAAGCGATCGTTCTCTGTGGAGGAGCCGGCCTGCGGCTGAGAAGCGTTACCGGCACGACGCCGAAATCGCTGGCCAGCATATCCGACCGTCGGTTTCTTGATCTGCTGTTGCGGCAACTGCAACGCCATGGCGTTCGCCGTACGGTTTTGGCGGTGGGTTATCGCAAGGAAGCGATTCAGGAGTATCTGGGTGATCGAGCATTTGGAATGGAACTGGCGTATTCCGTCGAGTCTTCGCCGTTGGGGACCGGCGGCGCGATCGGTCAGGCTCTTACCTTGGTCGAATCGGAAGCTCCGCTGGTTCTGAACGGGGACAGCTATACGGGAGCTGATCTTGCGCAATTCGCCGCCGAGCACCGGGCATCGTACGCGGATGCATCTATGATGATCGTTCCTCTTGAGGGGCGCGTGGATTGTGGATCGGTGGTGGTCGACTCGAATTACAAGATCACGCGGTTTGAAGAAAAACAATCGGGAATCGCTTCGGCGTTCGCGAATGCCGGAATTTATTTGCTGAACCGGAAACTCTTCCATGATGTTTCGGCGGCTACGCAGGTTTCGCTGGAGCGCGAATTGCTGCCGCGATGGCTGGCTGAGGAGCGCGACCTCAGAGCATTCGTGCATGATGGCCCATGCATCGACATCGGTACTCCTGAGCGGTACCAGAGTGCGCAATTGGCACTGGCGGCAGTGGAAGCGGGCACTGATGGCAGCTTGATCGCTGCTGCCAAAGAGCGGGCATGAAGACGCGCCGAGGGAAAGATCGCCGAGGGAAAGATCTATGAAGTTGTCGCAGACCAGCGATTCAATGCGGGCTTTGATCCAGGAACGAATCCAGAGCAGCATTGCCACCAAACAGAAGTTGCTTGCGGATAGCGTCTTCGAGGAGCAGGTTGCTCTCGTGGCGGCAAAAATCGTCGAATCATTACGCCGCGGAGGCAAAGTATTTTTTTTCGGCAACGGCGGCAGCGCGGCGGACGCGCAGCATCTGGCCGCCGAATTCACCGGGCGTTATTTGAAAGAACGGCGTCCTCTGCCGGCGCTGGCTTTGAGTGTGAACTCCTCGTCTTTGACCGCCATCGGCAACGATTACGGATTTGAACAAGTGTTTGCCCGGCAACTCGAAGCCCTGGGAAAAGAAGGCGACGTGGCAGTCGGCATCACCACCAGCGGAAACTCACCCAATGTGGTGAAGGCCCTGGAAATGGCTCGAACGAAGTCTATTTTCGCCGTAGCGCTCACCGGTGCGGCGGGCGAGAAAGCCGACAAGGTTGCCGATTGCGCCATTTGTATCCCGTCAAAAGAGACTCCGCGCATCCAGGAGTGCCACATCCTCACTGGCCATCTGATTTGCGAAATTGTGGAAGCAGAAATGTTTGGAAACGAGAAACCGGCAAAGGCCTCGCTGGTATTCGAGACTGCCGGTCCGCAAGCCGCTGGACGCTAGATTGGATTTGCTGCCAGAGGCATCAGCATTAGAGGAGAAAGCGGTTGATTTGGTCTAACAAATTGCGCTACGGGTGAGCTTGCGGATTGCCGCGCTTCAGTTTGTTCCTGCATTCCTTTCTCCGGCAACGATTGTCCCCTCAGGAAATAAACATTGATCTATACCCTTAATCCGATGAAAGACCCGCGCTGGACCAGGTTCATTGCCGGCCATCCGCAGGCGACGGTCTTTCACTCGGTGCCATGGCTGACGGCTTTGCACAAGACTTACGGCTACGATCCCATCGTGGTAACCACGGCGCCGCCAAACGCCGCCATTGAGCAGGGAATTGTTTTTTGCCGGGTTTCGAGTTGGGTCACGGGCACGCGCCTGGTGTCGCTTCCATTTGCCGACCATTGCGAGCCGCTGGTCAATGACGCGAACGCCGGCTCTGAAATTTCAGAATGGCTGCAACGGGAACGCGCCAAGAGACATTGGAAGTATGTCGAACTGCGCCCCTTAGCCGGGAGCCCGTATCTCGGAGACGGTTTGCGTCCGGGCGATTCGTATTGCTTCCACGAGCTGGATTTGAGCCCGGGGCTGGACGAGTTGCACCACGCATTGCACAAGGATTCGATTCAACGCAAAATTCGCCGCGCCGAAAGAGAAGGCCTGAGCTACGAATCAGGTTCAACTCCACGGCTCCTGGAGGAGTTCTATCATCTGTTGCTGATCACCCGGCGGCGTCTGCATGCGCTGCCGCAACCAAGAGGGTGGTTCCGGAATTTAAGTGCCGCTCTGGGAGCGGATTTCGAGATCCGGGTAGCGAGGAAGAACGGATCGGCGCTTGCTTCGATTCTGAGTCTTCGTCACCGGTCCTCGGTCGTCTACAAATACGGAGCTTCCGACCATGCGCTGCACAATCTTGGCGGCATGCCGTTTCTCTTCTGGAAGCTGATCGGAGAGAGCAAGGCGGCGGGCGCGGAGCGAATCGATTTTGGACGATCGGACCTCGATAACCCCGGGCTGATCACCTTCAAGAATCGCTTCGGAACGTCGAAAAAATCTCTCACGTACCTGCGCGCCACGAGCGCTCCGGAGGAAACAGCTTGGAATGTCCGCGCTCTTCGCCCCTATTTCTATCTGCTGCCCGACGCTCTTTGCTCGACCGCGGGTCGAGTTCTATACCGCCACATGGGGTAGGGCAGACTAAGTTGCTCGCGGAATCGGGAATCATGAAGATCAAGGCATGAAGCCTGGGAGAATATATGCGCGGCTCGTTACAACGAGCTATCTGGGTGTGCTGGCCATCATATTGGTCGCCGGGCTCTGGCCGTTTCATGCTCCAAGAAACAATGTCACCTGGTTGGCGGAGGGAAACGGAATTCGCTTCGGGCATCACGGGACACTGTTGAGCGCGGGAAAGTTTCCGCGCGACCTGACAGCAAACTCTTCTGGAAGTATCGAGATGTGGTTATCCCCGGATTTGGCTGCCAGGAGGAAAACGATCCTGACCTTCGATGGCCCCGCGCATCCGGGAGAACCGTTCTCCCTTCAGCAGGACGAGGACGCACTAGAAATTCGCAGGCACAACATCGACAGTGCCGGCGTTGCTCGGACTGCCGTGTGCGAGGCCGGCGGAATCTTTCGCAAGGGTAAAGCCGTTTTCATTGCCGTTACCCTATCTGCTCATCAGACCGTGGTCTATGTCGACGGGGTTCGGGCGAAGACCTGCGCGATTGCCGGGGCATCCGCCGACAACTTGAGCGGCACCGTAGTCTTGGCCAACTCAGCCCTAGTAAACAACAGTTGGCCGGGAACGATCCTGGGACTTGCGCTTTACGGGCGGCAGTTGAAGCCGGACGAGGCAGCCCAGGACTATGAAAGCTGGACGAAAATTGGCAAGCCGGCATTAGCGGAAACGGAAAGTCCACTGGCGCTGTACCGGTTCGACGAGCATTCCGGTGCGGTCGCTCACAATCAATTGAATGCCGCAACCGATCTGAGGATTCCGAAGCATTATCTCGTCCTCCATCCGGCTTTTTTGGAATTACCGTGGCGGGAATATCGTCCGCGATGGAGTTATTGGGCGGATGTAGGCGTCAATGTCGCGGGATTCGTTCCCTGGGGTTTTTGTGTGGCGGCATATTTTTATTCGGTAAAAAAGATCGCCCGCCCAGGCGTCACGATTGTGCTTTTGGGTTTTGCGGCAAGCTTTACCATCGAAGTTCTACAGTTCTGGCTGCCGACGCGAAGTTCGGGCACGACGGATCTCATCACGAACACGCTGGGCACGGTACTGGGCTTGATGCTTTATCGCTGGTCTTTCACTCAGTATCTGCTTGCGGGGGTGATGGCTCACTACGGCGTTCACAACGGAGACCGGGATCAAGCGGGAGGGTTGGATCGTCGCGCCTGGGATCATGAGGCCGAACCGGCCGTCGCGCGGCATTCCTGACCAGCAGGCTTGTGGCCCTTTACATCAACATGAAATTCCAGGAAACCAAACTGCCCGGCGTTTTCGAAATACTGCTCGACCCCATGTCGGACGACCGCGGTTTTTTTGCCCGCTCCTGGTGCCAGCGGGAATTTGAAAGTCACGGTCTGAATTCCCGGCTGGTGCAATGCAACGTTTCCTTCAATCAGCGCGAGGGGACGCTGCGGGGCCTGCACTACCAGGCGGCCCCGTTTGCCGAGGCCAAAGTCGTTCGCTGCACCAGCGGCGCGATCTACGATGTCGCAGTTGATTTGAGGCCGAAATCGCCCGCTTACAAGCAGTGGCTGGGAGTCACTCTTACAGCGGCGGAACGGAACATGCTGTTCATTCCCGAGGGCTTGGCCCACGGCTTTCTGACTTTAGGGGACAACACCGAAGTTTTTTACCAGATGTCGGAATTTTACGATCCAGCTTCGGCGCGCGGTGTGCGCTGGAACGATCCCGCTTTTCGGATCAACTGGCCCTTAGAACCGCAAGTGATTTCCAATCGCGACCGTGATTATCCCGACTTCAATCCCGAAGCGCATCTCGAATAGCATGAGCTTGCTGAAGAAACTCGACGAGAAAGACGCCGCAGAATTGGGCTGTTCGCTGCATTCGTTTGCGGCTGAGTTGTATCCGATCTGCCGCAGCATCACCGGGCAGGGAATCCGTGAGACTCTCGACCGGATCGCCCGGCGGATTCCGTTGCGCACGACTAATGTGCCGACGGGAACCCAGGTGTTTGATTGGACGATTCCAAAAGAATGGAACATTCGCGATGCGTACATCAAGAATTCCAAGGGCGAGCGGGTTATCGATTTTCTCCAATCCAACCTGCATGTCATGAACTACAGCGCGCCGGTGCATAAAACCATGATGATGAGCGAGCTGGAACCGTACTTGTTTTCCGCGCCGGAGACGCCCGATTGGATTCCATACCGGACTTCCTATTACCAGGAGAACTGGGGATTTTGTTTGTCGCACAACCAGTTACTCGAGTTGCGAAAAGATGACGGAGAGTTTGATGTTTCGATCGATTCCACACTCGAAGACGGCAATCTGACTTATGGCGAATGTTATTTGCCCGGACGATCGAGCGACGAGGTTTTAATTTCCACGCACGCTTGCCATCCCTCGTTGGCCAATGACAACGTTTCCGGAGTGACGGTTGCCGTAGCATTGGCCGAGTTGCTGGCTGGCAGGGATCTTCGATATTCCTACCGGTTCTTGTTTATTCCCGCAACGATTGGGGCGATCGCATGGCTGGCAAATAATCAGAAAAATACGCATCGCATTCGGCACGGACTGGTGCTGACCTGCGTCGGCGACTCCGCTGGCTTTCATTACAAGAAAAGCCGGCAGGGGAACGCGGAAATCGATCGAGCTGTGGCCGCAGTCTTCCGCCATCTTGGCGAGCCGGCAAAGATTCTTGAATTCTCTCCGTACGGTTACGATGAGAGGCAATATTGCTCGCCGGGCTTCAATCTGCCCATAGGCTGTCTCATGCGCAGCGTGTGGGGAACGTTTCCCGAGTACCACACTTCCGCCGACAACCTGGATTTCATCCAATCGGAGAAATTAGCGCAGTCAGTTCGAGTTTGCGCCGCTATCCTCGATGTGATCGAGGGCAATCAGAGATATTGCAGCCTGAATCCATTTTGCGAGCCGCAACTTGGGCGGCGCAATCTTTATCGGAGCAGCGGAGGTGGTGGCTTGGAGGATGAGATGTTGGCGCGGCTTTGGGTGCTCAATCTGTGCGATGGCGCACATTCGCTGCTGGACATCGCGGAGCGATCCGGACAGTCCTTCGCAACAATTCGGGAAGCGGCGGAGCAGTTGCGCCAAAGCGGACTGCTGTCGGTTATGCCGGAGTCACAAGCTTGATACTCAGCAAGCTCCCCGTAAGTACATAAGCTATTGATTATCAAATGGTTATAGAGTGCCATTGCGCGCCCTCGGATATGTCGATATGATTTTTCATCCCCGGACCTTCTCCCTCTAAACTGACTGACTTTTGGCGCTCGTGCCAATTGCATTGAGTGTAACTTTCGGAACATAACCTCGGGTTGATTTGCTGATCGGCGGTACAGGACAAGACAGGCTATGAACGTACTGTTGACGGGTCACAAAGGATACATCGGAGCCGTCGCCGCCCCGATGCTGCGTGCCGCAGGGCACGAAGTTGTTGGTTTGGATACCGATCTGTTTGCCGGTTGCGATTTCGGGCAGACGCTCGCCCCAATGCCGGAAATTCGCAGCGACCTTCGAGATTTTAGTGAAAACGACCTTCGCGGTTTCGACGCCATTGTCCATCTGGCCGCCTTATCGAATGATCCGCTGGGCAATCTCGATTCGAGCGTAACCTACGATATCAATCACAAAGCTTCGGTACGTCTGGCCGAGCTCGCCAAAAAATCCGGAGTCGGCCGTTTTGTTTTCTCGTCTTCGTGCAGCACCTACGGGGCGGCGGGCGATCATTTTCTTGACGAAACAGCTGCGTTGAATCCGGTGACACCGTATGCCGAATCGAAGGTCTGGGTGGAGCGCGACCTCGCGCGGCTGGCGGATGATGGCTTCAGCCCGGTTTACATGCGCAATGCCACCGCCTACGGAGCTTCGCCTCGCCTGCGTCTGGACATCGTTCTGAACGATTTTGTGGCGGCGGCCTATACCAGCGGGCGGGTCTACATCAAAAGCGATGGCACGCCGTGGCGGCCGATCGTCCACATTCGCGATATTGTCGGAGCGATGATTGCCGCGCTCGCTGCGCCCCGCGAAGCGATTCACAATCAGGTTTTCAATGTCGGTGTTACCGAAGAGAACTACCGTATGAGCGAACTGGCCGACATCGTTGCGGAAGTCGTTCCCGGCTGCCGCATCGAATACGCGCCGGGCGGCGGACCGGACAAGCGTTGCTACCGCGTCAGTTGCGACAAGATCGGGCGCATGTTGCCCGCCTTTCGTCCGCAGTGGAATGCTCGCAAGGGTGCGCAGGAACTCTTCGATGCGTATCGCGCGGCGGGGCTTACCCTCGCCGAGGTCGAGCGCGGACGATATACGCGCATCACCCGCATTCAGGAGCTGATGAAATCGGGCACGGTGGACAACTCGTTGCGTTGGGCTCGTCAGGAAATCGCCGCACCGATGAATGTCTGATTGGGATGTTGTGCAGCGAAAGGAAAAGAATCGAAGAACATGGCGACCATGACCATCCCGGCAGCAAGTGAATTGGCAGTTGCCCATCAGCCCTGCCGCTTTTGCGGGGCCGCGCTCGATCGTACCTTCATCGACTTGGGCATGTCGCCCTTGTGTGAGACCTATCCCGCGGCGGAGGAATTGAATCGCGGAGAGACGTTTTATCCACTGCATGTTTATGTCTGCGGCAAATGCTTTTTGGTGCAACTGGAGCAATACGAAAGCCCCGAAGCCATCTTTTCCGACTATGCGTACTTTTCTTCGTACTCGGATTCGTGGCTGAAACATGCTCGAAATTATTGCCAGAAAATGACGGAGCGTTTCGAACTGAACGCGAAAAGTTTCGTTGTAGAAGTGGCCAGCAACGATGGCTACCTGCTGCAATATTTTGTCCAGCAGAACGTTCCTGTCCTTGGCATTGAGCCGGCGGCAAACGTGGCCAAGGTCGCTGTGGAAGAGAGAAAAGTTCCGACGCTGGTCAAATTCTTTGGCGTGCAACTGGCGCGCGAACTCGTGGCCAACGGCCAGTCTGCTGATTTGGTTCTCGGCAATAACGTTCTGGCGCAGGTTCCCGACCTCAATGACTTTGTCGAGGGACTGAAAATCCTGCTGAAGCCCGCGGGAGTTCTGACGCTTGAATTTCCTCATCTGTTGCGGTTGATGGAGCACAACGAGTTTGACACTATTTACCACGAGCACTTTTCGTATTTTTCGTTGCTGGCAACAGAACGCATTCTCGAAGCGCATGGATTAAGAGTATTTGATGTGGAAGAGTTGGCTTCGCATGGCGGTTCGCTGCGCGTGTTTGCCTGCCGCACTGAAGAACAGAGCCACGACACCCAAGCTTCGGTTAAGAAATTAATAGCTGCGGAACAGGCCGCTGGCCTCGCCTCGCTTGACGGGTATCGTCAGTTTTCTCTTCAGGTGAAGCAGACGAAATGGGCGATGCTGGATTTTCTGCTGACCGCGGCCAAGCAGGGCAAATCAGTTGTTGGATACGGTGCTCCCGGCAAGAGTGCGACGCTGCTTCACTACTGTGGCATCGGCAAGGATTTGATTCAATACACGGTCGACCGCAGTCCCCACAAACAAGGACGATTTCTTCCGGGTACTCACATTCCGATCCATCATCCCGACAAAATCCGCGAGACGCAACCGGACTATGTCGTCATTCTTCCGTGGAATCTGAAAGATGAAATCGTGAAGCAGTTGCAGTTCATTCGCGAATGGGGCGGACGTTTTGTGGTTCCCATTCCCAAGGTGGAAGTTTTTTGATCGCGGACCAAGGAGAGCAACCATGAAGGTCGTGCTGTTTTGCGGCGGGGCGGGCATGCGGTTGCGCGGCTATGCCGACGACGTGCCTAAGCCCATGGTGACAATCGGCACACGCCCCATCCTCTGGCACCTGATGAAGTATTACGCACACTTCGGCCATAAAGACTTCATCCTCTGCTTGGGCTACAAAGGGAACGCGATTAAAGACTATTTCCTGCACTACGACGAGTCGGTCTCGAACGATTTTGTCTGGTCGCAAGGCGGCAAAAATGTTCAGTTTCTCAATCGCGACATCGACGATTGGACCATCACGTTTGTCGAGACCGGAGCCAACGCCAACATCGGCGAACGGCTGAAGGCGGTTGAACCCCACGTCAGGGACGAAGAAATGTTCCTGGCGAACTACGGCGACGGGCTGAGCGATGTTCCCTTGCCGGCGATGGTCGAGGCGCTCAAAAAGAGCAACGCGGTCGCATCGTTGCTGCTGGTGCAGCCTACGGCGAGTTTCGACATCGTGCATGCCGGGGCGAACGGGGCAGTGCAGGAGATCTGTCCACTGACCCGCAGCGATATCTGGATCAACGGTGGATTCTTCGTCATGCGCAACGAAATTTTCCGGCATATGCAAGAGGGGGAAGAATTAGTGCGCAAGCCCTTTCAGCGGCTCATCGACCGCAAAGCTCTGCTGGCGTACAAGTACAACGGCTTTTGGCAGTGCATGGATACGTTCAAGGACAAGCAGAGACTAGAAGAATTGAGCGAGGGCGCGGCGCCGTGGAAAGTGTGGAACGGAGCGGCCGTGAACTCGAATGGCTCCGGAGCGGTATCAGCGACCGTATGATGCATCTGAACCTGCGGCCCGGCGCCAACGGCGCGCTCAACGTGCTGTGCCTCGGGGCGCATTCGGACGATATTGAAATTGGCTGTGGCGGCGCGATTCTTGAATTGGGCGAGCGGTATCCGGGCACAACATTTCATTGGGTGGTCTTCAGCGCGACAGGCGAACGAGAAGCAGAAGCGAAACGGGCTGCTGAGCTTTTCGCGGGCGCGGGATTACGAGGCCCGTTCTTCAAAGGCTTTCGCGACGGCTTCATGCTTTATAGCGGGAGCGAAATCAAGACGGCCTTCGAAGAGCTAAAACCGGTTAACCCCGACGTTATATTCACGCACTGCCGCGACGACGCGCATCAGGATCACCGCCTTCTTTCGGACTTGACCTGGAATACGTTTCGCGACCACCTGATTCTTGAATACGAAATCCCCAAATATGACGGCGACATGGGACAGCCGAACATGTTCATGCCTCTCAAACCTGAGACATGCAAGGCGAAAGTTCGTCACATCATGGATGTCTTTCCTTCGCAGCAAGGGAAACGCTGGTTCGAAGAGAGCACATTTCTTTCGGTGATGCGGCTGCGGGGGATGGAGTGCAACTCGGAGAGCGGCTACGCGGAAGGTTTTTATTGCCGCAAGGTGGTTTTGTAAGAAGCTTCGTCTCGTGAAGGATCTCAAGGAAAAAACGATTCGCGGTGGCGTGGCCCGCATGGGCGCACAGGTGGCGAACTTCGTGCTGCGCATTGGTTCTTTGATGATTCTGGCCCGGCTGCTCGATCCGAAAGACTTCGGATTAGTCGGCATGGTGACGGCGTTTACCGGAGTCTTGAATCTATTCCGCGACTTCGGCCTTTCGACCGCGACGGTGCAGCGCGCCGAAGTGACAGAAGATCAGATTTCGACTTTGTTCTGGATCAATCTTCTGGTGGGGGCCGTGCTGGCGTTGTTATCGGTGGCTTTGGCGCCGGCAGTAGCGGCCTTTTACCATGAGCCGCGTCTGTTGTGGATTACGGCCGTGCTTGCCACCGGATTTGTTTTTAACGCAGCCGGCGTTCAGCACTCGGCGATTCTTCAGCGGGAGATGCGCTTCACCGCGCTGGCGGTCATCAACACGATCGCTTTGATCGCGGGAACGGTGTTAGCCATCGGGATGGCCAAGTACGGATACGACTACTGGGCGCTGGTTGCGATGACCATCGCTTATCCGCTGGTTACCACGGTTGGGCTGTGGATGACGGCGGCCTGGATGCCGGGTGCGCCCCGCCGCCGCTCCGGTCTTCGCTCGATGATTCGCTTTGGCGGCACGATCACTTTGAATGGCGCGGTAATGTACGTCGCCTACAACTTCGAAAAAGTTTTGCTGGGCCGCTTTTGGGGTGCGGAAGCCATCGGCGTGTATGGCCGGGCCTATCAGTTGGTCAACATCCCGACTGACAATCTGAATTCGGCGGTCGGCGAAGTGGCGTTCTCGGCGCTGTCGCGGGTACAGGACGATCCGCCGCGCCTGCGCAGCTATTTTCTGAAAGGGTATTCGCTGGTCACGGCGCTCACCCTGCCGATCACCATTCTTTGCGCACTGTTTGCCAGGGAAGCAATTTCGATACTTCTCGGACCCAAATGGACCGAGGCCGTTCCTATCTTCCGTCTGCTTGCGCCCACGATTTTGATTTTTGCCATGATCAATCCGTTTTCCTGGCTGCTGTTTGCCATGGGCAAGGTCGGACGCAGCCTGAAGATTGCGCTGGTGATCGCGCCTCTGGTGATCGCGGGATATGTAATCGGTTTGCCCTACGGTCCGACCGGTGTCGCGCTCGGTTATTCGGCGGCGATGGCGGTTTGGATTCTGCCTCACATTGCATGGTGCGTTCACGGCACTCCCATTTCCTTTTTGGATGTACTGCAGACTCTGAGCAAGCCGCTGCTTTCGGGGCTGGTGGCGTCGGTTCTGCCGCTGATGATTGAGTCTTCTTACGGCCAGCAATTGTCGCCACTGTTTCGATTGATCGTAGGTGTGGTGCTGTTTCTTAGCGTCTATGCCGTCATGCTGTTGTATGCGATGGGGCAGAAGGCGTTCTATTTGAATCTGGTTCGGGGATTACGGGCAAGCCGGAGCTTGGACGAAAAGAGCCTGGTTCCGGCGTAAAGAAACTGTGGCGTATAGCAAAATGAAAATTGCTTCCCAACCGTTGGTCAGCATCGTTGTGCCGGTTTACAACGAGGAAGAATTTCTCGGAGAATGCATGGATAGCATTCTCGCGCAGACCTATGCGAACTGGGAGTGCACCATCGTCAATAATTGCAGCACGGATCGTTCGGCGGAAATTGCAAAGCAGTACGCCTCGCGGGATTCCCGCATTCGACTCCACGAGAATGAGAAATTCCTGCGGGCCGTGCCTAACTATAACGGAGCGCTGCGCCAGATTTCTTCTTCCAGTAAATATGTGAAGATCGTTTTTTCCGACGACTGGATCTTCCCCGAGTGCCTGGAGCGGATGGTCGAAGTGGCAGAAGAGCATCCGACGGCGGGCATCGTAGGAGCCTACGGACTGCAAGGGCCGGACGTGATGTGGTCGGGCCTGCCTTATCCCAGTCAACTGATCTCAGGAAGGGAAGTGTGCCGCAAGCTCTTTCTCGACGACCTTTACGTATTTGGAACGGGCACGTCGCTGCTTTTCCGCGCAGACCTGGTTCGCGCCCGCGACCCCTTCTATAACGAGTCGAATCTGCACGCCGATTCTGAGGCTTGTTGCGCGCTGCTGGGAGAGTGCGATTTCGGGTTCGTCCATCAAGTGCTCACCTTTACTCGAGTGCGCGAAGGTTCGCTCTATCAGTTTTCGCGCGGCTTGAATACGCTGATCGCCGGTCGCTTGCACGATCTGGTGAATTACGGACGGCAGTCTCTGAACGAGCAGGAGTTTCAGACTTGCCTCGAGAAAAAATTGACCGAGTACTACCGGTTTCTCGCGGCGCATGTGGTGAGGCGCTACGATCGAGCCTTCTGGGAGTATCACAAAAGAAAATTGGTGGAAGCGGGAGTCGGATTCGACCGTCTGCGCTTGGCCGGCGCATTGTGCGGCAAGTTTGCGGATGCGGCGCTGAATCCGAAACAAGCGTTGGATAAGTTCTTGAGCCGCAAACATTCCAATAAGCCTGCCGCGCCTGCGCTGGATGCATTGGGCATGGCGAAAGCAAAAGGAACGGTGCTGGCGCTTGAGCACGTGGGAGTCGGGAATAAGAGTGGGGAATAGAAAGCTGTAAAAGGGGAGACAGCTTGATTTCGCGCCGCTGCGGTGGGCAGCGGCGTGGAAATCGCTTGTAACAACGATGATGATCACAGTCGTATTGTGTACCTATAACCGCTGCCAGGCGCTTGCGGGAGCGCTGGAGAGCGTTGCCGCTTCCAAAGTTCCCAATTCCGTAGAATGGGAAATTCTGGTCGTCGACAATAATTCGAATGACCAAACGCGTGCGGTGGTCGAGGGGTTGGCCAGCCGGCATCCGGGCCGATTCCGTTATTTATTCGAAGGTAATCCGGGAAAGTCGCAAGCGCTGAACGCAGGCGTTACCGCGGCGCGAGGAGAAGTGCTGGCTTTTATGGATGACGACGTCACCGTCGATCCCTGCTGGCTGGATGCGGTGACGGCTCCATTGCGCGGCGTAGGCGAATGGTCCGGAGCCGGTGGGCCCGTAATACTGTGTTGGTCGGGGCCGCCTCCAGCGTGGCTCGATATTCAGCGTCCGTATTCCATGGGGCCATTGGCGGGATTCGATTTGGGACAACAAACGACGGAACTCGACGAACCGCCCTTTGGAACGAACATGGCGTTTCGCAAATCCATGTTCAAGAAGTATGGACTGTTTCGAACCGATCTTGGCCCCAGCCCGCGCACCGACATCCCCCGCCCCAACGAAGATACGGAGTTCGGCCGGCGGCTGATTGCGGGCGGAGAGCGGTTGCGCTATGTTCCGGCGGCCATTGTGCATCACGGTGTTCCCGAGGAGCGCCTTCAGAAAGAATATTTCTTGAACTGGTGGTACGACAAAGGACGGGCGGAGATTCGAGAAACCGGAAATCCTTCCGGAGATATCAGCCTGCGCGGCGTTCCCCTCAATCTGTATCGCCGCATCGGCGTGTGGACTCTTCGCTGGATATTCGGAATAGGCGCCGCACAGCGCTTTGACTGCAAGCTGAAAGTCTGGGGCAAGTTGGGTGCGATTGCCGAGTCGCGGCTTCAGTTCACACACGGCAGAAATCCGCAAACACATTCGCTGGCCGAAAAAGACGCGGAAAAAGAGAAGGAACAGTGCGAAACCCTGGTATAGGGCATCCGGAGGTATTGAACCTCAAGGCGGGTGACTGGGTCGAAGTTCGCAGCCGGGAGGAAATTCTTTCTACGCTCGACGAGCGTGGACGCCTGGACAATCTTCCCTTCATGCCTGAGATGCTGGAGTACTGCGGGCAAAGGCTGCGCGTGTACAAACGCGCCGACAAGACCTGCGAGTACACGCAGGGATGGAGCATCCGCCGCATGACCAACACCGTACACCTGGAAGGGGTGCGGTGCGATGGCAGCGGCCACGATGGCTGCCAGGCCGGCTGCCTGATTTTCTGGAAGGAAGCCTGGCTGAAGCGCACGGAAAACGGGATGGTCCGGCTGGAGAGTCTTGGTGGAGCACCTGCGATCCCGGCGAGCTTTAACGGCCTTATAACCGTAGAGAATTTGTTGGCGGCGAGCCGGACAAATTCTTCCGAGGGAGACACGATTTACAACTGCCAGGCCACAGACGTGCCCAAGTTCACTGCATATATGAGTTTTTGGGATCCGCGGCAATACATTCGTGACCTGCGTTCCGGCAATCTCAAAAGCGGGCTCGAAGGAGACTTGCGCGGGCATCGGGTGCTGGAATTCATTTTGAATGTGCTGCGTCTGCTACAGACGTCGATCATCGGATTGTTTAATCAGGTACAAAGCCGCAGGCAGGGGAAACACTACCCTTTCATCGAAGGAGACTCGACCAAGGCATCAGTCGAATTACTCGATTTGCAGCCGGGCGAACTGGTCGAAGTTCGCAGCAAAGAAGAAATTATCGCTACGCTAGGCAAAGACCAAAAGAATCGTGGCCTGTGGTTCGACTCGGAGATGCTGCCCTACTGCGGAGGTATTTATCGCGTGCTGCGCCGAGTTCACAAGATCATCGATGAAAAAACGGGCAAGCTGATCACCATGAAAAATTCCTGCATCGTTCTTGAAGGGGTGGTCTGCCGATCGGATTTTCACCGGCTGTGTCCGCGCGCCATCTATCCCTACTGGCGAGAAGGCTGGCTCAAGCGGGCCAGCAACGCTACCGCGTCGCGTAGTTCCGATCATCTGGTGGCCACATGCAAGAACTAGAAACTCCCGATCGGGCCGCTGCGGCCGCGCCATATGGCGAATCCCGAGGAGAATTGAAGGCCAGAACCACAGTTGTGAAACAACTGCGTTCCACGAGCCGATTCTGGCTGCTTTTTGCTGCGGTCGTGATGACGGTTCTGCTGGCGGCAGCCATCCGATGGTCGTTTGATCATCCGTATGGCGTCCACTGGGACGAAGCGGAATACTTCAACGAAGTTCACATTGATGTGCAGCGCCTGCAAAGCGGCATGTTGGTCCGATTGGCGGGAAGGCTGCTGGTGAAAAGCTGGGGGCGTCCTCCGGCCTATCGTCTTCTGGCGGACCCCGTGCTCGCGGTTGTTGGATTCAGCACGTTCGCGGCACGGTTGATTTCATTGACGTGCTTCGCCTTCAGTGCCTGGTTGATTTATCTCACAGTCAGGCGCGTCGCAGGTCAGGCCGCAGGTTCTCTGGCGGCGCTGGTATTTGCACTATCGCCGGAAGTTGTTTCGGCCAGCATTTTCTTTGGAACCGACACTTCACTTTATCTGGCAACTTCGGCGATGTTGTATTGCCTGGTTGTGATCTGGAACGAGAAAACAAACGAGTCCAAACACTGGATTGGCCTTGGCTTGGCACTCGGTTTGGGATTTCTCGCGAAAACTTCATTCATCGTCATCGCACTTCCAGTTCTGGCGTTCTGGTTTGTCGCAGCGCGTTCGAAAAAGTGGGAGTTGCCCAGACCAACCTCGCAATGGAAGGCGGCAGTTCTTGCTGCGGTAATCGCCGGACCCTGGTGGATCATCAACACGAGAGCCGCTTTCGCTTACGGCCGCTATGCCCGAGGATTCGTCCGCAATTCCCTGGGAACTCCATCGTTGGCCACGGGAGTTCGCTGGCTCAATACCGTCGTGCAGTGTCTGTGGGGTCACGGCGTAAGCATCCTGATCGGACTGCTGTTAATTGCGTTTCTGGTCGCCGTTGTGCGCCGGAATGCCAGCGTCAATTCCTTACAGAGAGTCCTTCTTGGTGCTTGTGCTTGCGCAGGATTGCCAATCATGTGTGCGCAATTGTCGGGCACCAACCATTTGCTTCGCCATATTTCTCCGGCGATGATCCCTGTCGCCATCGCGGTTGGAGTTCTATTTGAAAGCACCGGTTGGGCCCGGAATTGGGCGATGAGCGCAGTCGCAGGTGCTTTGTTATGCGTTCAACTTGGAATGCTCGTCGCTCCCGTGGTTTCGCCGAATACTCAGCAGGTTGACCACGGTTTCGTCAATGGCGCTTTGCCGTGGCGCACCATGGTTCGCTTCGACCAATGGGACTGGAGTCCAGTTCGCAACCTCGCCGAAAAATGCGGTGTGCAAAATCCAAAGGTCTCGTATCTGGGAAATGGACGCGAGTTCAATAAGCCCGAGATCGAATATGCGTGGGTGCTGAGCAACGCGTCTGTTCGTGGCAAAATCGTGGATCTCCCCGATCCCACCTGGTTATGGAGATATGAGAATGGTCCCATTGAATGGCAGAGTGTGATGGCTTCTGCCGACCAGCATGACATCGTTCTGACCGCTCCGAACTTTACCGGAGAAGCGAGATACAAGGAAGATCTGGACAATCAATACAACTCCGAGTTTGCCGCGCGTCTCTCACAGGATCAGCAATTCCGTAAAGCGATTCCACTGAAGATGGGACGCTTTGAACCAGTCGAAGTTCTGGTGTTCTTAAACAAGAATCTTGCGTGCCGAGAGAGTCTCCAATGACTCACAACATCCTGACTCCGCGTTCCAATCCAGCTTTGCTGTCGGTCGTGATGCCTTTCTACAACGAAGAGGAAATCTTTGCCCTGCTTCGTCCCGAGCTCACGGAGTTTCTCGACCGCTCACCTTATGCCTGCGAGGTCATCGCAGTTAATGACGGGAGTTCAGACAACACGATCGAAAGACTGGTCGAGTGGGGCCAGTCGGATCCACGAATCAAGGTCCTGAATTTATCCCGCAATTTCGGCCATCAATACGCATCTACGGCAGGCGTCGACCATGCCTCCGGCGACGCGATCGTTTTGATGGATGCAGACCTGCAGGATCCGTTCGCGGTGGTTCACGAGATGGTCGGACAATATTGCAAAGGCTACGACGTGGTTTGCGGCCAGCGCATGAGCCGCGCCGGCGAAGGATGGTTTAAGAAATTTACGGCATGGTTCTTCTATCGTTCGATGCGGATTTTTTTCCTGAAGTCGCTGCCGCCGGATGTTGGCGATTTCCGGCTCATGTCGCGGCGCTGTGTGGACAGCCTTGGGGAGATGCGTGAGCTTCATCGCTTTCTGCGCGGCATGGTCGCATGGGTCGGCTTCCCGCAAACTTGCGTGCAATACAAGCGTCATCCACGGGCGGCCGGCACCACGAAGTATCCGCTGCGGAAGATGATTCGGTTGGCTTGGACCGCGGCCGTTTCGTTTTCCGCTCTGCCGCTTCGGCTCAGCTTCTTCGGCGCCGGAACCATGACTCTGGTGGCTCTGGAAGAAGCGGTACGCGCCATGATCGCGCACTTTTCCGGCAAAACCGTTCCTGGTTGGACCTCCCTCATGGTCGTTCTCTGCCTTAGCAATGCGGCACTTATGATTGCGGTCGGAATTCTCGGCGAATACATCGGAAGAATTTACGAAGAAGGTAAAGGGCGGCCGTTGTACGTGGTCGCCGATTCCTGGAACTTGGGCGGGCGCGAGGCTGGCTTGAAACAAACAACCGAAACTCACGAAAGTGTCCGGTCCCGATAGCGAAATGGAAACTCTCACACTTCCGGAGCCGGCGGTAGCCGTCGCGGTCCACACGGCCAACACGGCCAGGAAGACCGCCTTCTATCGTCCCGAACTAGATGTCGTACGCTTTTTCGCTTTCCTCGCGGTCTTTGTTTATCACACGGCGTATTATCCCGCAGATTATTTTGTAACCCGCCATGTCCCACTATGGTTGGCGCAGATTGTGGTCAGCGTGTCGCGGGCGGGGGCTTACGGAGTAGATCTGTTTTTCGTGCTGAGCGCCTACCTCATCACGGAACTGCTACTGCGTGAAAAGGAAGAACGTGGCCGGCTCGACGTCAAATCGTTTTACATTCGCCGCATGCTTCGTATCTGGCCGCTCTACTATTTCTTTATCGCGCTCGCTGCGTTCGTACCGCTGCTGAATCCGGCGGGACAGTTCAACTTCCGCTACATCATTCCGTTTCTTCTGTTGGCAGGGAACTGGAGCACGATCGCTTTTGGTCCGCCGCAGTCGGCCGCACTACCTTTGTGGAGCGTCTCGGTTGAAGAGCAGTTTTATCTGCTGTGGCCGCCGATTGTTGCCCGTCTGTCGCGCCGCAACATCATCCGCGCCGCGGTCGTCATGATTGTCCTGGCGAACCTTGCCAGAGTCTTGGTTTTGTTGCTTCACGGCGGCGGCTGGGACGTGTGGGTGAACACCATCGCGCGTCTTGACCCTATGGCTGCGGGCATCCTGCTCGCAGTATTACTCAAGGGCCGCGCGCCACAGATTGCGCCCGCGTTGCGCTTCGCCGCCATCGTAGCGGGCGTTATAAGCATCGCTGTGACGGGTTACTTCGCCGCGCCCTGGGGATACGCCTTGCCCTGGCGCGGCACTCTGATCAGCTATCCCGTGGTTGCTGCAGCGAGCACTGCAATCGTTCTGGCTTCCATCGGTATGTCGGTTCGCATAGGGATTCTGGAATATCTCGGCAAAATTTCTTACGGTCTCTACGTTTACCACACCGCCTGCATATGGATTACGGACCGCTTTCTCCACATCCGCAACGGCCTGACTCATATGTGCGTGCGCGAAGTTGTGGCACTCGTGCTGACCATAGGAATCTCGGCGTTGTCCTATGCGCTGATCGAGAAACCATTTTTGAATTTGAAACGCAGGTTTACTTATGTTCACTCCCGTCCGGTCTGAGCGGAATATGTCTTTTTTCGAGCAAGAGTCGATAGCTGACGCAGGGCACGGGGATACGACATCGATGAGCGACTATCTCACTCAGTATTTCCGTTGTCCGGAACAATACGTCAGGCTGGCATCGAACGGCCCTCTTTCCGGCCCGATCGGTTATTTCCGGTTTGGCGAGAGCGTCTGCTATGGCTGCTGCACTGGGAATAGCCCCGCCCTGTCTCCCGTCCATCCGTTGTGTGATGCTCTTCCCGATTCGAGGCTAAACGATGGAACGGTTTCGTTATCGTTTGACCCTGATGAAGTCGTAGGCAATCTGACTCAAGAGAAGTATTCGCATGCCAATGACGGCGGGCCGGTGAAGCTCAGTTCACCGGCGAACCGGATCTACTATCTGATCCGCCCTGCTTTACCCGTCGCGGCGCGCAAGCATTTGCAGCGGATTCGCCTCAAGGGCTGGGAGAAAATCCCATTTCCCACCTGGCCTGTGGATCGCACCGTCGATACATTGCTCAGTGACCTGCTGTTGCTGGCGATGAAGGCTTGCCGGACCAAGCGCATTCCCTTCATCTGGTTCTGGCCAAAAGGCGTGGCCAGCGCGGCAATCATGACCCATGATGTTGAAACTCCGCTGGGCAGAGACTTTTCCTCCACGCTGATGGATATTGACGATTCGTTTGGCATCAAGTCGTCGTTCCAGGTTGTGCCGGAAGAGCGCTACGAAGTTCCCTCGTATTATCTGGACTCCATTACTCATCGCGGATTTGAAGTGGCAGTTCAGGATTTAAATCACGACGGGCGCTTGTACTTGAACCGTGAGGAGTTTTTGAAGCGAGCGGTCCGAATCAACGAGTATGGCCGCCAGTGGGGCGCGGAAGGATTTCGCGCGGCCATCTTATATCGGCGGCAGGACTGGTTTGACGATCTCGACTTCAGCTATGACATGTCGGTACCGAACGTCGCCCATCTCGATCCTCAGCGCGGCGGATGCTGTACGGTGATGCCTTACTTTGTCGGCAAGATGCTGGAACTGCCTGTCACGACCACTCAGGATTACACCCTGTTTCACATATTGAAGAGTTACTCGCTCGATCTGTGGAAGCGCCAGATTGACCTGATCATGGAACGTAACGGTCTGGTGAGCTTCATTATTCATCCCGACTACATCACCACTCCGCGGGAACTGGAGACGTACAAAGCTCTCTTAGGCTATCTGGCGGAGTTGCGGAAAAGCAGAAATCTTTGGATCGCCACGCCCAGAGAGGTCAGTCGCTGGTGGAGAAAGCGTTCCCAAATGCGATTGGTCGAATTCCGTGGCGGATGGCACATAGAAGGGCCCGGCAGCGAAGACGCGCAGATCGCTTACGCTACGGAAGAAAATGGCCGCATTAAATTTGCAGTTGAGCAAGTCGAAATGTTGCGTTAATGGTCTTCTCCCCTCCATGTGATTGGTAGGCGAATTCGATTTTTCTGGAGACGAAACCGTGAACACAGAAACAAAATTGACAAACCGCCGGGTGCAAGCCGCGACGATAAACGATGAGCACTCGGAAAATCAGTGTGACGTAGCGATTATTGGCGCTGGTCCCTACGGACTTTCGGCCGGAGTGCACCTGCAGGCGAAAGGAATCAAAGTTCGCGTCTTTGGCGAGCCTATGGAATTCTGGGCGAAGAAGATGCCGCAAGGAATGCTGTTGCGCTCGCCGCGCGTGGCATCGAACCTCTCCGACCCGGACCGCGCATTCACGCTCGAGGCTTACGAGGCGGCCTCGAAAATCGAGCCCTGCGCTCCGCTTCCGCTCGACACGTTCGTCGAATATGGAAAATGGTTTCGCCACCAGTTGGGATCGTCTCTGGACCAGAGAACCGTCACGCGGGTCGAGAAGACGCACGATGGTTTCCGCGTCATCATTGCGGATGGCGACGCAGTGACGTGTTCGCGCCTGGTGGTGGCCGCCGGCATCGGTCCATTTCGCAAGAAGCCGGAAGTATTCCAGAACTTTTCCAGAGACCTCGTATCTCACTGCTACGAAGGACGTGACGTAAAGAAATTCTCGGGGAAGAGCGTTGTCGTCATCGGCGCCGGTCAGAGTGCTCTGGAATCGGCCGCGATCCTATCGGAAGCAGGAGCCGAGGTCGAGGTCATCGCGCGCAACTCCTCGCTGAAGTGGATCGGCAGCCACAAGTGGTTGCATCAGCTCGGTCCCATATCCCGGATGCTCTATTCTCCACACGATGTCGGGCCGATCGGCATCAGCCGCCTTGTGGCCTATCCAAAACTCATGACGTTTGTGCCGCTCAAACTGCGCGACAGAATTCGTATCCGTGCAGTCCGCCCTGCCGGTTCGCAGTGGCTGCCTGCGCGGCTGGCAAATGTGCGTCTCACCACGGGGCACACGGTTTCGCGTGCGAGTGAGGCGAACGGCGGGCTCGCACTGACGCTGGATGATGGCAGCGAGCGCGAGGTCGATCACGTGCTGCTGGCCACTGGTTACCGCGTCGATATTTCGCGCTACGAATTTCTATCGCATGAGTTGGTGGAGGGCGTCGAAGTATTCGACGGTTATCCCCGTTTGCGCAGCGGATTCCGCAGCTCAGTTCCTGGATTGCACTTCATCGGAGCGACGGCGGCTCGCAGCTTCGGCCCTCTTTTATATTTTGTTGCGGGCACTGAATTTGCGTCGCGAGAACTGGTCTCTCACATCGGGAAGCATACTAAGGCGACCATATGACGCCGACTGAGACCATCACACAGCAAGCGGAAAAAGCAGCATTCCGGACGCAAGGGATTGGCGCCGTCGTGGTCGGAGGCGAACATCCCGGTCTCGGCGTCGCCCGTAGTCTCGGTCGCCGGGGCATCCCTGTCTGCATCATCGACGATCAGCACTCGATTTCGCAGTTCTCAAGGTATGCGACGCGCGTCGTCCGCGTGAAAGACCTACGCGACGAAGAAAAAACAGTCGCCAGTGTGCTGGAAGTCGGGGAGCGTTACGGACTCCAGGGCTGGGTGCTATTTCCCACGCGCGATGAAACTGTGGCGGCGTTTTCCCGGCATCGCGATGAACTAGCCAAAGTTTTCCGCGTCTCCACCCCTGAGTGGGAAACGGTCAAGTGGGCGTGGGACAAGAAAAACACCTACGAGTTAGCGGAAGAATTGGGCATTCCGTGCCCCCGCACCTGGAATCCACGAACGCCCGCCGATCTTACGGAGTTGTATTCTCATCTGCCGCTTGCTGTGAAACCCGCTGTGAAGGAGAATTTCTTTTACGCGACCGGCTCGAAAGCGTGGCGTGCGGAAACTCCAGCTCAGTTGGATGACTTATTTTACAAAGCCGCCCAGCAGATCAAAGCGGAAGAGATTCTCGTCCAGGAAATTATTCCCGGCGACGGCAGCCGTCAGTATTCTTATTGCGCCTTTTTTCGCGACGGCATTGCGCACAGCACATTAATGGCGCGCCGCATTCGCCAGCATCCGCGCGAGTTCGGCCGCGCCGCGACCTACGTCGAAAGCATCGACGTGCCGGAAGTGGAGGCGCTGTCACTGCGGTTTCTACAAGCTATCGATTACTACGGTCTGGTCGAAGTCGAATTCAAGCAAGACCCGCGTGACGATCAATATAAATTGCTGGACGTCAATGCGCGCACCTGGGGGTTTCACAGCCTGGGAAAGCCAGCCGGCGTTGATTTCCCTTATCTTCTATTTGCCGATCAGATGGGTGAAACCACGCAGCCCTGCAAGGGACGTTCCGGAGTCGGCTGGCTGCGGCTGATCACAGACCTGCCCACCGCGGCTTCCGACTTTTGGCTTGGGCACATGAGCGCTGGTTCGTATCTCAAGAGCCTGCGTAGCACTCGGATAGAGTCGGTATTTTCCGCGGCAGATCCGCTACCCTCCATCGCGGAGATTTTAATGCTCCCGTATTTGGTGACAAAGAAATATATATTGTAATTGGCGATCGCAAGAGTATTTTGCTGCCGAAGACCTTGCGCCGCCGGTTTTCGGGAGACATCATATTTGCGGCACATTCTTCACGTCGTTGGGGCGCGTCCAAATTTCGTCAAAGCGGCTCCGGTGATTCGCTCGCTCCGGCAGCGGGGCGTGCGGCAGACATTGATTCACACCGGGCAGCACTTTGACCGGAACATGTCTGACGTCTTTTTCACTCAATTAGAAATTCCAGAACCGGACATGAATCTTGGTGTGGGAGCCGGTACTCATGCCGCTCAAACTGCCGAAATCATGCGGCGTTTCGAGCCAGTAGTCGTCGAGCAGAAGCCGGATATCGTTCTGGTTTATGGCGATGTGAACTCTACCGTCGCCGCCGCGCTGGTTTCCTCCAAACTTCCGCTACCAGTCGGCCACGTCGAGGCTGGCCTGCGCTCCTTTGATCGAACCATGCCGGAAGAAATCAATCGCATGGTCACCGACCGGCTTTCTGATTTTCTCTTTACCCCTTCCGAAGATGGCGACGCCAATCTGCTCCGGGAAGGCATTGCCCTGGACAAGATCCATCGCGTCGGCAATGTGATGATCGATTCGTTGGTTCAGCTTTTGCCGGCTGCCAGAAATTGTCCACGAAACGGATTTCCCGATCGCCTGGCTCTTGTGACGCTACATCGTCCGTCGAATGTGGACGACAGCGGTAACCTTAAGCGGATTCTGGAATCGCTGGGGAAGATCGGCGAAGGCATCGACATCGTTTTCCCCGTGCATCCAAGAACGCGCCAGCGCATTGCCGAATTTGGCATCACGATGCCGAAATTGCATCTGCTCGATCCGCTGCCATACATCGAATTTCTCTCACTACAGATGCGGGCCACAGTTGTGATCACCGACTCCGGCGGCATTCAGGAAGAGACAACGTATCTCGGTGTCCCGTGCCTCACGCTACGAAAGAACACGGAGCGTCCCGTCACGGTTACTTTGGGCACCAACGTCCTGGTGGGCGAGGACACGAATCGGCTGGCCGCCGAGGTTAGCAAAATCCTGGGCGGGAATGCGAAGAAGGGAATTGTGCCGCCGTTGTGGGACGGGCACGCCAGCGACCGCATCGCCGAGGTGTTGCAAAGTTGCTGAGAACATTGCTTCCCCAGTTCCGGAATTTATGTGCAAGAGAGTGCGTTTCGCACGTATGCAAGATATGATCCCGCTCCAACCCCTTGTAAACACAATAGTTCTCTTTGCCCCGAGCGGCACGCCGGTTGCAAAATAGATGGAGTAATTCCAGAAGTCGGTCCCTGCTCTCCCCCCAGACCAACTACAAAGAAATTCATCTGAGGAGAGAGAAATGAACAAGAGCATTAAGCTTGCAAGCCTGGTTGCCGTCCTGCTGCTGGGAACAGTATTTTCCGCGACATTTGCCGCAGCGGATGACCATTCCAACAAATCTGCCGCGCAGTTTTCCATCGGCTGGGGATCTAACACGGTAAGCGTGGGAAGCCTTTATGGATGGTACGGCCTTCTCGTTTCCGGACCCTCTTCTACTCCTGGAGCCGGTGGAAAGTATCTTACCGGCGCACTTTACTTCGATGGCCGCGGTAACGTAGCCGGCTACGACGTCAACGGCGGCGTCAACGGACAGGTCAGCAGCACCAGCCTCACGGGTACGTATGTCGCGAACACCAGCGGTTCGCTCGCCGGTACGCTCACTCTCACGCTGAAACTTGCAAATCAGACGGCTGTCCAGACCTACGTTGTTTCCGTCAGGCAGACGGCATTCGAAGCGGTCGGCATCGAGACCGACGGCTCAGCGATCGCGACTATCGACCTGCAAGCCCAGATCGTATTGTGGAACAACTCATTTAACAATTCGGCTCTGTCGGGCACCTTTGCGGCAGTCTGCACTGGCAACCCGGGAAACTACGCCCAGCTCAACTATGTGACCTTCGACGGCAAAGGCAATCTTCAGGGTATCGACCCGTATGACGATAACAACGTCGAAGGCGTCAACCCATTTTCGGGTACCTACACTGTGCACCCAGATGGAACGTTTTCGGCCGTGACTGCTCCCACCGTTTCGATCACGGGTGTCATCGACGCATTTTATACGGAGATTGAATACACGTATAACGTGGCGGGACAGGGCGAAATTATCTCCTGCGTCGGCAAGAAATAATCGTCGAACTGAACTAGAAGTTAACGCTGGGCTCGTCTGCAAAAGCAGACGAGCCCAGCACTTTTGCTGTAAAAAAAACCACGCATCTCTTCCCATCGAATCTGGCGCCGAAAATCAACGTCACCAAAGAGAGAGGTAGCAACATGACTTACTATCGCTCGCGTCCCAGCAGCACCGCTGCGCAGCTCGCGCTGGTTCTGCTGTTTGGCGTTATCGTCGCTGCAGCTCAAAAGCAGGAGCCAGCCACTCCGGTCAACGTGCTCACCTATCGCGCCGACAACCTGCGCACCGGGTGGTTTTCTTCCGAAACCCAGCTCACGGTCGCCAAAGTGAATACAACCTCGTTCGGATTGCTGACCAGCGTGCCGCTGGACGGTCGCGTCGACGGCGAGCCTCTCTATGTTTCGCAGCAGATGATTCAGGGAAAAGGCGTTCACAACGTCGTGTACGTCGCTACTGAAAATAATAGTGTCTATGCCATCGACGCCGCCAAGGGCACAATTCTATGGCACAAGACATTTGGAACCCCCGTGCCCTATACGTACAAAAACAACGACGACAACGTTTACCCGGTGATGGGAATTCTCTCCACTCCGGTGATTGATCTCACGCTGGGGAACATTTACTTCGTGAGCGACACCTACAACGGGAAGACCGACGCTTTCACGTTGCATGCGATCTCACTAAGTACGGGGCTCGCCACGATTAAAGCCGTCACCATCCAGGTCTCGGCGACGCTCTCCGACGGCACAACATGGAAACTCAACCCGAAGTATCATCTGCAACGGCCGGGTTTGCTCGAAGCGAACGGAGCGATCTATGTTTCGTTTGGCAGCACCGGAGATACAGTTCCCGCCCAATCCCGCGGCGTTATCGTGCGCTACGACGCGTCATCCCTTTTGCAGCTCGGCAGCGACCTGGAAAATTCGCTGCACGTTCCCGCCAATCCGTACTATCTGTCTTCGATCTGGCAGTCGGGTTACGCTCCAGCGTCGGATTCGAATGGCGACGTCTATTTCTCCACCGGCAACAGCAGTCCTAATCAGCCGAGTTACTCAGCCAACTTCAATCGCCCGCAAAGCGTTGTGCATCTCTCCGGAGATCTCAGCACCCTGCTCGACAGCTTCACGCCCAGCAACTATTTTCAACTCGATCAGCAGGATCTCGACCTTGGTTCCGGCGCCACCATTTTGCTTCCTGACCAGCCGGGATCAATCCCGCACTTTGCCATCGCTGGCGGAAAAGACGGCCGTGCCTTTCTGCTCAACCGCGATAGCCTCGGTGGCTACACGCAGAGCGGTTCCGACAACGTGCTGCAAACAGTACAGCAGGGAGCTTGCTGGTGCGGCCCCGGATATTTCACGGGCGCCGACGGCAATCCCTACGTTCTAACCGGCGGAGGTTCCGGCATTATCAGCTGGCAACTGCAACTCACGCCGACTCCGCAGCTCGTGCAGAAATCGGCCACAACCTTCGGCATCGCCAACGGTTTGCCCTGGTATGGCGGCTCCATCCCGGTAGTATCGTCCAATGGCACCATCGCTGGCACTGCCATCGTCTGGGTATTGCAGAAGCCTCAAACGTCGTCAGACACGAATCCTGGCACACCTCTCACGCTCTTGGCTTTTGATGCGAGCAACCTGCAAAAGCAAATTGTGTCCATTCAAGCCGGAAACTGGACTCATGCCATCATCAGCAATGCCAACCTTCTGCCCACGGTGGCGAATGGCAAGGTTTACGTCGCCAGCAACCTACAGTTGAATATCTTCGGGTTGTTGCCGCCCAAAGGAACCGCAGACTACGCTGCATTGCCGCATGTCACGAAGCCAGCGAATCCTGATGTCGTCACATGTTCGCCGGCCGAAACTCCTCTAGCGGAGCTCGGCACATCCACGTCTGCAACGCATGAGCTTTATGGGAAAGTTTGCCGCATTGGGCAGACAGAAGTGCAAGTGTCACTGCGCGATGGGAAGAGTATCGTCATCGACACGACCCACGCTACGATTCGCTTGCGTCGCGCAACTCTGGTTCCGGGCCGCACGGTCCATGTCATCGCAAGCATCGATCAGAAAGGTGTGGCGCATGCATCGCAAATGTCGCCCATGCACACTTCTTCTCTGGAGCTTCCTGCCGACCGCTGAGCTGCGAACCGAACATCGAGTCACAAATGGTGCCTGAGCAAGGCCGCAACTAGGCATCCTGTCTCTGACTCGGATACAGTGTAGCGATATGGGGTTGGGGAAGCGGCAAGTACAGACCGTGGGAATCTGCACCGCGGGAACTTGTTTGCTGATTTTGGCATTCATGGCTGTGCCCCATCACGCTTTCTTGCCACGAAATTCTCTCAGTAGGGCCGGCAGTCCGGCGTTAGCAAAGGAAGCTCCAGTTCCTTCGTGCGCTTCGGGACCGGCTTCCGACGGAAAACAGCAGAGTGGCTTGTCGCCTCACTCGGTCACGCTGACATGGAACGCCAGTATTCCGGCCTCCAGGTCAGCGAGGGACATGGTCAAAGGCTATTACGTCTATCGCAGCACGAAGTCGCACAAGTACGCCAAACACGACCGCTTGAACGCGGATCCAATCACTGGAACCAATTGCATCGATAAAGCCGTCAAGCCTCGTGCGATTTACTTCTACTCCGTCAAGGCGATCTCGCAAGGAGAAGTAGAAAGTGAATTCTCTGACGAGGTAAAAGCTGTCATTCCCCGTCCGTAAATCCCGCTTCGCGCAATTCCCGCCACAGTCGCCGACTCGCCGAAACGATTCCCCAGACTCTTTTCATAATTTCTATGAGGGATACGTGTGTAGACTTGCGCCTCGACTTGTTTCTGTGGACTAGTTATCGATTACGGAACTACCGCCTCTACCGGCGTCGAGTACGTGCTCTCTTCTCCGGCGGAGTTTACCGCAGTCGCCACGTAGTAGTAGGTTTGGCCAGCGCTGACGGTATTGTCGGTATAGGTCGTGCCGGGGTTCAAAGCGGAGTTCACCTTGGAATAGGAAGTCTGTGAAACTCCGCGATACACGTTGTAGCCGACGACTTGAGATGTGCTGGGGCTCCACGAAACCGTTACTGTGTAAGTCGGTGTGATCCCTACGCCGCTCAAGCCTTCCTGCGTATTCGAATTGGAAGCGTTGCTGGCCAGCGACAGAGTGCCGGACGTCGTTCCCGTAGCATTCGGAGTGAAGGCTACGTTGAGGGCAACGCTCTGGCCGGAAGCGATGGTGAGGGGAAACGACGCTCCCTGAAGCGCAAACTGCGAACTGCTGCTGGCGGAAGAAGAAATTGTAATCGCGCCGCCGCTGGCGCTCAAAGTCACAGGTTGAGTCGAGGTGGTCCCGACATCCACATTGCCGAAGTTCATTGCGGTGGGATTCAGCAGCAACTGGCTGGTGGTATTTCCGGCTCCAGTGCCGCTCACCGGAATCGTAAGCGACCCGTTCGGAATGACCAGGCTCCCGCTGTATGAAGTTGTCGTTTGCGGAGAGAAGATAACATTAAACGTGGCGGTCTGGTTGGGCTGCAGAGTAACCGGCAGCCCCGGCCCGGTGATGGAAAAGCTCGTGCCCGTCAGTTGCGCCTGAGCAATGACGGCGGCGGTGGTCCCCGAATTGGTAAGCACAACCGGCAGCGTCGCAGTCTTTCCCACGGCGACTGAGCCGAATCCAAGTGAAGAGGTGCTGGACTTAATGGATTCGCTGCCCACACCGACGCCGCCGAAGCGAAGATAGATCGTGCCGCCCGTAGCATTGCTACTAACGGCCACAGTCCCGCCCTGCCAACCGGAAACAGTGGGGGTAAACGTAACATTCATAGATGTGGTTTGCCCGGCCGCAATCACCAATGGCAGCTTCAGGCCCGTAATCTGAAACCCGCTCGGCATGGAACCAATCGCAGAAATCGTGATGCTGATCGACTCCGTGTTGGTAAAGCTCAGGGGTAGAGTCTGGCTTTGCCCAATGACAATGCTGCCAAAATGCAGTATCGGCGGATTGCTGGTGATTTGTGCCGCGTGCAGAACGGCGCTAACTGGCAACAGGATGAAGAGAAGTAATGCCGCCACGGATGGGAACTGGACAGCAAGGAAAGGGCGTTGTGGGTTCTGCCGGGGGAGTCGCATGCCTCGATTTTTAACGAGCGGCAGGCCCTCTTAAAGATATCGGTGGTACAGTCTGGCATTGTCCCGAAGTGCACCGGACCAAAGTGGGAAAACTGCTCGTTCGTCGTGCGACAGCAATCGTTTCTGCTAGCCGCGGCGGCGTTCTAACGCGGCATGGTTTGCTGTGAAGATGTTGGTTGAGGGGATAGTTTCTTCAATTCGCTGGCCAGAGATGTTGCCTTGTCGTTGGAAACTCGAATATCCCCTTCCAGCACGACCGTCAGCGCTCCCGCGCCGGTGCTCTGAAATTGCGCGCGATGAAGAGTGGCAGAGCCCTGCGCCGCCGCAGGGAGAATCAGTTTGAAGTCTCCGCCTTGGCGCACTGCGGACAGAATATTTTCCGCTATCTGGTCGCGCAATTCGCTCCCTAAAGATCCAGAGCGCAGCGACTCCCCCAGCAACCCTTCCGCATCAACGCGACTGATCGCCGGAGTCAGTTGCAGCCTGCCATTCTGCTCAACTGCCGGTGTCAGCTTCACCTCGAGGGTGCCGTCGCCTTCGGCTATTTCGTTGTTCTGCCCGCCAAAGCATGCCCAGCGCTCAAAGTGCAATCGAGTCACAACCAGACTGGCTGGCTGCAATGGGGTGAGAGTAGCGTCCTGAATTGCAATGCGCTCTCCGCAGCGGTCCGACTTGTCGAGTTGGGCGCGCAAAACCTCGGTAATATTCTGTTGCAGGTCGAAGATGTCCTCGGTCAGTTTCACTGTGAACACATTTTGACGGGCTTCTTCGGCGCTCTGGGAGATCATTCCAGACGTAATGATCGCGACCGGCTGATTCCGAAAGCTGATTGAGTTCCTAACTGGCGCAATGTTGAAGGTCAAGCCCTCGCTGTCGGGAGTTAAGATGCTCATTTCCCGGCCCAGACTGGCTTGCTGGTCCTGAAAACTCGTGAGCGCGTGCTCGACACTCTGCGCTGCACTTGCGATGACTTCGCTCGCTACCCTCGGATCCGCAACCCTTTGATTCAGTTCCTGAGAGCGTTGCGCCAGTTCGGAATCCGCTTTTGTCAGCTTCTTGGCCGTCTCTTTCAGGCCTGATTTCTGCGGACCGGAAAATCCCCCGATAAAATTCTTGTTGTCTGTCCGTGCCTTCTCAATCGCCTGCTGAAGTGTTGTATCGCGGACGGCCAATGCGGAAGCGATTTCCTGCTTTCCCAGTTGATCGAGCAAAGCCTGCAATTCTACGGTTGCTGCGGACGTGCTCTTCATCATCGAGGCGTACGCGATGATCTGCTGGCTGGTTGCCTGCACGGCCAGAGCTTGGTGAAAATCCTTCAAATCGTCTTTCTGATCGACTCCCGTCGGTCTCCCGCCTCCGTTCATCCCACCGCCGCCAATTGATCCGCCCGCCCCATGCCCACCGTGCTGTGCGAACATTGTGCACGGACCAAGGGTCAGCGCGGCCCACAATGTGGCAACGATCCGAATTCGGCTCCCACGAGATATATTGCGAAAAATGGACTTACGAAACATTGGCCAGATCTCCGGACAGCGCCCTTGATGTTGGGCTGGAACGCTTGACAATCCCGATGGGGACTAGCTTGACTCAGATCTCGTTAAAAAACTACAAACTTTACAGTTCTTTGCATAACACAAGCATGCGATGGGACGCTCGCACGATTCGATATTGGTTACGCCCGTGTTGGGGAGACCACTTTCAATCCCGGGACCTGAGCAAAATGCCGTTCGTTGAAAGTCGCTACCGTGCTTCCGCGTTCCAGAGCCGTCGCGGCCACGATGAGATCATAGAAGCCGATCATTTTGCCGGTGGATTCCAGCGCCGCCCAAATGCGCGCATGTTCCAGCGCAGTGGCCTGAGTGTAGGGAATGATTGGCAACATTTCCAGCACGGCCCGGAGGTACCGTTCTCTGCTTCCTCTGTGCTTAGCGTTGGCGCGTTCCACGCCGTGCCACAACTCCGCTATGGTGATAGCTGCAACCTCGAATTGCTCAACGGCATACCTCGCCATCCAGTCTCTGAGGTCGAAAGTTCCTCTCTCGCCTCGAATAATGACATCGGCATCGAGAATTATCGCCATCGATTACGCGGTGCCTTGAGAGCTTTGCGCGCATTTCGCAGGTCGCGATTCCAGGCTCTCGCCTCCTCCGGCGACAACTCGACTTTAGCCAGAGCCTGCGCCAGATCGCTGCCCGTACAAATCCTTTCGCCATCCGGCACGAGGCGGGCCACAGGAGAGCCATTCTTAAGCAGAACAAACGTAACGTTTTGATAGTGTGCCCGATTCACGCAATCGGCAAAATTGCGAGCCGCCTCGGTTACAGAGATAACCGTCTCTTTCATAAAATCAGATTATCAGATTATACGCAAAAAAGGAATTGACTCCGGGCGGGCATTGGTGGATATGATGACAGTGAGTACAAAATGGCGGATCAAATTGGGCATTGCTTTCCCATCCTCAAGATCGGGAGCGAATATGAATTGGCCAATCGACCATACAACTCAGGCCGCGGCGAGTAGCTTTAGACTACCAATTTACGCGCAACAATCGCTGCCCGAAGACAAGAGCGGAAACTTTGAGTACAAAAGGTGGCAGGGCTCGCCGTATTTGTGTCCCGGCGATGCTTTTCCGCCGAAGCCTTCAGGCTGCTACCCAAACCACCCAACTCAGATAGTCGCCGAATTCAAGGCTGGCCATTATCTTCCAGCCCTGGCGCTCACAGCATCTTGGGGAGGAATGGGGAGAACCAAGAAGCGCATTTACGCGCGTCCGCCACAACACACCCACAACATTCTAGACCAGTGTGCCCAGTCAATTCAGGCGACCCAATCCGTCGAGCACTCTTGGCAACTTCTAGTAGGGGTATGAATTGGACGAGTGTCATGACCTTAAAAACACTTCATTTTCTTTGCAGAGCCTTGTTTGGTTTTAATTACCAAGATCCGCCTGTGCCGATTGACGGCAAAGTTATCCGGGGATATGTGTGGCCAGGCTTCAGGATAGGAATTCCACCGCCGCAGCGCCCGCAGGACTGGGAGGGAGATTCTTTCGCCGCATATTGTAGGTACATGACTGCAGTTCTGGAGTGGGCGCGAAAGAAGAACTGGACCACCACGCAAGTGCAGGCAACGATCTTCGAAGAGAACAAGTGATAACAGCCGGTCCGCAGGCCGCCACGTCTACTCGCTCACTCCCATTGGCTCTCCTACCCCAATCCCCGGCACGGTCCTTCCCACCACCGCCGCGATCTGCCGCACCTGCGTCATCAATTCGTCAAATTGATCGGGGAACAGAGACTGCGGTCCATCTGACATCGCTTCATCGGGCTTATTGTGAACCTCGACCATCAATCCGTCAGCGCCGACGGCGACAGCCGCGCGCGACAATGGCGTCACTTTATTGCGTTTGCCTGTGCCGTGACTGGGGTCAACAAAAATCGGTAGATGGCTCAATCGCTGCACCGCCGGGACAAGGCTCAGGTCGAGCGTGTTGCGAGTGTGATCAGCGAAGGTGCGCACGCCGCGCTCGCACAGAGCCACGTTGTAGTTGCCCTCACTCATAATGTATTCCGCCGCCATCAGAAACTCTTCCAGGGTTGCCGACATGCCGCGCTTGAGCAGCACCGGCTTTTTGGCCCGCCCGGCGCGCTTCAGCAACGAAAAGTTTTGCATGTTACGCGCGCCGATCTGGATCATGTCCGCATATTCATCCACAAGGTCGAGCGATTCGTTGTCGATCGCCTCGGTGATGATTTTCATTCCAAATTGCTGGCGGATATCGGCCATGATGCGCAAACCTTCTTCGCCGAGCCCCTGGAACGAGTAGGGAGAAGTGCGCGGCTTGTACGCTCCGCCGCGAAAAAATTGCGCTCCCGCGCGATGCACACGCTCGGCCACCGCGAATGCCTGTTCCCGGCTCTCTATCGCGCACGGTCCAGCCACAATTGCCAAGCCCGGGCCCCCGATGGTCGCATCGGTGCCGGCGAAGCGGATTACCGTGTTGTCTTCTTTAAGGTCGCGGCTGACTAATTTGTAGGGTTTCGAGACCTTGATGACTTCCTGCACGCCCGGCATCTCTTCCAGCGTGCCCTGTTCGACTTCGCCCTTGTTGCCGGTGACGCCGATAGCGGTGCGTTGTGCCCCCGGCATCGAATGCGCTCGATAGCCCAGTTTCTCGATTTTTTCGCAAACGGCGCGCACCTGTTGTTCACTGGCGTGCGCCTTCATCACGACTAACATAGGGTTCCTCAGCAACGGGCCGTGTGAGCACGGATCGTGGGTACGCTGCCCCTTCGATTTCGCTCAGGGCAGCATTCTCGGCCGTCGGGTTGAGCGAAGCTCGACCCGCTCTCTTCGCTGCACTTTCCCGGCACGAGTAACTAAAGTCTACCTGTGCCTGCTCTGGTACCGCAAACAGATCAACCATGCGCTGAATCCTGTGTCGATTTCCAATTCGGGATCGTCTGAGTTGAATCGGTCCGCACTTTTGGGCCGAATGTAGTAGCCTTTCCCGCGTCTGGCTGTTTTGATAAGTGAAGAAGAAGCGGAGGTGCGTCTTGCGCAAGCTTTTCTTAGCGGCTGCTTTTGCGCCGCTTGTTTTCAGCATCGCCCTGGCCCAGGATGCGACGAAGGTTGAACCGAAGCACTACAAATTGGCGTTCGAGAATGACAAGGTGCAAGTGGTCTATATCCACTACGGACCACATGAGAAGTCGCGAGAGCACTCTCATCCTCAAGGCGTAGTAGTAAATATCACCGCCGCCCATCTCCTCTTTACCGACGAGAATGGAAAAACGCAAGAGGTGTATTCCAATCCTGGGGAAGCGCGATGGTTCCCGCCATTTCGGCACACCGTGGAAAATCTCGGAGAAACAGCCTACAGCGGAGTCTACATTGCGGTAAAAGGCGGTTCGTCCACCGGAGGAAGCGCCAGACAGCAATTGCCGCCGATAGACGAACAGACGGCTAAAGTTCTCGCAAGTTACCTGATCGATGCGGCTTCAGTCCAACAGCCAAGTCCTCCCCGGCAATGACGGCCCTCTCGCGCATACGCTTTGCGAGCCTGCAAGCAACGTATCTGTGATTTTTCTATACTTGTTCGTGTGAGATTGATTGCCCGTGAACAAGACATCCTCGGCCACGCGCCGAAACTCCCGTCCCGACTGACGTCCCGCAGAATCGGCCTTCACACGTCTTCCGCCGGAGGCGTACACAATGCCGCAGAGCGTGCATATCGCCTCGGCTGCAATACATTCCAGATTTTCTCTTCCAGCCCGCGCCAGTGGGCGCCTTACGAATTGGGCGAGTTGCAATGCGAGGAGATGACGCGTCTCCGTGCCAAATACGATTTGCGTCCGCTGGTGATTCACACCAATTACCTGGTAAACCTGGCGAGTTCAAATGAGCTGTTTCTGAATAAATCGATGGAAGCGTTTCGCGGCGAAGTGGAACGCGCGTTGTCTTTGTGTGCCGAGTATCTCGTGCTGCATCCTGGATCGTTTCGCGGCGCGGACCGCGAACAAGGGTTGCTGCGAACTGCTGCCGCGATCGCTGCTGCGACCCGAGGCTTGGATCTGGCGCAAGGCGGCCTTACGATCCTCATCGAAAACACTGCTGGCTCGGAGTTTTCGCTTGGCGGAAGCTTCGAGCAAGTCGCAGAAATACTCGACCGCTTGCGCGGAATTGTGCCGATCGCCGCGTGCATCGACACGTGCCACACGCACGTTGCCGGGTATGACATCGTCAGCGAAGAAGGCATCTATCAGACACTCCAGCATCTCGACGCAACTATCGGGCTGAACAATGTTCGCGTTATCCACTGCAACGACGCCAAGGCCGCGCGTGGATCGAAGCTTGACCGCCATCAGCATATCGGGAAGGGAACCATTGGAAAAGAACCATTCCGCATTCTGCTGAACGATCTCAGGCTGGCCCATGCTGCCTTCATTGCCGAGACGCCGATTGACCAGCCGGGAGACGATCGCCGAAACGTGGATGCATTGAAGCGGTTGGTGAATTAGAGAAGGAATTGTGAGACAGCAGTAACTATTTCCGCGGCAGCACTTCGCTCCCCAGCACGTATTCGTTAAGCGGCCCAAACTTCCTTTTCTCCGCATAGAGGCGGAAGCGGCGAAATACAATGCGCAGGCTGGCCATTACCGGGATCGAAAGATAAATGCCGAGAATACCGGCGACTTCTCCACCGGCCATTACGCCGAAGATCGCAGCCAGGGGATGCAGTTCCATGCTCTTGCCCATGATTCGAGGCGAAGAAACGTAGTCCTGGATGACGCGCCATACGCCGAGAAAAACGATCAGGACCAGCCAGTGCGGGTAGCTCATCAGCAAGGCGACGCTGACGATGATCACCGCCGCGGTCAGCGGACCAACCAGAGGGACAAACTCCAGCAATCCACCAACAGTACCAAGCACAAGAGCGTAGGGAACACCCATCGCTCCCAGGAAGGCGGAGTACGCGACTAATGTCAGCGCCGCCAGGGTCAGTTGCGCGCGAATGAAATGGGCGAGCATCAAGTTCAAATCGTGAATCACGCCCTGCAGCAATTCGCGCTGGGGGCGCGATTGCACCAGCGCCAACAGAACTTCGCTGAAAGATTCCCCGTCTTTGAGGAAAAATATCGCAAGGATCGGCACCACGAGAAATAGCCACGCCTGTTTTGCGACATCGGCCATTCGCAAGCCGACACGCTGCGCCACTTGCGTAATCTCGTCGCTATGACTCGCCAGAAATGACCGCACGATCTCCGTGCTGCGGTAATTCCATCCGTGTTCCTCGCCCAATTGTTCGGCAATCTGACCGGAACTGAGCTGCGTCAACAGGCTAGGCAGCGACTGTCCCAGCCGAGCGCCTTCTCGCGTAACCTTCGGCCCAACCGAAACAAAGAACACCACTAGGAGCGCGAGCAAGAGCGCGTAAATAACTGCGATCGCACGTCCCCGTCCTTTTAGCAAACGTTCGAGGGAATTCACGAGGGGACTGACCAGATAGGCAAAGAAAACGGCAAACAGAAAGGCGATCAACGTCTGCCGCGCGACATAAAGAAAGCCCAGGCCCAGAGCAAACAGCAGCGCCGTGAACAAAACCCGCGCGGTCCGTGAGTCAATCAGCAGCAATGAATTCTCCAGACAAGTTCAGTTCCGGCTCGGAACTGAAGTCCCGCTCAATCCCGGACGACTTCCGTATCATCGGCGGGAATGGCTACGCGCATGAGTTTGAATTGATCGTGCTCGTCCACCCACAAAGCCCATTCAAAGTTTTCCCCGATCAGCCTCAGCCGCATCAACTCGTGCTCCACTCCCCGGACTGGCAACTTTTCCTTGCCCACCAGTTCCATGCGCACGCGGATCGAAGTACGGTCCTGCGGCACCAGGGCTCCGAATTCAACTGGACCTTTCTGACACTGTAAGTTGCCGCTCTCCGGATGGCAGTTGGCAGCCAAGTAGCGCCAAGCCAGAACTTCGCGCTGGATGAAGAAATTGTTGTCCAGGATCATGGAGGTGTTCGGCATCAGGAACGCCTGCTCCGCAGCTTTGGCGCCGGCGGTAGGAGTGATCTTTTCCGTCAGGAACTCGTTGTTCGGCACGACCACCAGAGAACTGCCCGCCGCGTTCGTCCATTCGTAATGCAAGAGTTCCCCCGTAGGAGTGATCGTCAGATCCGATTTTTGCTCGGTTTGCGTGGGGGAAGTCGTTTCCTTAAGCTGAGCTTGAATGACGCTGTTGCCGTTTTCCTGCTGGATGCTGAAGGTTTCCGAAACTACGCGCTGTCCCTTGATGAAGACGCCAAACGTTCCGGAGTCCACAACTTTTTCGGAAACACTGGCCTTCTCCTTCTTCACGTTGGGTGCCTTGGTGCCAGTCTGGCTTCCGCGTGCGAAGCCTCCGAAAGCCAGCACAAACAGGACCATCGCCGTCCAGCGTATTCCGTCTTCTCGCTTCATAAGGCCTAGGTTCACTGAGCCACCCTTCTTATTTCAATTGCGAGCGATTAAGCCGTATTACTTCAACAATCTCTTTGGCAATCGCCGTGACTGTCCGGCTGCCGGTTTCAATTCGCAGCGAAGCTTTCAAGTATCCTGTCCGCCGATTCTCACACAACATCCGGAACTGCTCGATTGATTGCAGCAAAGGCCGGTTGAGTCCCTGACGTTCCGCTTGCTGCACGCAACGCCGCCAAAGTTCGTCCACTGGAGCGTCCAGAAAAACAGTTAGAACTCCGGGAGCTTCCAACAGCGCTGCATTCTCGGCTTGAACGAACGCCCCGCCGCCCAGGCCAACGATCTTTATCTCGCCTGCGAGTTCCTGCAAAATCTGCCTTAGAGCTCTCTGCTCCAATCGCCGGAATTCGGCCTCGCCCGAAGCGCGAAATATCTCGGCGATGGACCGCCCCTCACTGCGTTTAATGCGGTCGTCCAAATCTTCAAACGCGCAGTTCAGGGCCTCGCCCAAAGCGCGGCCCACGCTGCTCTTGCCCGCACCCATGAAGCCGACAAGAAAAACAGCTCGCACCGGCGAACCTTCAGCCGGTTGTAGCGCCAAAGGCGCAGCCTGCTTGGGCCGCTTCTGTTTCTTTGCTCGCTCCGCTTTTCTTTTCGTGGCTATTTTTCTGTGCGTTTCTTGAGGTGGATTTTACCACTGAAGGTACGCAAGACTACGGTAGACGACGCTGCCGCGCGCCCCATAGTACCCGCAAAGGCACGTCCTTCCGTGATGGGAAACCAGGTATGAGTCTTTGGTTGAAGTGGAATGTCGTCATGGACTTCCCCGCGCACCGAGCGGGCGCTCACATCAGCTGAAGTCCACTGAGGAATCGTAGCTTCAATGTCGCCCGTGTGGCTCGTCAGGCGGTATTCCCCGCTGTTGCCAAAGTCACCGATGTAACTGATATTTCCACTGGTTGAAATGACTTGCACCAGCGGGCCGTTCACCGATCTCAAGATCACTTCTCCGCTGAGAGAATCGACTTCGACGTGGCCGTCCTGAACATTGCTGAGCGTAACGGGACCGTTCAGAGTCTTCACGTGAACGTGAGCGTCGGCAAAATCGCGAATATCCACGGTTGCATCCGCGCCTTCGAGCGAAATATCGCCATGCAGCTTTTCCGCGCGCAAAGGGCCGGTGCTCGAATGCAGCGTCACGCTGGCATCCGCCGGCACCAGAACTTCGTAGTCGACGCGTCCGGATTCCGCATCGGCGCCCGGCAACAAGTGCGATTGAATGTCGACGCGGTTGCCGGTCTGGCTGTTGTCAATTTCTACTTTGTCGGAGTGAAGCACGGCATTCACTACTACTCGGTTATTTGTCGAAGGCCCAACCGAGATCGAGCCATAGGGATTGTTCACCGAAACCCCGGCCTTGGGACCGACGATGTAGTGGAATTCTTTGCGGCTTTCGGCGACCAGCGTTCCCGCCACCATGGCACCGATTGCGATTATTTTGACCGTGCGCCTGTTCATGGAATTCTCCCAAGCTCGCTTGCCGAAAGAAGTGCAATTCAAGTAACCGCTTAAGTTCGTCATGGCAGAGAAAGTCATCGCAAAGAAAGTCAGGGTAACGACCGGTCCATTGCCATTTCGAAAAGCATGGATTTCTGCTCGTACGCTTCCATCAAAGAACGCCGCGCTTCTTCGTCGTTGGGATTCGCATTGACGATTTGTTGCGCGTCTCTGATGTAGTCGTTGGCCCGGCGAAGACTGTCCCGGTACTGCTGCTGCATGGCAGGTGTCGTTCCCGAAACCTCCTGCAGCAGTTCGTCGTCACTCAATCCGGCAACGGTCGGCTCCGATGCGGGTGCCGTCGTAACCGTGGCCGTATCCTTTGCCAGTTGGCGCACCAGGGAATGCTGATTCACATAGACGCCGATTGCGATCAGGAGAGCCGCGGCCGCCGGGGCCGCCCAGCGCGCCCATCCCCAGCGCGTGCCGAAGGCGGGAATCAGGCTGCGGGCCGGGCGTTGTGGACGGATCAATCCTTCTTTGCGTAGCGCAGTTTCAATGGAATTCCAGACTCTGGGGCTGGGTTCGTCAGCGTCGAGTAGAGATGGCGCCGATGAAATAATCAGCTCCAATTCCTTAACGAGAGACGAGCAAGCGGGACAGCTATGCAAGTGCCGCTGTTGTTCCGCGTTGCTGAGGTTGTCGATTTCCGACAAGCTTTCCTGCAACTCAACACACGTCATACTGCTCTCCCCAAGCCACTTCCTAAAACAAACGCAAGTTAAGGTGTGGCCACAGTTCTTGCGCCTCTGCGATGACAGCAATCTTCTTTTACCCGACCCTGGGTCCGAGATACCCGGTGGGTCGTTTATCTTCCCCTCAAGATTAACCGGCCTTTGCGGCTCTATTCATCTTGAGCAGGTCGCGCAACTTCATTCTTGCCTTATGCAACTGGGACTTGCTGTTGCCGATCGAACATCCGACAATCTTGGCGATCTCATTATGCTCGTATCCCTGCACGTCGTGAAGCACAAAGATTGTGCGGTACCCCGGAGGAAGACTTTCCACAGCCCTTTGCAACTGGAGCCGGTCAATCGATCCAGCTAGAGCTACGTCCTCCGCTCCGAAATCTTTCTTCGGAGTATCGTCTTCGCCCGGCTGTGTCGTCTCTTCCAGCGAAACCACCGGAAGCGATTTCTTTCTCAGGTGCATCAGCACCACATTTACCGACAGCCGGTGCAGCCATGTCGAAAACGCCGACTCGCCTCGAAACGTGGCGATCTTACGATAAAGCTGAAGAAACGCCTCCTGCGTCAGATCTTCCGCCTCGGCCGTATTCGCCGTCATCCGCAGGCAGAGAGAATAAACGCGCCGCTTATGCCGGTCGTAAAGAGCCTGGAACGCTTCCGCGTTCCCCTGCTTGGCTTTATCGATCGCTTCCGCTTCGTTTAATTCTGCGCCTTGTCGCTGTCGTGGGTCGGTCAAGTCACCTTTTCCGGCCGCACTCCATGAGATGCGGCATAACTATCTTTGTGTTGTACGGCTTGCGGCCTTCGGTCGGGGGTCCCAAAGTAACCTACGATTTCGCAACTTATAAGAGCCATTCTACCGATCTTAGGATTCGTTCCCGCTTTCCGCCTGTTAGCGTAGGCTCTTTGCCTTCGTGGACTTGAGAGCCGGTATCTTCAGACCACCTTAACCCGCTCCCGAATCCAGAGTCGCAATCTCCGAAAATTAATAGCTCAAACCCGAATCGGCTTGGGTTTCCGCTCGCCGGGCCGGTCATGCACTCAGGAGCCGGTAGCCGAGAGCTGGAAGCCTATTTCGTGGTGATCGTTTCCAGTCCATGCCCATGCGGACCAATCTCCCGCTGCCGCAGCAAAAACGCAAACAGCACTCCCAGAAATCCCAGAACCGAGAAAATCCACATGCCCAGGTTGTAGCCGCTGGGATTGGTCGCATCCGCGTGGGAGTAATTATTGGCCCATCCCACCAGCAAGTTCAAGCCAAACAGCCCTATATTCTGGATCATCGTCATCAACCCGTACGCTGTCCCCAGTTTCGACTGGTCGACGATGTAAGCCACCGAAGGCCACATCACCGCTGGAATCAACGAAAACGCCACTCCCATCATCGCCATAGGTATGTACAAGTTAACGTGCGTGTAAGCCATCATCAAGTAAACAGGGATGAGAAGCAACGATCCCAGCATCATCAGCAGCGCCCGCTTGCCCACACGATCCACCCACAGTCCGAACAGAGGAGTCGCGATCATGGCAAACAGCGTCAGCATGCTCGACAGGAAGCCACCGAATTCCCTCGACGTTCCATGCGCCTCCATGAAAAACTTTACCGCGAACGTCTGGAAAGGGAAGATGGCGGAATAAAAGACAATGCACAACGCGACGATTAGCCAGTAACTCACACCAAACTTCCACAAATCCGCGAACACTACTTTGTCGGTCGACACCGCTCCTAGGCTATAGTTCTTTTCCGCCCATACTTCCATTCCCCAGTAAACCGCCGCTCCAACCACACACAACGCCGAAAATGCCAGTGAGATGAGGAACGGATCGCGCCAGTTGCTGTACGCCCATCGCGCCCACGTAGGCGAGTTGAGCGCGGCGAACGTCCCCAGTCGCGATGCGGTCAGGTTTAATCCAAAAGCAAAGCTCAACTCCTTGCCTCGGAACCAGCGTGCCAGCGCAGCAATGACGGCCACATTAAGCGACTCCGCGCCCATGCCAAAAATAAGCCGCCCCGTCGCCATGATCGAGAGCTGTCCTGACATCGCGGTAATCGCGGGCCCGATAAAGCACAGCACGCCAAAAATCATCAGCGATTTGCGTAGCCCAATCCGGTCAATAATGAATCCGCCAATAACAACCGTAAAAATGTTAGGAAAGCTATAGATAGCCTGCAAAAATCCAATATTCAAATCGGAAAAGCCAAGCTGCTGCTTGAGCACGTCGGCGAGAGGACTGAGAGCATCGTAGGCGTAGTAACTGCCAAACATCGCCAGACTGACAAAGATGAGCACTAGCCACCGGTACAGCGGACTAGGGCTGGGGAGACTGGGATTGGGGAGGGTGTTTTCCATTGAGTTCTCTGAAGCGCAGAGATTACACGAAACGGTTCAGGGAGCCAAATTCGGAACGCTGAAAATAAGAAACGGTGCGAATGACAAGGTAGTGTGAATTCACGCGTCAAATCTTATTTGGGCGTCATCCTGAACGGAGCCGTTCTTCAGGCGGAGTGAAGGATCGCGCGTGGAGTGCCACTGCTCACGACTCAAATTGCACCACTACCGATGACCGCAGTCGGGCAGGTTCAGTTGTTTCGTCGGCCTATGATGGTTGTGTGTTGACTAACGAAGACAAGCAGTGGCTTTCCGAAAGGCTCGAAGGGCTGTCCGAGAAAATAGAAAAGGTCGAGACCAGTCTGCTCACGGAGTTTCACAAATGGGCCTCACCGCAGGAGATGCGCCAGCGAACCCACGCTGCCGCAATCCGCGCTCTCGACGCATAGTGGAAGCCTTGGCTGATCGTGTAAACAAAATCGAAGGCCGTTAAAGGTTAGGAAGCTCTTAATTAAGCCCGAATCTGTTTAAGCCTAAATCTGTCATTTCGAGCGCAGCAGAATTACCCCGTAAGGCGTAATTCTGCGGAGTCGAGAAACCCGTTTTCCGCTTTTTCGGGCTTAATCAGAGCGCCCTTAGAGTTCTTCGTCGTCGCGGTCGGGAATCGGCCGGAGGAAATAGCTGCCGCGTTACTCGTACTTTTCTAAGAAGTCCCGAAAGACGGCTGACCTACCGCCCGAAATCCCCACTTGTCCCGACGCGAAAAATTCGCTTCCCCCCCCCCCC
>Ga0209006_10000084_pt1 | contig 98635 bp, 78 predicted proteins | sample JacPin_JW_Ref_O2_FD_188567 | JGI IMG/M metagenome (GOLD analysis project Ga0209006, IMG submission 188567) | Forest soil microbial communities from Algoma, Ontario, Canada - Jack Pine, Ontario site 1_JW_Ref_O2 (SPAdes) (version 2) | ecosystem: Environmental > Terrestrial > Soil > Boreal... | reverse complement strand
AAGGTGACTGCTGAACACAATCAGCTTCTCCGGTTTTGCTCGAATGGACAACCTGTTGAAACCTCACAGCTAACTTATGCCGCGCCTACGGCGCTGGTGCGCGACTGCGTTTCGCGTCGTGCCCTTCCGAGCGCCGCATTTCCGGTTCGTCCATTCCCGAGATCACTCCAAGGCGCGCGATTATTTATTTGAGATGATAAAACTTTGCGGGCCTGGGCCGCGGCGCAATTCGTTGATCGTGAAACCTGCTTTGCGGAACATGCGATCGTATTCGGAATATGGGTAGGCGTCGCCAGCGCGCGTGGTGCCGAGCATGATCATGCTGAAGGCGGCCGGGGCGGGCGGCGAGACGCGATCTTCGTTGGGAACGAATTCCACCGTGACGAGGCGGCCCTGCGGCTTTAGCGCGGAGCGAGCTTTGCGCAAGATCGTGTCAATCGTCTGCGGATCGAAATGGTGCAGGAAGCCGGTCAGTAGCACAATGTCGTAATCCTTCCCGAAATCCACTTCGAACGCGCTGCCGGGTATATGGTGATGGCGCGCGGCCACGCCTGCGGCCTCGGCATTCTCGTGGGCCACTTTCAATACTTCCGGCCAATCGAGGGCGAAAATTTCCGCGTTGGGATTTTGCTTGGCGATGGTGACGCCGTACATGCCGTGGCCTGCGGCGACGTCCAGTACTTTCCATTTTTCACCGGCGCTGGCTTCGAGCGTTTCGGCGAGGGCTACGGCGGTGATGCGCTGCAAGCCGCTCATCGAACGAGCAAACTCCACCCATTTGGAACTGTCCGGCGCCGTCGTGGATTGCTCGCCCTTTAGCGATGTGCCGGCGCGCACGATTGCGGTGAGGTCCTGATAGAGGTCCATTATTTCCGGCAGCGCCAGAAAATTAGCGGCCGCACCCAGGTAGGCCGGCGAGCGGCGAGTGAGAAAAACGGCGCAATCGTCGGCGAGGGCGTATTCCTGGCCATTTTTGAGCAGGAATCCGTTGATGACCAGGTAGTCGCAGAGAATGCGGATGCCGCGTTCGCTGGCTTCGCAACGCTTGGCGATGGAGGCGTACGTCGTGGCGCCCGCGGCGATGGCCGAGAATACGTCCAGCTCGATCGCGGTTTTCAGCGCGGCGGTCTTTTGGTATGCGTTCAGCGTTTCGAAGATGCGTTCGGGAGTTACGTTGGCAGGCCCGGGTGCGGTGGTCATGAGAGTCGCTCCTGAAATTTGAGATGCGCTAATGAGAAACAGAATTTTCTGCAAAGCACCAGTGAACGAATTCTGGTTTGTAGGTTTCGACGATGGCGGGCGGAACGTCGGATTCGTTTACTTGGTGAAATGTGAAATCAATTTCGCCGGTGGGCTGTACGGCGCCGAGGAGAAAACCGTAGACGTTGGTTGCGGCGGCTTTGGCGTCCCCTTTTTCAGGAGGCAGGGCGTAACGGACTGCCCCAGCTGTGCCGATGATCCAGCCGGGAAGCACACCGCCGTGTTCACGCCAGTAGGGAGTATTAAAAATGCCGTCCATGAAATAGTGCGAGTGGCTGGCGAGGAGGTACACGCGCTTGTGCGCGTCGTTCTGCGCTTTCAGCAGGTCGGCATACACGCGCCGGCCGCTTTCGATGCCGGCGGCGAATTGGTCCATGGCGTGATTTCCGGAAATGCTGTCGGGCAACGCTTCATGCATGGCCACGACGACGGTGTGAATTTGCGGGTTGGCGAGGTCCAGTTGCAGCGTTTTTTCGAACCAGGTCAGCTGTTGGAAATCGAATTGGTCCGTGGTGCCGTTATCGAGACTTATGAAATCCACCCCCGACTGGATCCAATGGAAGTAGGCGGTGATCTTGCGCGCGCGCGGGTCGTCGCTGAGCCGCTGTTTTTGTAGCACGGGCTGATCAAGCCAGTCCGCAAATTGGATTAGAAATTGCTCGCGGGTTTTGGGCGGAACCGTGTCGTGGTTTCCGATTCCGAGAAATACCGGCATTGAACCGAAAGGGACGATCTGGTTTTGGATGAAGTCATCCCAGGCGATGGACAGGTACTGGCTGACCGTGAGGGGCTTGGCGATGTACTGCGGTTGGTGCTGCATGTCTTCATCGAAATTGTAGATGGCGCGAAAATCGCCGAGGTGCCAGTAGAACGCGGCGCCGCTTTGTTTCACGCCGGCGGCGATGCCGGGCATGACCACGTCGCCACAATTGCGCGAATCGCCGGAGACGGCGAAGCGCCAGGCGGCGTCGGGCGAGGCGGGTGCAGCGGATTGCGCGAGAGCTGCGTCGGAGAATCCGCAGAGCGTCGCCAACGCTAGTGCAGCCGCTGCGAGGACCATTCGGCGAGTCATCATCTTGATTTGCGGACTGCCTCCGCCTGAACGAGACAAGCGATTGTAGATTTTCGAGATGGCGATGGCAATGCCAGCCTGGTGGAATTTGCTTGGGTAATGCGGGTGAGTTCGCTACATTTCTGACGCGCGCGTTACGGCGCGATTTCGCGCCTTGGCCGAGGTGAATGCAATGCACATCGAACCGTTTGAGATGGAACGCTGGCAATCGGTGTGGGAGAACAAAGTCGAGCTGAATATCTCCGAGAGCGGCGTGCATCCGCTGACGACGGCGGAGCTGGTGCCGGATCCCGAGCAGCTGCGGAAGATATTGGATGTGCAGCAGCTTTATCCACAGACGAACGGCAGCGAGGAGTTGCGTTCGCGGATCGCGGAACTGTATCCCGGCGCGAGCGCGGAAAATGTGCTGGTCACGTGCGGTGGCTCAGAGGCAAATTACGTTTCCACGTGGTCGCTGATTGAGCCGGGCGACGAAGTGGTGTTCATGATGCCGAATTACATGCAGATCGCCGGAGTGGCGCGCGCGATGGGCGCGACGGTGAAGCCGCTGTGGTTGCGCGAAGCGCTGGACTGGGGCATCAACGTGGACGATCTGCCGCGGGTGGTGACGCCGAAAACGAAATTGATCGCGATTTGCAATCCCAGCAACCCCACCGGAGCAGTGTTGCGCGAAGACATGCGCGCGGCGGTGGTGGCGGCTGCGGCGAAAGTGGGCGCGTGGATTATTTCGGATGAAGTGTATCGCGGCGCGGAATTCGACGGCGAAATGACGGCGACGATGTGGGGCGGGTACGAACGCATGTTGTGCACGGCGGGGCTGTCGAAAGCATTCAGCTTGCCGGGACTGCGCACGGGATGGGTGATTGGCGAACCGAAGATGATCGAAAAATTGTGGAGTTATCACGACTACACCAGCATCGGTCCTTCGATGTTGACCGATCGGCTAGCGTCCGTGGCTCTCGAGCCGGTGCGGCGCGCGTGGATTTTGAATCGCACGCGGGAATTTGCACGGCGCAATTATCCTCCGCTGCGGGCGTGGCTGGACGCACATGCGGAGACGTTCTCGCACGTGGCGCCCAAAGCGGGCGCGATCGCCTGGGCAGGATTGCGCAGTGGCAGAAACTCGGCGTTGATGGCTGAAGAGTTGCGCGTGAAAAAGAGCGTGCTGCTGGTCCCCGGCGAGCAGGTGGGGATGGAAGGGTTCGTGCGGTTCGGTTTCGGCGGCGATCCGGAGCATCTGCAGAAGGCGCTGGGGCGGATTGACGAGTGGCTGGGAGAGACGCGGGCGGCCATCGCGCGCTGATTTTTCGCGGGTGGAGTAACCGCGAACCAACGGCTGCCCGGTTCGATGAACCTGAACCGGCCGCTACAAAATCAAAACCACGATCCGCGAGGCGTTTTTTCCCGCGGGAAGTGTGTGTTCACGCCGTGGCGTTAATGATTCGGCATCGCTCTCGGGATATGCGCGCGCGGGTCTGGGCGCGGATGGTAATTTGGGAAGATTAGGTCGGATGAGGGGTCAGCCCGACATGTCTGTTCCAATGCCCGCCCCCAAGGCGGTGCTGCGCATCGCCATCAATTTCTGCTTGGTCGGCTGGGGCGCTGCGATCATTGCGCAGGCCAGCCGCATGCGGCCCGGCTACGCGCGCCTGGGGTGGCTGCACGATTTGGCTATTTTCTTTTTCTTCTCGCTGGTGGCCTTCGCACTATACTTCGCGGAATACCAGCTCGTTCAGGGGCTCACCAAGCGCGATCTGAACGTCACGTTGGGATATGTGCAGTCGCTGGGGTGCTTTCTTCTGGTCCTGTGCGGTTTGTGGGGAATTTATTACGCGAGTGGACCTGCCGCGCACTCGAATCCCGCGTTTACGGAAAACGTGCTGCCGGCGATTTATATTTTTGGGCATGTGGTCTTCGTGGGGAACGTGATCTGGAGTTACGTCCAGGAAGGAACCGCGCGATGACACCACAGGGGGCTGCCGATAAACCTGCTGCAACATTCGGATGGCCGGCCTCACCCGCGCGGCTTTTTGAAATCGCCGCGGCGTTTTTCGTAGTTGCCGAATTGATTCTGGCACAGGCGGGATTTCTGGGCGCGCGATTGCCAGTGATGGAAGACGAGCAAATAACCCTGGTGCAGATTACGGCACTGTGGGTGATCGTGGCGGCGCCGTTTGCGGTCTTCGCTCTGATATACGCAGGCATTGAGCTCAAGACGGAGCGCATATTCGAACAATCGCCGACGCGGATTCACTTCGTGTGCACGCTTTTTGCGGTGCTGGAAGCCGTTCGCGTGTATTTGGGTTGGGCCGAGACTACCGTCAACCCGACTCCCGCGGTGCTTACGATGCAGGATTTCCGTGGAGTGGGCGCGTTTCTGGTTTTGGCTTTGGGCGCATTCATCTGGAACCTCGTCACGAGCAAAGCCAAGTCTCCGGCCGCGCGCTAGCTCATGGCTTTCTTTGCTTTGATCTACTCACAGACAGCTTCACAGAATGCTTCGAGCGGCGTTTCGCGACACGCGGTGAAGCAGCCGCGCAGCGTTGCCGTCGTTTTTCGGTTAATTCTCGTATTTCTGCTGGTGATTTGCGCGGTAGTGCCCGTGTTCGCGCAGGACGCTCATTGGGAAACGCTTAACACGCGCGTGAAGAATCTCTACACGCGCGAGAGATACGCGGAGGCGCTGCCCATCGCCGAAGAGTTGTTACAGACGGCGGAAGAAGCCTGGGGGCCAAACGATACTCGGGTTGCGATGAGCCTGCAAAATCTGGCCTCGATTCGCAGCGCACAGAATGATTTTGCCGCGGCCGAGCCGCTGGCGCAGCACGCCCTAAAGATCCTGGAGGCAGCTCCGTCGCCGGAACCGCGCAAGGTCGCCCGTGCTTTAAATACGCTTGCGTCGGTTTACATGACGGCAGGAAAACTCGCGGAAGCGGAATCTTTCGCGCAGCGCGCGCTCCAGATTCAAGAGAAGGCGCTGCTGCCGGACGATCCGGATCTTGGTGAAACGCTCGCCGGGCTCGCCAGCTTGTACCAGATGCAGTTCAAATACGCGAAGTACGGCGAGATGGAGGAGTATTACAAGCGCGCGATTGCCATTCTGGAAAAAGCAAACGGGCCGAGGGATCCTCTGCTGGCCACCGTACTGGGAGATTTCGCGCGGGTGTATTCGATGTCCGGGCGAGACGCCCAGGCCGTGCCTCTTTTTGCGCGGGAGGTGGCGATCAAGGAATTGATTTTGGGCCCCGACAATCCTCACGTGTTTTTGGAGCGGTGCTTGTTGGCATCGGCGCAGAGCGGCGCGAAACAGTATGCCGACGCGGAGCAAACCTACAAGCGCATCGTGATCAGCGCGCAAGTGCAGGAGGGTTCGGATCGAGATTTTCGAGTTTCCGGGTTCTACGATGCGCTCGGCGGCGTGCAGCATAGTGAAGGAAAGGATGCGGAGGCGGAAGATTCCTCGTTGCGCGCGGTGCAGATCATTCAGGATACGCGCGGGCCCCAGGACCCGGAGATCATGGCGCCGTTGGGGCAGCTCGCGCGGCTTTACAACGATGAAAAAAAGTATCCGCAGGCGGAGGGGACGTATAAGCGGCTGCTGGCCGTTACTGAAAAAAACGACAAACCGCAGAGCCCGCGGATCGTCATGACTCTCGATGAACTGATCAAGGTTTTGTCAGAGCAGGGCAAGCTGGCGGAAGCGGAACCGTATTACTTACGCAGCATCGAATTCTGGGACCGCCGCACGCAAACGGCCGGGGCCATCGCCGCGCGCGAGAGGTATGCGGAGCTCCTGCGCAAACTGAACCGCGAGCCGGAGGCGATCGCGGTGGATAACCAGATAAAGGAATTGCGTCTGGAGCAGCAGGTGGCGCAGATGAAGGACGGCGACATAGCTGACATGAAGTGGGGTTTGGTGGCGCTGGAAGGCGCTGCGTTGCAGCAGGGTTTTGGAACTGCATATAGCCAGGCTGCGGATTCACTGGCGGACTATGCGACGATCCTGCGTCTGAAGGGCCGAACAGAGGAAGCAAAGAATGTGGCGGCGCGCGCGCAGAGCATGCGCGAGCACGGTGATTACGCCGGGCCGGAATCGTTTGCCGCTTGGCTGATTGAGACGGCGGATCGAATGAACCTTAACAGCCCCGGGTCTGTGCAACACGAGCGGGTCGCGGATAGTCTGGAGAACGCCGCAGGCTTGCTGGGCAAAGTGAATCGCCGCACGGATGCAAGCATTTTGGACGCGAAAGCCAAGGCGATGCGCGCCGGAGTCCCTGCCGCGCGTCCCTAGTTTTCAGGATGCGTGATCGCGTCAGTTGCTATTCCGCATCGCGCGGCTAGCCGGTTACTTTTGTTGGCTGGCGGATTGTTCTTTTTCGTCTTCGGTTTTGTGCCAGCTGGAATCGGGATCGAATTTCTTCATGGCTTTGACAATGGACTCGGTGTTCTTGCCCAGATCCTTCTCGTATACGACACCGTCACTGCCGACGATGAACGTCATGACGCCGGATGAGCGGTATTCCGCGGGATAAGCCACGAACGCGAAGCCCCCGGTCATTTTGCCGGCAACGATATAGTTTTTCGAGCGGCCGGGCGCATGGTGTCCCTGGGCGTAGAGAATGTGAAAGTAGTAGCCGTGGAACGGGGTGGCCCCGCCTTCGGGAATTTTTTCGTAACCTTCGGCGACGGCGGAAGCGACCAGCGGGCCGATGGGGCTCTGCGGCGCGCCAGCATCCGCCTTCCAGTAGAGGCCATCGCGCTGCCCTTCGCTGCTAAAGAATTTCTGCGCGTAGGTATTGTGGCTTTCGGAGAAGTACTCTTTCTGCGCCGCGACCAGTTCTTGGCAGACGCGGATGGTGGTGATTTCGTTGCGGCCGACGCGACGGTAGAGAATTTCGCGGGTTCCGGCTTCGGTGTCGAAATACCAGGTATTGCCTTTGTGCATGAGTGGGATGGGCGCAGGCCAATTCTCCGCACCGATGTAAAGCGAGGTGGTGCCGTCCGGTTCATTCACCAGGCGATGCATTTCCTGATACTTTTTCGCGAAGTTGGCGTGCATTTCCTGGTCCTGGACGTCGTCACCGGAGGAAATGACCTGTTTGCCGTCCGGGCCGAAGATGGCGAGCATGGCCTTCTCATCGTTGCTCTGCGCCGCGGTGGCGAGCGCGTTGCCTGCTTCTTCGGCCGATGCAAAGGTTTTCTGGCCCTGCTGTTGCGCCTGGGAAATGCCGGGCATCAAGCCCAGCAAAAGGATAGCGACTGCCGCGAATTTCGGAAGATTGCCTGACTGAAAAGCTTTAGGGTCCAGCTTCGAATGCCGCATGGTCTTCCCTCCGTTTCTAAATTTCGCAAGCTGCTAGGCACGTTCTAGGAATAGGAACATTATAAAATTCGATTAGCGGTGATGCCCGCCGCCACCGCCACCGCCGCCGTGAAATCCACCACCGCCGCCGCCGCGAGCGCCGCCGCCGAAACTGGAGCTTCCGCGCGAGGAATAACTGCGGGCCTCGCCGCCATGGTCATAGCCGCTGAAACCGCTGGAGCGCGTGCCGGACTGGCCGCGGGACTGATCGAATCCCCGCGCTGCCTGAGTATTTCCGTGGAAAGGCGTGTCCCTTCCGCCGGGGGAATTGTAGACTCCGCGGTTTCCGCCGGAGATGTCACGCCCACCGCCGCGCACGTTATTGGCGACGCCGCGCTCGCCTCCCCCTCTGTAGTAATTGTTGCGGTTGTAAAATGTATTGCTGCGAGAGTAGTAGCGGTCGTGATTATAGACGGCGTAATGGTTGTGCCAATCGAATCCCCAGCGTCCCCAGCCCCAGCCGTACCCGCCGAAGAAACCGATGCCGAAACCGATTCCTCCCCAATAAAGAGACGGGCCGCCCCACCAGATTCCGGGATACGGGTACCAACCGGGCCAGGCGACTACAGGATATCCGTAAACCAGCCAGGGATCATAAGCGGGGACATAAACCACGTCGGGGGTAGCGGGTTGAATGACGATGTCCGAGCCTTGCGTCTGTACGGTCTGCTGCGGCGTGTCCTTCAAATTGCCGGCTTGCTCGGCTTTCTGCCGCATCACTTGAATCGCGTCCATCACATCCTGTTGCTGGTTGTAATAAGCGTCGCCCAGAGACGATGTCCAGGAAATATTCTTGTCCATGTTTCCCAGCACGGTGGGAAACGCGCAGAGGGCTTTCACGCTGGGGTCCCAGGGCTGTTGGTCCACAGCCTGAGCGAGAGCGTCGCCCTTCAGGTCGGGATTTGCCTGCACCCAGCGGTCTGCTTCGACGATTTCCGCGGGAAAAGTTGAGGCAGCGAGAACCTGCGCCACTAGCGAATCCGGGTAGAGGGCGATGGGCGCTACGAGTTGCTGCACCTGTTCGGGCGTTTGCTGCTTGTAGGGGGGCGCTTGCGAAGATTGCGCGGGAGCCTGCTGATCCTGGTCCTGAGCGGCGGACACAGTTTGCGGCAACACCGGAAGCAAGAGAGACAGAGCCAGCACGCAGGCGAGAATTTGCCGGGCTGAGAGCGAAGGAATATTAGAACTGGCTGCTACACGCTTGAAGACGTTCAGGTTCGTGAGGCTCGGGATCCGCTTCATGACTTGAGCCCTCCTAATTTATAAGATGCGCGATGGAAAGCATCGGTTTCGGTTAACGTCGTTGAACTACCGGGCGGTTGCAGCAGACATATTCCGCCGCATGCGGCGGGAATGTCAACGGCGAAGAAGTTTCGGTAGTGGGTGCGCAAGCGTGCGTTATGTGCGGGGCGTCGTCAGCGCTGTTGTTCCGGTGGAATGCTAGCGCGGATGAAGTAGCGGGGCTTATCTAAATCGGCGCGGACTGCTACATCGAAGAAGCCGACCATCATTTCATCGTAGGTTTGATCGCCCCAGCGGACGGCGGCGCCGGGATCGGGATTATGCGGATTATTTTTGGAATTGTCGTACCAGGCGACGGCTTGCAATACGGTGCCAGCGGGCAGCGAGAGCGGTTCGGCCAGGCGATAGCTCAGCTGCCAGTAAAAATCGTAATTCACGCGCAGTAATGGTTCGGCGGTTTTGTCCGCGCGCAAAATATTGTATTCGAAGCGCTTTCCGCGCAGGTGCATGTGCGGGAAAAAACTGAGCAGGATTGCGTCATTCGGCAGCGAGCCGTGGACTTCGACGCGATAATCGTCCACGCCTGGAGGGATGACGAAGCGATCGTTGGTCAGTTGCAGCGTCAGCACACGCTGCTTTGGAGGACGCGCGGCGAAGATGATCCCGATGCTGGATTGATCTGTGGCGGCGTGGCCCTGCGCCATGTAATGCATTTGAAAGACGAGGTCGGAGCCGGCCGGCACAAATTTCGCCATGCCCTCCGGCCAATTGTCCGGCGAACTTCCCGGCGCGTAGACCAGCAGAATGTCGGCTTGGGTGAAGCGCGTGTCCTCGCGGTCTTGCTCGTCGGTCATATCCGCGCCGGTGAAGGGAACGCCCACGGGCGCGTGGCGCAGCCAATTTGAATTTGGCGGCCGAACATAGACGACGGCGTGATGGACGTTCGCGCGGCTGGAAGGCTGAATTTCGGACATCTGCACCCATTTATCTCCGGTGAAGCCGGTGGGGACGATTTCGTAGGTGTAATCAATATCGCCGTGCGCGGGAAGCGCGACTGGCTTTGGCATGCGCACGATTGCGTCCGGCTGCGGAATCATCCAGCCTTCCGGCCAACGGCGCGGCGGTGGCGCCGAGTGCGGATCACCCGCGGGCGCTTGCGCGTTCGCCCAGGAAACGAACGTGTCTATTTCCTGTTGCGTGAGTGACGGATCGTTGGAGAAATGGCCGGCAGAGGGGTCGGCGAACCACGGCGGCATTTCGCGTTTGGCGGCGGAATCGGCGATGGCGCGCGCGAAGGGACGCGTCTGCGCGTAGGACATGAGTTGCATCGGGCCGATCTCGCCGGCGCGGTGGCAGCTTTGGCAATGTTGCTGCAGGATTGGCAGAACGTCGCGATAAAACGTGGGTGTCGCAACTAATGCCTGCGACGGCTCGGTTGGCGGCTGCGGCGTGGGTTGATTTTCCTGCGGCGATGCGGCCCAGGATGTGGCGAACAGCAGAAACAATAGCGTTGGAAGAGAGATTCTCAAGAAATTATGGATGCAGAATAGGCGGCTGGGGTTTTCGTTTTGGAAGTTCACAGCCTGAGAATTGTACACCGAGCGCGTAGGCGCGTACGCCGCGACGGGCGTTCGTTGCGCGCGCGAAGTGCGCGCTATTTTCTTAGCGATGCGATGTACACCGCAAACGGCTCCAGCGACAGCTGGGCGATGGAGGAATTATTTTGCAGCGACGGCTGGGTGGTGAGCAACGTCTTGGCTGACTTTACGCTCAGGCGTTGCTTCGACAATTTAAAGTTCACCGTTTGCGGTGCGGCGGACATGTTGATGACGCCGATAACCGCTTCGTTTTTGGTTTTCCGCAGATACGACAATACGTCCGGATCTTTTTCATTCAAGCCGATGTAGTCGCCATCGAGCAGCGCCGGGTTGGAGCGGCGCAAAGCGAGCAGCTTTTTGTACCAGTTCAGAATCGAGGTCGGGTCTTGCAGCTCGTCCGCGACGTTGTAGGTCTTATAGGTCACCGGAATCGGATTCCATGGAATGCCGGTGGTAAACCCGGCGTTGGCATCGCCGCTCCACTGCATCGGCGTGCGCTCGCCGTCACGCCCTTTTTCTTTCGGCCATCCCGAGCGCCCGATCGGATCCTTCACGTCGTCGCGCCGCGTGGGATCGTTATTCTGCATGCCGAGCTCCTCGCCGTAGTACATGATCGGCGTCCCGCGCAGCGTCAGAAACATCGCGGCCATAGCTTTGGCGATTTGATCGTTATGCTGGCCGTCGCCGTAACGATTCCAGGAACGGACGATGTCGTGATTGCCGATGACGAAGACCGGCCACTCGCCTGTGGACTCGACGGCGTCAATATGCTCGCGGAAGACGGGCGCGGAAAATTTCAGTTTTGTGAGCAGCAAGTCCATGGGCATCTGCAACTCGTCGTTCGCGGCTCCGTAATACGGTTTCAACTGCGCGACGTTGTCCGTCCAGGTTTCGCCGATCAGAACTGCGTTGTATTTATTGGCGACGGTGCGCAGGCCTTGCAGGGCGGTGTGCACTTCGGGTAGCGCCAGGGTGTATTTGTTTTCGACCTTGGGATCGCCGAAATCGTTCGTGCCAGGCAGCACAGGATTGTCTTTGAGCGCGGGATCTTCGTAGAGCGAATCCACGGCGTCGAGCCGGAAGCCGGCGACGCCGCGCTTGTACCACCACTCGGTAGTGCCGAACATCGCATCCACCACCGCCGGATTGCGCCAGTTCAGGTCCGGCTGCTGCACGTAGAAATAATGGTAGTAATACTGCTTCGTCGTGCTGTCCCACTGCCAAGCTGAGCCGCCGAAGTTCGAGATCCAATTGTTCGGCGGGCCAGCGTGCTTGCCACCGCCTTTGCCGTCGCGCCAGATATACCAATCGCGTTTGGGCGCCGTGCGCGAAGAACGGGAGTCGACGAACCAGGGATGCTTGTCGGAGGTATGGTTCACCACGAAGTCGAGAATAATCTTGATGCCGTGCTCTGCGCCTGATTTTTGCAAGCGATCGAAATCGGCGAGCGTGCCGTACATCGGGTCAATATTTTTGTAATCGGAAACGTCGTAGCCAAAATCCACCTGCGGTGACGGAAAACACGGCGCGATCCAGATCGCGTCCACACCGAGGGCTTTCAAGTAATCGAGCTTCGAAGCGATGCCATTCAAATCGCCGATGCCGTCGCCATTGCGATCCATGAAGCTGCGCGGATAGATTTCGTAAAAGACGGCGTGCTGATACCAGGGATGCGGCGCGGCCTCGGCCATCTTGCCTTGCGCTCGTGACGTGCGCAAAGCTACGAGAAAAATGAAGAACAGCACCGCGGTCGCTGCAAACTTGCCGTGCACGAGCATGCCTCCACGAATTGCCGGATGAACCAGAAACGCGTGAGAGTCTAGCAAGGTCGCAAGCAAGCTGCCAGTGCAACCGCTGCGCCCTGAAAAAGTCGGAACGCAGCGGCCGCTCCAAGATTTCGAGGCATCCGTGCGCGATTCCGCTGTGCGCGAGCTATTCAGGCATGATTACCGTTTCTTCTCGCGGTATCGCGTCCAGTGTGGCTTTATCGAAGTCCAAGTGAGCCGCGACAAGTTCGGGCGGAGTGTGCGAGAGCCATTCGGAGAGCGACAGATCCTGGTAGTAGCTGCTCTTGAACATCTCCAGAAACTTCAGGTCGGTATTACCGGTATTTTCCACGTAGTGCGGCAGGGTTTTTTGAATATAGCCGACGTCGCCCGTTTCGAAATCCATGGTGCGGGCGCGGCCTCCCGTGGTGAAAACGGTCATGCGTCCCTTGCCGCCGAAGAAATATTGCCATTCGTCAGCATTGGGGTGCCAGTGCAACTCGCGCAGACCGCCGGGTTTGACGGTGACGATGGCGGCGGCGGTGGTGGTGATTTTAAAGTTTTTCGCGTCAATGATGCGGACATCGCCGCTCTTGTTGCTCTTGGTCGGAGGCATATCCATGGTGCGAAAAGCGAAATCAATCGGCGATGGACCGAGCGTGCCCGCGGCGATGCGTTTATCTTCCGCCAGCGGGCCGGGGACCGCTGTCTGGAAAATGAATTTTTCTTTCTTGGGCATGTTGGCCAGAGCTTTTTGGCTGACGCCAAAATCCTTAGCCACGACTTCGGGCGGCGTGTGCGCCATCCAGTCCGTCAGAAGGACGGTCTCGTATTCCGAGAAATTGCCGTCGTCAAAGACCAGCAGGAATTCGCAGCCGTCGGGAGCGAGGCCCTGGATCGAATGGGGAATGCCGGGAGGGAAAAACCAGAGCTCATTTTCTTTTACGTCGGTGACGAAGCTTTTGCCGTCGGCATCAACGCAGGTGATGCGCGCGCTGCCGTAGAGCATGAACGCCCATTCCGCCGCAGTGTGCCAATGGAGTTCGCGGACGCCGCCCGCAGTGAGCCGCATATCTACACCCGCCAGAGTCTTCGAGACCGACAGTTCGCGCTGCGTGACTTCGCGCGACCAGCCGCCTTCTTGCATCCGCTTGTGCGCAAGCGAGAACGGATACTTGAAGGTTTGCACGCCACCGGCGTCGGTTTGAGGGGGGCTGTCCGAATCGGGATTGGCCGCGTCCAGCGTCGGATTGGTGGGGCCTGGGTCGCTCGAACTACGATTGCTTTTCTGTTGATAGGGGGCCGGTTCCTGCGCTGCCAACTTTTCCCCGGCGAGGATGCCCGCGGCGGCGAGGGCCGCGGAACCTACTCCCAGGAATCCCCTTCGCGTCAAAGCGTCTTTCTCTGATTCGTTGCTCATGTTGATCACCTCTAAATTGAAATGGACTGTGTCAAATGACTTGAAAATCAGGCCCTTTCCTCGATTATGAGATGGCGAAAACACAGGGAAAGTGGCAGAGCACAGGAAGAAAAAGCAGGAGGTTCTGTCCGCCGGGTTCACCGCTTAACTCCACCGCGATGCGGATACTACGGCGGGTCGTCAAGCGCCGCGGTCTTCGGGCGGGAGTCGGCGGTTGCCGCGCCGGCGATGGCGCAGTGAAGCGCGCCGCCAGCAATTCAGGATCTGGGGCCGGAATTATTTTTCCTGTAGCGCGAGACGGTTGACTTTGGCGGGCCGGTCGTTGCAAATGGAACCTTCATAAATCTTCTGGGATTTGCCGCGAATGAACATTATCGATCTGATTGTTGGCAAGCCGCTGAGAACCACGGATGAGCGCGCCGAGCAGATAGGGCCGGCTGCGGGCGTTTCCATTTTCGGCCTGGACGGATTGAGTTCCGCGGCGTACGGGCCGGAAGCAGCTCTGAGCTTGCTTATTCCGCTGGGTCTTCTGGGCGTGCGTTACATCCTGCCGGTCAGCTTGGCCATTATCACGCTGCTGATCATTGTTTATGTTTCATACCTGCAGACGATCGCTGCGTACCCATCGGGCGGCGGGTCCTACACGGTGGCGCGATTCAATCTGGGCGCTTCCGCCAGCCTGCTCGCGGCGGCGGCGCTGCTCACCGATTACATTCTTACCGCGGCCGTGGGAATCTCCGCGGGAGTGGGCGCGCTGGTTTCGGCGGTGCCGTCGTTGCAGCCGCATACGGTGCTGCTGTGCGTTGGAATCCTAGTGGTGATCATGGTCTTGAATTTACGCGGCGTGCACGACACCGGAATCGCCTTCACGATTCCGACGTACCTTTTTGTGGGCACGTTGCTGATCCTGATTGCCGCAGGAGTGATTCGAGTAGTGTTAAGTGGCGGACATCCGGCGCCGGCGTCGCCGTTGCCCGTGCCGGGACCCGCGACTGAGATGGTGAGTTTCTGGCTGCTGCTGAAAGTGTTTGCCAGCGGTTGCACGGCGTTGACGGGCGTGGAGGCCGTGAGCAACGGCGTGAAAGCTTTTCGCGAGCCAGGCCAGAAGAACGCGCAGCGCACGCTGACCATAATCATTTTTCTTCTGGCGGTCTTGCTCGCTGGAATTTCCTACCTGGTGAAGATTTACGGCATCGCCGCCACCGATCCCGGCCAGCCGGGTTATCAGAGCGTCCTGGCCATGCTGCTGCTGGCGGTATTTGGCAAGGGCGTCTTCTACTACGTGACGATTGCTTCGATTCTGCTGGTGCTTTCGCTTTCCGCCAACACCGCGTTCGCGGATTTTCCGCGGTTGTGCCGGGCCATCGCGCAGAACAACTACCTGCCGCACGTGTTCGCATACCGCGGGCGGCGATTGGTGTACACCTACGGGATTACCGTGCTGGCGGTGGCGACTGCTTTCTTGCTGATTGTTTTTGGCGGAGTGACCGACCGGCTGATTCCGCTCTACGCAGTGGGCGCGTTTCTGGCGTTCACGCTATCGCAAGCCGGCATGGTGAGGCATTGGGCGAAAAAGCGCGGGCCGCATTGGCTGCGGAACGTTTTTATCAACGGGCTGGGAGCGTCTGTCACCGGGATTACCGTGCTGGTGGTGTTGGTGGCAAAATTTACGAGCGGCGCTTGGATCACCGTCATATTTATTCCGTTTCTGATTTTCTTCTTTCGCGTGGTGCGCAGGCATTATCACGCCGTCACGCTTGCAACATGGACCACCTCCGCGGTCGAGCCTGCAAACCAGAAGTCGCTACCGATCACGGTGGTTCCCATTGACCGCTGGAGCAGTGTTACCAAGCAGGCGCTGGAGTTCGCCTCCAGGATCTCCTCGGAAATTATTGCAGTTCATGTGGAATCGTCTGACAGTGGCGAGCTGCTCCGCGACCTGTGGCCCCGTTACATCGAAGCGCCGTTCCGCGAAGCAGGCCAGCAGCCGCCCGCACTGACCCTGCTTCCTTCGCCGTATCGCTTTGTAATCGTTCCGGTGGTGCAATATGTATTGAAACTATCGAAGGAAAATCCGCAGCGGCGGATTGTGGTAGTGATTCCGCAGCTCGTCGAAAGCGAGTGGTTCGAATATTTTCTGCACAATCAGCGCGGCCGTTTGCTGGAATGGGCGTTGCTCGCGCAGGGCAATCAGCGCATCTTCACGCTGTCGTCGCCCTGCTATCTTTCGGACCAGACGTAAATGCGGGCTGCCGGTGCCGCCTTACATCCGCGCGCTGGCGTTGACTTGAACTGGGCGCAGCCATAATATGGCGCGCAGCCGGGGCCGTGCCCGCCTGCCATGAAAGCGCCGCCACCTGAAAACGAATCGGCACGACTCGAAGCGCTACAGCGTTACGCCATCCTGGATACATTTCCGGAGCAGGAATTCGACGATCTCTCTCGCCTCGCCGCGATGATCTGCGGCACGCCAATCGCGCTGGTCAGTCTGGTGGATGCCCAGCGGCAGTGGTTTAAATCAAGATTCGGGATAGAAGAAACGGAAACTTCGCGGGACGTAGCCTTCTGCGCGCACGCGATTCTGCAGCCAGACGTGATGGTGGTGCCGGACGCGCTGGCGGATGAGCGATTTCGTTCGAACCCACTGGTTACGGAAAATCCCAGCGTTCGTTTCTACGCCGGCGCGCCATTGATTTCGCAGGAAGGTTATGCGCTGGGGACGCTGTGCGTAATTGACCGTGTGCCGCGAGATTTGTCGCCGGAGCAGAAGGAGGCGCTGAAGGCGCTGAGCCGGCTGGTGGTGACGCAGATGGAGTTGCGGCGCAGCGTGGGGGACTTGTCACGCGCCATCCGCGAGCGGCGCATGACGGAAGAAGAACTCGACCAGCTTTTCACGGTTTCGCTGGACATGCTCTGCATCGCAGGGTTCGACGGATATTTCAAACGCATCAACCCGGCGTGGGAGAAGCTGCTGGGCATCCCGATCGCGGAATTGCTCTCCAAACCGTACAACGAATTTGTCCACCCGGACGATCGTGGCCGAACGGATGCCGAGTCCGAAAAGCTGGACGAAGGCGAACAGGTAATTTCGTTTGAGAACCGTTATCGCTGCGGCGACGGCACTTACCGCTGGCTGCTGTGGAACGCCACGCCCAGCGTGGACAACAAATTGATCTTTGCGGTGGCGCGCGACGTTACCCAGCGCAAGGAAGCTGAGCGCCGCCTTTCGACCGGGTATGCCGTGACGCGCGTGCTGGCGGAAGCCGAATCGCTGGATGCCGCGGCGCCGCTGATCCTGATGGCCATCTGCGAAGGGCTGAGTTGGGATTTGGGCGTTTTGTGGCGCGTGGATGAAGAGGCGGGGGTTTTGCGCTGTATGAATGTGTGGCATCCCCCGAGCCTGAGTTTTCCGCAATTCGTGAAGGCTACTCGGGAATCGGCGTACCAGAGGTCCGTGGGCGTTCCCGGGCAAGTGTGGGAAACGTCGCAGCCGATGTGGCTGGCGGATCTGCCGCAGGTGGAAAATTTTCCGCGGGTGCCGTTCGCGATTGCCGAAGGCCTGCACGCTTCGTTTGCGTTTCCGATCCGTGTAAGCGAGCACGTAGCCGGAGTGATCGAGTTTTCCAGCCGGCAAGTCCGCAAGCTGGAGCCTGATTTGATGGAGATGTTCGATTCCATCGGCAGCCAGATTGGACAATTTATCGAGAGGCGCCGGGCTGAAATGGAACTGAAGCTATATGCCGATTTTTTGGAAGCCGCGCGCAACGCGCAGCAAGCCGACGCGCGGCGTCTGGCGCAGTTGGTGAAAGAGTTGGAAGCAGCGAAGGAAAAAGCCGAAGAGGCCACGCGCGCGAAGAGCGAGTTTCTGGCGAACATGAGCCACGAGATACGCACGCCGATGAATGCCATCATCGGCATGACGGAGCTGGCGCTGGAAACGAAAATGTCCGCCGAGCAACGGGGATTTCTGGGCACGGTGAAAAGCTCGGCGGCATCGCTGCTGAATCTGATCAACGACATTCTGGATTTTTCGAAAGCGGAAGCGGGCAAAGAGCAATTGGACCATGTGGAGTTTCCGCTGCGCGAGACGATCGAGGAAACGCTGAAGTCGCTCGCGCCGCACGCACAGGAGAAAGAGATCGAGCTGGCCTCGCGTTTTGCGCCCGATGTGCCGGACGCGTTGATTGGCGATCCGGACCGGCTGCGGCGAATCGTGGTGAACCTGGTGGGAAACGCAATCAAGTTTACCGAGCGCGGAGAAGTGGTGGTGCGGGTGAACCTGGAAGAACACGGCGAGCCCGATATTTTGCTGCATTTTTCGGTGAGTGACACGGGGATCGGAATTCCGATCGAAAAGCAGCAGCATATTTTCGAGGCGTTCGCGCAGGCCGATTCGTCCACCACGCGCAAGTATGGCGGTACCGGCCTGGGCCTGGCGATTTCCGCGCAACTTTGCGAATTGATGAACGGAGTGATGTGGGTGGAAAGCGAAGAGGGCCGGGGCAGCATTTTTCACTTCACGGCGCATTTTGGCCGGCCGGAGACTTCCGCGAACAAATCGCCCGAATCCGAGCCGGTGAAGCTGCGCGATTTGCCGGTGCTGGTGGTGGACGATAATTCGACGAACCGGAAAATCCTGGAGGAGATGATCGCGAATTGGCGGATGAAGCCCGTGGCCGCGCCAAACGGACCGGCGGCGATTGAGGCGCTGCGGCGCGCGCACCAGAGCGGAACCCCGTTTCGTCTGGTGCTGCTCGACGGGCACATGCCGGAGATGGATGGTTTTGAAGTGGCGGCGCGCGTGAAGCAGGATCCGCAGTTGCACGGCGCGCGCGTAATCCTGCTCACGTCCGCGGGACGCAGCGAGGACGTAGCGCGCGCCAAAGCCGTGGGAGTAGCGGCGGCGTTGAGCAAACCGGTGAAGCAATCGGAATTGTGGGACGCAATCGTCAGCGCGCTGCATGTGCCGGGGCGGCAGAAAGTTCGGCCGTCGTCGGCGCGAACCCGCAGGCGTGCCGCTCGCCAGCCGTTGCGCGTGCTTTTGGCAGAGGACAATCCCGTGAACCAGGAAGTGGCTGTGCAGATGCTCGAGCGGCGTGGGCATTCCGTGATCGTCGCGGAAAATGGGCGCCAGGCGCTGACAGCGATCGAGCGGCACAAATTCGATCTGGTGCTGATGGACGTGCAGATGCCGGAAATGGGCGGGCTGGAAGCCACGCAATTGATTCGCGAGAAGGAAAAATCCACAGGCGGGCATTTGCCGATCGTGGCGATGACGGCGCACGCCATGCAGGGAGACCGCGAACGGTGCATCGCGGCGGGAATGGATGGATACCTGGCAAAGCCGATTGATCCCAAATCGTTCTTGCAGACGGTGGAAGGGATTTCGCAACACGTGGCTGAGAGCGAGGTGGGCCGCGACGGACCGAAGTCGCGCGAAGCAAGCGCCGATGGGAGCGGTGACGGCCGGCGCGCTCTGGACGCGACGGCGCTGCTGGAGTGGTTCAGCGGGAACCGCAAACTGCTGCGCACGATCGTGAAAACGTTTCACGACGACTGCCCGCGGATGATGGCGCGCATTCGCAGCGCGCTGGCGGCGAACGATGCCAACTTGCTGGCTGACGGCGCGCACGCGCTGAAGGGTTCGGTGGGTAACTTCGGCCCCACGGCGGCGCTGGACACTATTCGAGAGATGGAAAAAATCGCGCGACAGGGTAAACTCGACGGCGCCTGGGAGCTTTACGCAACGCTGGAAGACGAGATCGCGTTGCTGCTCCCGGCGCTGCACGCTATCGGCGCGCAAAAAAGACCTCTGCGGCGGACGGGCCGCTCGCATCACGCACCGGGGAGGAAACGATGACGCGCATTCTGGTCGCTGATGATGACCGCACTACCCGCTTGCTCCTGACCGAAACGCTCCGAGCACAGAAGTTCACAGTGGTTGCAGTCGCTGACGGCGCGGAGACCCTGAAAAAATTGAAGACCGGGAAATTCGACCTGGTGTTGCTCGACATATGGATGCCGAAAATGAACGGGCTGGAAGTGCTGGCAAAATTTCGCAAGGCGAAAAAACGGCCGAAAATCATCGTGATGACGTCCGACGACACGCCGCAAACATTGCTCAGCGCGATCCGCGAAGAGGCCTACACGTACGTTGCCAAGCCGATTGACCCGCACGCATTGGTGGTATTGGTGAAGGAAACGCTGTCGAAAAAACCCGGCCAGCGGCCGATTGAAGTGATTTCCGCGAGTCCCAACTGGGTAGAGCTGTCGGTTTCGTGCTCGCTAGACGAAGCGGAGCGCATCGAAACCTTTATGGCGCATCTGAAGACCGGGCTTTCTGACGAAGTGCGCCGCGCGGTGGGGCAGGCGTTTCATGAGCTGTTGCTGAACGCGGTGGAATGGGGCGGCAAGCTCGATCCCGATCGCAAAGTGCGCATTTCGTATCTGCGGGCGCGGCGCATGCTGATGTACCGCATCGCGGATCCCGGGCAGGGGTTCAAGTTTGCGGGACTCGATCACGCGGCGATCTCTCACACGCCGGATGAGCCCACCGCGCATGACCAGATCCGCCAGAACAAAGGGTTGCGGCCCGGCGGATTCGGGCTGCTGATGACGCAGGCGAACGTGGACGAGCTGGTCTACAACGAAAAACAGAACGAAGTAGTGTTTGTGAAATACCTCGAGGAATAGCCTCTCGCAGCCGCCTGTGGCTTGCGATTTGCGTACTCTGCACTCTGGACATGCTCTTGCACCGAATCCCGCCCGATGTGGTAAATTCGACTCGAATAACAATGCGATGAAAAACCTGCTGATTTTCGTGATATTCGCGGGAGTCCTGGCGATCGTGATCTTGTTCGGGCTGCCACGATTCCCCCGGCAAGAAAACACGGCGCAGCGGCCTCAGCCGTCGCCGTGGAATTCCGGAGCCATTCAGAGCACGTTCGCGGGCGCGCAGGTGCAGGAAGCAGACGCCACGCATGCGACCCTGATGTTTTTGTTCGATCTGGACAACAACACGGATGCGGATTACCGATTCGCCAAAGGCGCCGCCACGGTGGTGATGACGCGGCTGAAGTCCAACGGCAGCCTGAGCTCGGAAGAACCGATCGAATTGAACAACTCGGTGTTTCTGCCGGCGCGAAATCGCACGCGCATCGCGGTGCAGGTGACGCGACCTTTCAATTGGCCTAGCGGTTTGCCCGCAGGACAGATCGGTCCGGTGAATCAGGTGAAATTCCGGCAGTTGGTGGCCGACGAAGTAGGGAACCTGAGCGGATTTGTGATGTTCGATACGGCCACGCATTTTCAGATTGAACTCCCCGGCGGCTGGCAGGAATTGCAACCGTCCGCAAGCGCGGCGGGGCTGAATTAGAAACATGAACTGAGGGTTGTTGCGAGCTCCTCTGGCGCAACAAGCAAGCTGCATGACTGACGAACCAGAACAAAATTCAGAGTCGAGACCCGTCTCGGTTCCGGCGAACGACCGGCGCGCGCATCCGCGCCAACGCATTCGTTCGCTTGCTTATGTGCACTTGGGCGAATCCAACGGCGGAATCGTGCTCAATATCAGTGAAAGCGGAATCGCGCTTCAGGCGGCCGAGGCGTTGGATGCCGGCGAGAGTCCGTTGGCGATGCGCATCGAGATTCCGCGTTCCCGCAAGTCCCTGGAGGTGAACGGAGAAATTGTGTGGGTCGGTGAATCGCGAAAAGAGGCGGGCTTGCGGTTCGTGGATCTGGGGGAGGACGCGCTGAAGCGGATTCGCGCGTGGATGGCGCGCGAGGAATCGCCGGGAACGGCTCACGAAGAGAGCGAGGAGGAAGTCGAGCAGCCAGTTGCTAGCGACGCAGAGGTTCGCGCCAAATCTGTTGTGACCGAAGAAGCTCTCGCGGGCCGGGAACATCACGCCGCTGAAACTGAGGAACTGGTGGCGCAGGGCGAAGAAGGGCCCGGTGAAGTGGAAGAGCCGGTCGAGTTCGACGAAGAATCTGCGGATGGGCCTTCCGAAGCGCTTGAAGAAGAGCCGCTGGAAGTGGCCGAAGATGCCGCCGTTGCGATGGAAGCCTCGTCCGGTGTGGCGGAAGAACCAACTGCCGCCGCGCCAGTAACTCGCAAGGAAGAAGACCGCGCGCGAATGATTGCGCCGCCGGTTCTTACGTTTGAGCAGCAACCACACGCAGCGAACTTGCCGCACACCCCGATCAGCGGCACGCACGGAGCGCCGGCTCTTGCAGTGGCCGCTGCGCCAGCTACATCGGCGCGTTATTCCACAGGCGATGCCGCGTCGTCGTTGTTCCCGAAACCGCGCGTCTCAGGCGAACCGGCTGCCGCGGATGATGGCTGGAAGAGTTTTCGCGTGCAGCTGCGCAGCGGATGGTCTCTTGCCGCGCTGGTGTTGCTGCTTGCGACGATTTCGTTCATCGCCGGCATGGCAGTTCGCCGGGGAGCATTGAATCGCGTGATGGGTGATGTAGAAGATGCGGCGCAACCCAAGAGCGCGCCTGCGCCGTCCTCTGGAAATCTGCCGGCGAATCCCTACGCCAATGGTTCCGGCGCTGCGGCTTCGACTGCGCCCGCAAAACCTCTGCAAATCGAGATCGTGGATTTGGAAAATCACCGCTGGACGATTCCGGCGGCAACCGGCTCGAACCATGGCGATGCGATCGCCACGCGGCAGACGCAAGCGAACGGGGCTGTGTCGTCAGACGGCGGTGCGCCGGCCGCTACTGCATCCAAATTGCCAAGTCAAGATTCCACGCAGGGTGCGTCACCCGGCGGCGCGGCAGCAGCCGCGAAGCCCGGCGCGCCACTGATGCTGAGTTTGCCGGAAACGCCGATCAGCGCTTCGGGTTCCGTTGCGATTCGCGCGACGGGCATAGTCCCGATGCCGGCGGGCGAGGCGCAGTCTGGGCAACGCGCGCGCAATCTGCAGATCGGCGAGCTCGTCAATTTGGTGGAGCCTGTTTATCCGCCCGATGCGCGGCAGGCGCGTCTGGAAGGAACCGTGAAGTTGCACATCGTGGTCGGCACGAACGGCGAAGTGGAGAGCTTCCACGCTGTCAGCGGGCCTGATTCCTTGACGCACGCCGCGATGCTTGCGGTGCGCGAGTGGCGTTACAAACCCACCATGTTGAACGGAAAAGCGGTGCAGACGCAGGAAGACGTCACCTTCGTTTTCCGCTTGCCGAATTGAAAGCGCACCAGCCGTGTCGCCAGTTTCCTTTTCATTGGGTTGGCCGGAGTGCGCTGCGACGTGTGTTTCACCAGCTGGGTTGACGTTACTCATCGCATCATTGCGGTGATCCTGTATTGACGATGACATAGGCGGCGTATACGATTGCTGCGTTTTTATCCGGAGGAAAAGATGGCCAAGAGCAGACTCACCAAAGTCGCGGAAAGCATCGGCGGCGCAATCGGCAAGGCCGATCGCACGGCGCACAAAGTTGCCAAGGCGGGCGTGCTGGCGAAGAAAGAGTTGGAGGCGCTTTCCAAGGAAGTGGATTCGCTGAAGAAGCGACTGCAGAAAACCACCAAGCGGCTGAGAAACGCTCTGTCGTAAATTTTTTGAAAGCTGGCTCGGATCGGCGTTACGGCCGTCCTCGTGAGTCGCGCAATCACTGCGTGGGCAGCAGTTACGAGTTAGACGGTTCGCTCGATTTGGCCGCTGCGGACGTGGTTTCGAGGCGGCGGAGTGCTTCGTCTGTCGTAATTGTTGTCGCTCCCAGTGCTGCCAGCTCCGCCATGGTGCGGAGCGCTTCCTCCTGATTCAGCGTTTCGATTGCATCGCTCACCACCGCCACGCGCCGCCCGCGCTCCAGCAAACCCTTCGCCGCGAGGTGAACGCAGTATTCCGTCACCACTCCGAACACAATAAACTCCGCGTCGCGTGGAAGTCGCTCCAGCAGCGCTTTGGCGTGCCGGCTCTCAAAAATGTCCAGCGTTTGCTTTTCCAGCACGACTTGCTGGATTTGCGACAGATCGGCGGGCAGCTTCGCCGTGGAGTCGTTTGGCACGGTGACGAATTTTTCGGCCAACGCTTCGGAGACCAGCTTCGCACCCGTCGTGTCGCGGATGCAATGCGGCGGGAACTGCGCGAATTCTGGATCGTGTTTTGTGTGAATGCACCCGTGCGAGACCAGAAAGACGCGGCCGTGGCGCGCTGCGTCGGTAAGCCGCCGGATATTAGGCAGCAGCTTTTCCGCACCGGGAACGTAGAGCTTGCCGCCCGGCTTCATGAAGTCTTCCTGCGCGTCCACTAACCAGAAGACTATTTTATTCGAGATCATTTCGTTCCAGTAGTCGCGCGCGCGAATCGCCAGTGTGTCTTGCGGCTTTCGCAAACATTTCTTGCGCCAAATTCATTTATAGCCCCGTTCGTAACAGCGTGACAAGGCCGCGATGCCGGTTCAATTGCGCGCGTTGACTAAACCGGATCGCCTTCCTTTGCCCGCGGATTGATGTTAGTTTTCAGATGAAATTCGCACGACCTTTAATTTGATGTGCCTCTATGCCCGAACGTTTCCCGTTTTCCGATCTCCGTGAGCTTTTTGCGAAGGCGAACGAGGTGAAGTCCGGCGATCAATTGGCCGGAATTGCCGCTGCTTCGGAACGCGAGAGGGTTGCCGCGAAACGCCAGCTTGCAGATTTGCCGCTCGACGAAATTGTCCGGAATCCGCTGATCGATCCGGATCAGGACGACGTCAGCCGCTTAATCCTCGATTCCTTCGATCAAGAAAACTTCCAACCCCTGAAAAGCATGACCGTCGGCGAATTCCGCGAGCGTTTGCTCGATGATTCCACTACCGAAAGCGAACTGCGGACAATCCAGCGCGCCATCATTCCGGAAATAGCTGCGGCCGTGGCGAAAATTATGAGCAACAAAGATCTGGTGCTGGCCGCGGCCCGGATTCGCAACGTCACGCGTTGCCGCAATACCATGGGCGAGCGCGGCGTTCTGGGAATTCGCGTGCAGCCCAATCATCCGGTGGACGATATCGGCGGCATCTTGCTTGCCGCTTTTGAAGGCTTGCTCTACGGATGCGGCGACGCAGTGATCGGCGTAAATCCCGCGGCGGATTCGGTGGAAACGGTCGGCGCAATCCTGCATGCGCTCGATCGCCTGGTGACTGCTTGCAAGTCGCCCACGCAAACCTGCTGCCTCGCGCATATCTCGACGCAACTCGCAGCGCTGGGCCGCGGCGCCCCGGTGGATCTGCTTTTCCAATCCGTCGCCGGCACGGAAATGGCCAACAAAAGTTTCGGCGTCACGCTCGCGATGCTGCGCGAAGGCCGAGAGCGGGTGCTCGAACATCACGGCCAGCGCAAAGACGTCGCCTGGAAAGGAACGAACGTGATGTATTTCGAGACGGGGCAGGGTAGCGCGCTTTCGGCGGAGGCGCACTGCGGCGTGGACCAGCTCACTTTGGAAGCTCGCGCGTACGGCGTCGCGCGCGTTTTCGATCCGTTTCTGGTGAATAGCGTGGTGGGATTCATCGGTCCGGAATATCTTTACGACGAGCGGCAAATTATTCGCGCCGGCCTCGAAGATCATTTCATGGGCAAGCTGCTGGGGCTGCCGATCGGCTGCGATGTTTGCTACACGAATCACGCCGAGGCCGATCAGAATTCCGCGGACAATCTTTTGCTGCTGCTCGGCGCGGCCGGTTGCAATTATTTCATGGGCGTGCCGTGCAGCGATGATGTAATGCTGAACTATCAATCCACCAGCTATCACGATGCGATCGGGGTGCGAAAGATTTTCGGGCTGCGACCGGCTCCGGAGTTTTTGGCGTGGCTGGAGAGCGTCGGAATTTATCGCGATGGCGAGCCGGTGCGGTTGGATGCGCCGGCGCGACGACAATTGCTACAGGGATTCGAATCATCGCTGGAAGGCATGGCTTGAATGGCTGAAGATTCCGGCAAACTCGCCGACAAACTGGCTGCTGGCTCGGATTGGCCAGAGCTGGTGCGGAAAATTCGTGCGCGCACGCCGGCGCGGATTCTCGTTGGTCGGGCGGGCCCGGCCTATCGCACGGAAACGCAGCTGCAACTGCGCGAAGACCACGCCGCGGCGCGTGACGCCGTGCGCGCTGAACTCGACGTGAAAGCGGCGTTCGGCGCGGAATTTCTGGAACGATGGAAGCTCTTCGCGGTGCGCACGCGCGCGTCGTCCAAAGAGGAGTATCTGCAGCATCCCTCGCTGGGCCGCGCATTCAGCGATGAGTCGCGCGCGGAAATTGTGCAACGCTGTGCCGCGGGGCGCGATGTGCAGATCGCCATCGGCGACGGTCTTTCCGTTCCGGCGATTGGCGCGCAGGTTCCGCGGTTGCTGCCGTTGTTAGTGGAAGGAGCGCAGGCGCGAGGCTGGAGTGCGGGCCAGTCGTTCGTCATTCATCATTGCCGCGTGGGGATCATTAACGACATTGGCGAGCTGCTGAGGCCGCGGCTTGTGTTGCTGCTCATTGGTGAGCGGCCGGGCTTGGCCACGGCCGAGGGTTTGTCGGCGTACATGGCGTATCAACCTGACCGCACGCATTCGGACGCGAATCGCAATCTCATTTCGAATATTCACAGCCGAGGGTTGGGCGCCGAGGAAGCGGCTACGCGCATTTTGAATTTGTGCGCGCAGATGATGAGGCTGCGCGTGAGCGGCGTGACGCTGAAGGAAAGCAGCAGTCACGAATCGGAGAGCTTGCCCAAGTAAAGGGCCATGCCGACGGCCGCGTGCATGCCGAGTTTTTCGAGCGCGCGAACTTCGCGCAGGCTGCGAATTCCGCCGGCCGCGGTGATGTTTGTTTTTGTGATGCGCCGCAATTTTCGGAACCAGGCCAGGTCGGTGCCTTTCATCGTTCCTTCATTGTCTACAAAGGTGCAGAGAAATCCGTAGCAATATGGTTCGAGCTGCGGAATCACGTCCGCGGGGCGCAATTTCAGGCGCTCGCGCCAGCCGCGCACGACGATTTGGCCGCGTTCGGTGTCCAGCGCCAGAATCACTTTCTTGCGCCCCACGCGCGCACACAGTTGCCGCAGAAAATCGTGCGCGATTTGTCCATCGCGGAACGCGGCGCTGCCAACAATGATTTTCTCCGCGCCCCAGGCGAGAATTTTCCGGGCGCGAGCCACGCTGCGAATTCCTCCGCCGACGCGAATTTTCATTTTTGCGCGGCTGGACAATATTTTGATCCAGTGGGCGTTCGAGCCAGTGCCGATCGCGGCGTCCAGGTCAATCACATGCAGGATAGGATAATCGCGGAATCGTTCGAGCAGGCCGAGGACATCGTCAACGGAAAGCGCGAGCTTCCGGCCGCGAACCAGTTGCACGGCTTTGCCGCCTTGCAGATCAATGCAGGGAATAATCATCAGGTTCTATGACTGCCGAGTCGCAGGCTCATCGGCTGAGGCGCACCGGCACGCCGCGTCCCGCCAGAAATGTTTTTAGTGCGCCAATCGAGTGTTCCGCGGTGTGAAAAATCGAAGCGGCCAGCGCCGCGTCCGCGTGACCTTCGTCGAAAACTGCCAGAAAATCGTCGAATGTTTTTGCGCCACCGGAAGCGATTACCGGAACCGAAACTTGCGCCGCGATTGCTGCCGTTAAGCCGCAATCGAAGCCGCTGCAGGTGCCGTCGCGATCAATCGAGGTGAGCAGAATCTCGCCCGCGCCGCGCGCGACGCCTTCGTGCGCCCAAGCGGCGGCGTCGCGTCCGCTGGATTCGGCGCCTCCGCGGATGAAAACTTCCCAGCCTGTGTTCGTTTTCTTCACGTCCATCGAAAGGACCACGGCTTGCGAACCAAATTGCGCGGCAAGCTCTGAGATTAATTCCGGGCGCTCGACGGCGGCGGTGTTCACGGTGACTTTGTCGGCGCCGGCGCGCAGAACAGCGTTGCCATCTTCCAGGCGGCGGATTCCACCCCCGGCCGTGAACGGAATATTCAATTGCTGCGCCACGCGGCGAACGGTTTCCAGAAACGTGGCGCGGCCAGCGCGCGACGCCGCAATGTCCAGCAGGATCAGCTCGTCCGCACCCTCACGATTGTAGCGAGCGGCGAGCTGTTCTGGATCGCCCATGTCGCGCAGACCCGCGAATTCCACGCCCTTCACTACGCGGCCGGCGTCCACGTCGAGGCAGGGAATGATGCGGCGCGCGAGCGTCATCGCACCCATTCCAGGAAATTGCGCAGCACTCGCGAGCCAGCCTCGCCGGATTTTTCGGGATGAAATTGCACCGCCATCAAATTTTCTTGTTCCAGCACAGCGGTGAAAGGGAAGCCGTGATCGCACGCGGCGGCGGTGTGCAGTTCGCTCACGGCCGCAGCATAGGAATGAGCGAAATAAAAATAAGCATCGTCTGGAATTTCGCGAAGCAGAATGCCTTTGCGCAGGCGCCGCAGCTGATTCCAGCCGATGTGTGGCGATTTTACATTTGTGGGTAACGCCTGCACATTGTCGTGGATGAGGTCGAGGCCTGCCTCGCCGGGAGCTTCCGCGCTGGATGAGAACATCGCTTGCAGGCCGAGGCAAATTCCCAGCAGCGGAATTCCGCCGGCGAGCGCTTGCCGAAGAACGGCCGTGAGATTTCTTTCGCGCAGTCCGGTGACGAAAGCGGAAAAATGTCCGACACCGGGGAGAATCAGCGCTCGGGCCGTGGCGACTTGCTCCGGCTTCGTCACGCATTCTGTTTCGGCGCCGAGACAACGCAGCGCGCGTTCCACCGACGGCAGGTTGCCGGCGCCGTAATCAATGATGGAAACTTTCACAGCAGCCCCTTCGTGGTTGGCAAAAGGCGGCGAAGCTGGCGATCGCGCGTGACGGCGAAACGCAGCGCGCGCGCGAAGGCTTTGAACATCACTTCAATTTGATGGTGCGACGAGCGGCCGTACACGTGGCGCAAATGCACATTGGCGGCGGCCGCTTGCGCGAACGCTTGGAAGAAATCTTCGAGCAACTCGGTTTGAAAATCGCCGACGCGATGAGCCAACGGCCGCCATTTGCAGACGAAATGCGCGCGGCCGGAAAAATCGAGGGCGCAGGCCGCGAGCGATTCGTCCATGGGCATCAGAAAATAGCCGGCGCGCAGAATCCCGCGTTTCGAACCGAGTGCTTGCTTCACGGCTTCGCCGAGCGCGATGCCCACGTCTTCGACGGTGTGATGCTGGTCCACGTCCAGATCGCCGCGGGCGACCAGATCCAGATCGAGGGCGCCGTGCCGCGCGATTTGTTCGAGCATGTGATCGAAAAAGCGGATGCCGGTATCAATGCGGGCTTTTCCGCGGCCGTCGAGATTCAGCGTCAGCTTGATGCTGGTTTCGTTTGTCGTTCTGTGTACTGCTGCTTTTCTCATAGGATCTCTTTCAATTGCCGCAGCACGCGGCGGGTTTGCGAAAGCGTTCCGAAAGTGATGCGCACGTAGCCGGCGCCGCCGAAATCACTGGAGCGATCGCGGGTCAGGGTTCCTTGGCGAGCGAGCGACGCGACTACTTCTTTCGCGCGCTCGCCGAGAAAGAGCAGAACGAAATTCGCGGCACTGGGGAAGAACGGGATGTCCAGCCTTCTAAGCCCGCGCTCGAGTTCCTTGCGGCTGCGGCGAAATTCGCGCAAGGTGCCGCGCAGAAAGTTTCGATCGCGCATCGTGGCGCGTGCCGCCACCAACGCGGCGACATTCACCGGATAGGGCGATTGCGCTTTTCGGAAATGCACTGCGATCGAGCGATGCGCAAAGATGCAGCCCAGGCGCAGGCCCGCCAGTCCGGCGGCCTTTGAAAATGTGCGCGTCACCACCAGATTGTTGTAGCGGCGAATCCATGGAACGATGGTGATTCCCGAAAACTCGAAATAGGCTTCGTCCACAACTACGAGCGTCTTTTTTGCGGCGGCTAAGATGCGGCGCAACTCCGCAGGTCGCAGCACACCTCCGGTGGGATTATTTGGATTGGCGAGAAAAAACATGCGCGGGCCCTTGCGCAACGCGGCGAGTAGCCCACTCATCGGAAATTGCATCGTCTTGTCGTCGTAGCGCAACGCCTGAATGCGTGCGCCAGCGAGCTCGGAATAAAAGCGATACATCGCGAATGTCGGCTCGACGAGCAGGACCGCGTCGTCCGGCTCGACAAACGTATCCACGACCAGATGCAGCGCTTCGTCGGTTCCATTGGTCAGCAGAAGTTCATCGGCATGCGCACCGAAAAACTTGGCCAGCTCGCGGCGCACGCTTTCCTGTTCCGGATACATGGAGACGCTGGCGGAAGTGAGATCTCGGATCGCCCGGCGCACCAGCGGCGAGCATCCGATGGTATTTTCGTTGAAATCCAAGCGCAGTTTTCCGTCGCGGCCTTCGAGCGGCGGATGATAAGGACGCATCCGCGCGACGGCGCTGCGTACTGGAATCACGGGCTTCATTCGCGCACCTCAACCGCGCGCGCGTGTGCCAGCAATCCTTCGGCGTTTGCGAATTCTTTGGCAACGGGCGCCAATCGCGTGAGACTGGCACGAGTTACTTCCTGCACGCTGACGCATTTCACAAAATCGGCGGTGGATAAACCGCCGCGCGCGCAAGCCGCGCCGCCGGTGGGCAAGACGTGATTTGTGCCAGTGGCATAATCGCCGAACGATTGCGCGCTCCAGTCGCCCAGGAAAATACTTCCCGCGGAATGGAAGCGATCGGCGAGACGGCTGGCGGTGCCGGGCAGACTCAGATGCTCCGGTGCGAAGCGATTGACGAAGCGCGCCGCAGCTGCAAGATTGGGCGCAACGAGAACGGCTCCATTTTTCGCGAGCGAACGCCACGCGGGATTCGATTTCGGAAGTCGCGCGAGCTGTTTTTCGATTTCACCAGCGACGCAACGGCCGAACCGTGCCGATGTCGTGATGAAGAGCGCGACGGCGTCCGGATCGTGTTCCGCCTGCGCGAGTAAATCGGCCGCGATGAAGACGGGATTGCCGCGCTGCGCGAAGACCACCGCCTCCGTCGGCCCGGCGAGCAGATCAATTGCACAGTCGGCGCCGACCAGCCGTTTTGCAGCAGCGACGTAGCGATTGCCTGGGCCAAAGATTTTGTCCACGCGCGGTATTGACTGCGTTCCATACGCCAAGGCGGCGATCGCTTGCGCACCGCCCACGCGCGCAACCTGCCGCAGACCGAGCCTTTCCGCCGCGGCGAGAAGTTCGGCGCCGGGCTGGGGGCTGACAACCACGATGTCGCGCACACCAGCTTCCTGCGCCGGAATCGCCGTCATCAAGAGCGTGGACACCAGCGAAAATCTGCCGCCCGGGAGATAACATCCCACCGTTTCGATGGGGCGCACGCGTTGGCTGGCGAGCACGCCCGATTCCACCTGGAAACTCCACTCCTGCGGTTTTTGGCGGCGTGCGACGGCGCGAATATTGCGCGCGGCATGATCCACGGCTTCCAGAAATTCTGCGGAGACTCTGCGCGACGCGCTGCGCATTTCATCGCGCGCAACCCAAACGTTGTTTCGTTGCAATTTCAGCCGGTCGAAGCGCTTCGTCCAGTAAAATAGCGCGGCATCGCCCCGCCGTTGTACGTCACGCACAATTCTGGCGGCCGCGCGTTCTGCCACGCGATCGCGTCCGCGCCGCTGCGCCAGAATCTTTTCTTCGATTGCACCAGTGAGCCGGAGTACGCGCATCAATACACAATCTTGTTGAGCGGATACTCAACAATTCCTTCCGCGCGCGCCGATTTGAGTTTCGGGATCAATTGCCGCACGGTTCGTTCCTCGACGATCGTGTTGATCGCTACCCAGTCCGGATCGCTCAGTTGCGCCACGGTCGGATTGCGCAAAGCGGGCAGCGCCGCCAGCACATTCGGAAGATCTTCGCGGCGCACATTCAGCATCAGGCCCACGCGGTTGTAGGCCTTGATTGCGCCATCCAGCAGCAAAACCATGTTCTGGATTTTTTCGCGCTTCCATTGATCCTGCCAGGACGCGCGATGAGCGATAAACCACGGCGCGGATTCCAGCAGCGTGTCCAGAATCCGCAAATGGTTGGCGCGCAGGGAGGCGCCGGTCTCGGTGACTTCCACGATGGCGTCGGCCAGTTGCGGAACTTTCACTTCTGTGGCGCCCCAGGAAAATTCCACGCGCGCGCGCACGTTGTGACGCTCCAAATATTGTTCCGTCAGGTGTATCGCTTCGGTGGCGATCACTTTTCCTTCCAGGTCGCTCACGTTTTTCACCGGCGAATCTTCGGCCACCGCCAGCACCCAACGAACGCGGCCCAGGCTCGTCTTCGCGTACACCAGCTCGGCAATTTCCTCCACCGCGCCGCTGGTTTCGAGGATCCAATCTTTGCCGGTGATGCCGGCGTCCAGCGCGCCGCTGCCGACGTAACGCGCCATTTCCTGCGCGCGCACCAGCATGCATTCGACCTCGGGGTCGTCAATCGTCGGATAGTAGCTGCGGGAATTCACGGAGATGCGCCAGCCAGCGCGCGCGAAAAGCTCGACGGTGGAATCCTGCAAGCTGCCTTTGGGAATGCCCAGTTTCAGGGTGCTCATGAATTCTTTCCCTTGCCATAAAGTTCCGCGGGAGAAAACACGCGCTCGGCGATCACCGCGGCTTCGCCATTTTTTTCGAGCCGGCGGAAAAAACAGCTGCGATAACCTTCGTGACAGACCGCAGAGCCGGAAAGTTTCACGCGCAACAGCAGCGCGTCCTGATCGCAATCCACGCGCAATTCGCGCAACAGCAGTTTTTGCCCGCTGCTTTCGCCCTTGGTCCACAGTTTCTGGCGCGAGCGGCTGTAGAACGTGACGAACCCCGTGGCGCGGGTGCGTTCCAGCGCTTCGCGATTCATGAATCCCAGCATCAGCACCTCGCCGCTGGCGTCGTCCTGGACGATGGCGGGGATCAGGCCGTCACCTTTTGCAAAGTCGAGCTCCATTTTTCTCCCCTAAAAACAAAAACCCGCTGGCGGGTTAAGCGCCAGCGGGTTGATGAGTCCAGCGTAATTTCAGGTCAGCTAGTCACACCACCGCGGGCACGGGATGGCGTGATGATGGTGCTGCCCAAGATTGTGTGACCGAAGTTTCATGACTGGTAAGAAATTATCTCAGGCCTTCTACAATGTCAAGAATTCAGAGTTGCTCCGACTCTCTCAGCTGTCTGAGGAGGCTCGACGTTGCCGGTCGCTTGCGCGTCATCGCGCCAGAGTTCAGACCGCCTTCATGGGCGCGCCGCGACCCAACGGTGAGCGCACGAAATCGCAATAATGGAAAAATACTAGAGACACAGGCCGCGGCACCGGTCTACTGTCTAGCGCGGCGGAAAACTCGAACTACTGAAGAGATCGCGATGCCGTCCACTCAAATGAAAGGATCGCGCCAATTTTGAACGCTCAACTGATTTCGGTCACCACAAAACTGCTGAAGATCGCGGGTGCGCTTGTCACTCTTTACGCCGTCATCACGGCCGCGCTCTTCGCGATCATGCTGCAATCGCCGGACAAATTCGCCGGCACCATGAAATACGTTCCGTGGCCGGCATTCGTGGTGCTGCCTTTCAAGCCGCTTTGGAACGTGGCGCGCAAAGGCCATCTCGACGTCGGCGACATGGCCCCGGATTTTTCACTGGAGAGTCCGGACCACAAGAGCACTTTTCAGTTGTCCTCCATGCGCGGCCAGAAACCGGTGGTGCTGGTTTTCGGCAGCTACACGTGACCACCTTTCCGGCGGGAGGTTCCCGCTCTCAACAAGCTCTACGAACAATATAAAGATCAGGCGGCGTTCTTCGTGGTGTACATCCGCGAGGCGCATACCAGCGACGTCTGGCAAGATCCCGACAATCTGGACGACCACGTTATTTTCGCGAGCCCGACAAATATCGCCGAGCGCAGCGAGATGGGACAGTTGTGCGTGGTGAAGCTGGGGATTCACTTTCCCGCGGTCGTGGATGGCTTCGACAACGCCACGGAACGCAATTACACAGGCTGGCCCGACCGTCTCTACGTGATTGATCGCGAAGGGCGCGTGGCGTACAAAGCGCGGCCCGGGCCCTTTGGCTTCAAACCCCAGGGCGTGGCGGACACGCTGCAAAGGCTGCTGCCAACGGCCGCGAATCGCTGAACTCTGTATTCATCCTGAATTCAAACATCGCATCGCGCGCCACCACGCGCTAGTTCATTTCGATGGTACTTACGCTCAATACCGGCAGCGTGAGGGTAAGAAGGGCTCCCGTGTATTGCAGAGGTATTTTGCGATTTGCCACTTTATTTTCCGGGCCAGCTATTTACCACCTTGGCGCACTCCCGGACCCTGCGCGTTGACACTCCCTCAACCTCTGTCAAACTCATTCCACTGGACGCCGATAAATCAATCGAAGGAGTCACGGATGAATTCGTTTAGGCGCATTACTGTGATTGTGCTGAGCTCTCTGCTCGCGGCTTTGCCCGCCATGCCGCAAGCCCAGACGGGCAATCAGCCGGCGGGCCAGATCAATGCCATGATCCCCGCGGCCACGCGCAACTCTCAACCCGCTACGGTGAAAGAGGAGCTGAATTGGAACGATCTGCTGAAGACGGAGCATAGCGGCCGCGTCCGGGCGGGACTGAAGGACGGCTCCATTCTCAGCCTGGGTGCGGACAGCGAACTGCGCATCGTGCAGCACGACAGCGCTTCGCAGCAAACATCGCTCGAAATGGATTTCGGCAAAATTCGCAGCCAAGTGGTGAAGATCACGAAACCCGCAGGGAAGTTCGAAGTGAAGACGCCCAACGCGGTGATCGGCGTCATCGGCACGGATTTCTATGCCGCGTTCGAATCCAACACCACCACGGTGATTTGCTACAAGGGCAAAGTTTCGGTGACGCCGTTGAACGGAGCGCACGCCGCCAACAATGCGGGGCAATCCGACGCCGCCTCGAATTCCATCACCGTCAGCGCCGGACAAATGGTGGAAATTACGTCGGAAATTCCGCCTTCAGGATTTCATCCCAGCGACACGCCGCCCGCGGCCTTGCAAGCCAGCCTCACCGACACGGACATTCCCACGAACGCCGGGGTGGTGCACCACGGCCATACGGTTCGTTGGGTTATTATTGGCACGGCAGTGGCGGTGGGATTGGGTGTCGGCCTCGGCGTCGGTCTAACGCGCGGCGGTGGCGGCACCAAGCCAGTGACCGGAGCTCCGTGAGGCGGAGTTGCGTACGCCGTCATTTCACAAAGCGTAGCCCGTTTGTGCCCAGGTCGAATGGCACCAGGATTTGATCGCCGATCGCAATCTCTATGAGCTCGCCGGAACAGCGATGGCCCCGCTGGAGGGATCGGTTAAGAGGATTCGCGCTCGACCACGTTGATCTGGTTCTGGGCGTCCTGGTCACCCTGCTAGGGCTCGTATTGTTCGGATTTTCCGGGATCGGCAAGATTGACTCGCGCGCCGGTTTCGCGTTCCTGCAAAGCGTGGAACAGAGCTCGCTGGACTTGCGCTTCGAAATGCGCGGCGCGCGCCCGCATGACGACCGCATCGTTATCGTCGGCATTGACGAACAGACCCTGCAGAAGATTGGCTCGTTTCCTCTTCCCAGAAAAAACTACGCAACGCTGATAAATAAATTGAGCGCGGGCGGAGCTCGCGTGATTGCGTTCGACGTTACCTTTCCTACGCCGGAGAGCAATTCCGCCGGCGAAGCGCTGCGGAAATTGCAGACGGAACTCGGAGCATCGGCATCACCCGCTCTGCACAAGCAGATCCAGGACCTGGAACTGGCCAGCGATCAGGACGCCGCGCTGGCCGCCGCCATGAAGAACAGCGGCAACATCGTCCTGGGCCACATATTTCTGGACTCCCAACCTGATCCGAAACTGGCGGAGGAATATTTCAATATCGCCTGGGCCCATGTGTTTCCTCAAGTGCTGCCGGCAGGATTCAAAAGCGGGCAGACCGTGGACCTGGGCCAAGTGTGGAAAGATAAAGGTGGATTGGTAAAGCAGGGCGTCGAAGCAAACATCCCCAAACTTGCGGACGCCGCCGCTTCCTTCGGGTTCATTAATATCGTGCCGGATTCCGACGGCACCCTGCGCCACGCCCTGCTGATGATCCGCTATCAGGAGCTGGACTTTTTTCCTTCGCTCGATTTGGAAGTCGTGCGCGCGTGCGAAAAAATACCGGATCAGCAAGTAGCGGCGTACATCGGACCGAACGGACTCGAACGGATTCAGCTCGGCCGTCACACGTTGCGGCACGCGAACGATGGCAGCGCCCTATTGAACTACACGGGCCCCTACCACACCTACGCGCAGTATTCGATGTGGGACGTTATCAGCGGAACTGTGCCGCCGGAAACTTTTCACGACAAGATTGTTCTGGTGGGCGCGACGGCCCTGGCCATCGGTGATATTCGCAACACGCCGTTCCCAGGCGAGGACGCTGTTTACATGGGAGTGGAGGTTCACGCCAACATCATAGACAACCTCCTGCACAGCGAAGAGCAGGGGCGCGGGTTCCTGAAGCGCGGGCTCAACGAAATGGCCGTGGATACGGGCTTCATTCTTTTGTTCGGGTTGGTTTTCGGTTTCTTGTTCAGCCGCGTGACGCCGCTCTATTCAACGATTACGGTGCTGCTGACCGTCACGGCCTATGCCTGGTTCGTGTACTTCAGCTTCGTGCACAAAGGGCAGTGGCTCAGCTTCGTGATTCCCGCCGGCACGCTCGCGGCGAACTACGCCGCCATCACCAGCATGCGCATGATCAGCGAGGAACGCGCCAAGCGCAATATTCGCAAAAGTTTTTCGCAGTATCTCGCTCCCGGCGTCATCGAGCTTATGGAAAAAAATCCGGAAAAATACCTCCGTCCCGGCGGGGAGGAGAAGGAACTCACCGTGTTCTTCAGCGACATCCGCGGATTCACCACGATTTCTGAAAGCTTGACGCCAGACCAGCTGGTGCACCTGCTCAATGAATACTTTGAGCAAATGACCGAGATACTTTTTGCCACCGACGGCACGCTCGATAAATTTATCGGTGACGCCATCATGGCTTTCTGGGGCTGGCCGTCTCCGCAGGAAGATCACGCTTCGCGCAGTTGCGCCTGCGCGTTGCGCATGGTTGGCGGCCTGGCGACGTTGAACGCTAAATGGCAAGCAGCGGGGCGGCCTCCGATTGCGATTGGAATCGGCTTGAACACTGGATTGGTGAATGTGGGCACCATGGGCTCGACACAACGTTTGTCCTGGACCGTGATGGGCGACAACGTAAACCTGGCGTCGCGCCTGGAAGGCATCACCAAGCAGTATCACGTACAGATTGTCATCAGCGAGGCCACCTATCGCCAGGTTTCCAGCCAGTTCGTGTGCCGCGAGCTGGATAAGATTCGCGTGAAGGGCAAAAACTTGCCGGTGAATATTTACGAACTGATGGATGTCGTCGCCGCCAAATCCAAGCACGAAAAACTGCTGGAGCAATTCGACCGGGCCATGGCGGCCTACAGGTCGCAAAATTGGCGTGAGGCGGCCGCGCTGTTTACCGATGTTCTTCTGAAATATCCGGATGACGGACCCAGCCAGGTCTTTCTCGAACGCGCCATCGAGTTTTCCCAAAGCGCGCCGGAAGGCGAATGGGACGGCGTGTACGTGATGAAGTCGAAGTAGAGCGCGCCGCGCTTTCCACATCGGTTTCTACCTGCCACGTGTCACTGGCATCGTCCCGCGCAAACCTCGAGTGAGAAACGTAGGGGCGGGTCTCAGACCCGCCCCACGACTAAGCATCGACCAAGCCACCACCCAGCGCCGTAGGCGCGAAATAAGTTAGCCCAGGCCGGAAGGCCTGGGAAAATACGCAAAAGTATACCGAGCGCCGTAGGTGCGACACAGCTTTTGCTTCGGCCGAAGATTTAGGATTTCAACAAAGCCAGCTGGGTTCCAGGCGGGCATCTCCGGTCAGTTGCTACGCAGCGACGCTGACATCGTAAAAGTTCCCTTCACGCCCTTCTCGCGTTTCCAGTCGTGGTAAGCGTGGCACTCGAAGCATCGCGACTCCGCTGCTTCGCGTCCGCCGCGATGGCATTTCTCGCAAGTCTGGATCCCTGGCAGCAGGACGTCCGCGGATTCCTGGCTAGCCGGCGCGCCGGAATGGCACTCCACGCATTTCAAAAGTTTGTGCGTATCGTGATTGAATACGGCATGCTGAAACCAACGCTGCGTAATATTGGATTTCGCGACGACTGGCAGCGGCGCACTGGCCACAAACTTTAGCGCGTGGCACTGCGCGCACGTCTTCCGCCAAAGCAGTTCTTCCGATTCCGCCACTCGCAGCGCCGCCCACTGCTGCTCGGTGAGCACGCGAACCGTCGGCGGTATCGGCTGGTGCGGCAGATTTCGGTTCGGGGCCGTCACGCGCAGGTCCGCCGGATGGTTCGGAATGTATTGCTGAAACTTTTGCACCAGGAACGCGTGGATCACATCGGGCGTGTCGTGCGGCACGCCCTCCTGGAAACGCGGATCGAACTGCAAGCCGTGGCACGCGACGCAATGTTTTGCGTAGGTGACCGGGGACATGTACGCGCGGGTCGGATCCATGGACGGCGGAATCGCCTGCAGATTCACAGGCTGATCGTGGGCATCGCTGGATCCGAACCTCAAGCGCGATTCCGGCCTCGCGGTGCGATGGCAATCCTCGCAATCGAGTTGCACCGGACCGTTCGGCCCGCGCAGATTGTGTTTCAGATGTATCGCGTGATTCAGCTTGATCGTGCCCGGATCAACGCTGCCTGGGCGCAACGCCGCGAATTCCGGGTGGCCGCCATTGAAGCGCGTTATGTCTAGCGTGAAGTGCGTCGCAGCTCCGGTGGTGTGCAGGTTGGCGTGGCACTGCGTACAGCTGACGTCCGCGGTTACGGCCAGGCGCGGATGCCCGCGATGCTCTGCATGGCACGCAGCACAAGTGGGTGTGAAAATTTGATTTGCGTGATGCAGCGGCGCGTCGTGGCAGGTGTCGCAACCCTGATCGCTGGCCCTAGCGCTGAACGCGCCCACCTGCGCCACGTGGCACGCGCTGCATCGCGCGGTGAGCACCGCGTGTGACGCGGACATTCTTCCGCCGCTATAAACGCGATTGTTGCGCGCCAACGCATACCAGCCCAGCCACAGCAATGCAATCACCGGAACGGCGACGGAGACAATGGAGCGCAGGCGCCGGAAAGGGTGCGGATGCTTGAAATATTCCAGGTCAATCCGCTGCGCCAGGTTTTTTGTTGTGAGCTTGGCTCGTGCCACCAGTACTCGCCTCTATGTGCCTCGGCCCATCTCTGTCCGCCGCTTCAATAACGCAATGCCATGATCGCGTGCGCGCATCCTAGCAGCAGCAGCGCCAGCGACAACGGAACGTGCAGCATCAGCCATCCGTGCAGCCAATGGTGATAGCGTATCTGCCGCCGCAGTTGCCGTTCCTCTTCGCAGATGTCTTCCAGATTTTTTACGGCGCCATGCAGCGTGGCGGGAAGCAGCGTGCGCAACCCTTCGAATATCCCGGCCGCTTTCAATCGATTCGACAGCGCGGGGTTTTGAGCGCGCGCCTGTTGCAGAAAGGGCCGCAGCTCGCGGCTATAGAAGTTGCACAGCGGAAGTGTATCGGTTGTCGCGATTGTCGCTGTTGCCACCCTGGATCGCGCGTGTGATACAGGCGCCGCGTTCTGCAAATTCAGCGGCCCGCAGGCTGCCTCTACCATTTCGTCCGCCTCTGCCAGCAGTTGCGCCCGCACCCGGTCAATCTGCTCGAAGATTGTTTCCATGGGAATCCGCGTGGTCATCACCGGAGGCATATAATGCTGCAGCGCTGCGCCGAAAAGCCCGCTTACGATCACAACGATCAGCAGCACCATCAGAACGCTGGTGAGCGGCCCGCCGAATCGGAACCCGCCATGAAAAAGAATCAGCGGCAGGCTCAACAATCCCAGCCACAGGTGTCCGCGCATCCATGTCTGCGCGCGTCCCAGTCTCCACACCGGCACTTTTTTCCGCGCCGCCAGCAACCCCGCGAAAATCATGCAGAGCGAACCGGCAACTCCGAACGTCAGGCCAATGGCGCTGCCCCCGCTCGGACCAGCGGGAGAACTCGCCGCGTAAACCACATAAATGGCCGCCGCCACGCTCAAAATAATCAGCGAAGCGATAAGCCACGCCCGGTGTGTGCGGTCAATGCGCAAGGTATCGTGCGTTCCCGTGCTGCAAAACGAATTTTTTCCCAGTCGACATCAAAAATGATTGACCGCGGAAGGGCGGGGCTTCAGTTTATCCTGAGATCCTGGCAGCGCTAGGATCGAAGGGCCCGCCGCCGGCTCGCACAAACGAGGGGCTTTAGCCCCTGAAGCCGTCTTTCCCAATCGTCGCTGAATACTTATCAGATATTTTCTAGCCCCCCGGCGTTGTGCTCGTGCCCTGCTTTAGCAAGTTCGCGAAAAACTTCCGCGGATTCACGCGATGTGCCGCGTCGTGCGGGCAAGCATAAACGCAACTCGGCTCCGCGAAATCCGTGCAGAGGTCGCAGGACGTCGCCTTCTGCTTCACCATCGCTTTTTTCTGCCCGGGCATCCCCGGAACGTCGGTGAAAACTTTAAACGGATGCATGTTGATGTTGCCGTACGGGCAATTTTCCGCGCACAACCCGCAGCCGATGCACCAATCCTCGATAATCACTTCCAGCGAATTGCGCCGGCGAATCGAGCCGACCGGGCAGCCCACCATGCACAGCGGATCCAGGCACTGGCGACACGATGTTGCCACCAGGTAATGATCGAATCGCAATCCCTCGCGAATCAGCCGCGTGACCCCGTCGTGCGCGTCGGCGCAAGCAGTCACGCAAGCATCGCAGCGCGTGCAGGCGTTCAAATCGAGCAACAGCAAACTCTGCGCTTCCATCAAGCCCTGCTTCAGGAAGCTGTCGAGCGGCGTGCTGTTGATCATCACCAGCGTCTCGCGATTCATCTGCACGCGTTCCTGCCCCACCTGTTCCAGTTTTTGGCGGACGCCGGGGAACTGCCGCGTCATGCTGGCAAAATCTTCCGCGCTGATGCGCACCACCTCCACGTGGTCCAGCGCCGTGCAGGTCGCGCTGCGCTCGGAATGTTCCAGCAGCGCCGTTTCGCCGAAATATTCGCCGCGCGATAGGTAAGCCAGCACCATGTCGCCCCCGGCGTGCGTCTGCGACACTTTCACGAAGCCGATGCGCACCAGGTAGAAGCTATCCGCGGAGTCGCCCTGGCGGCAAATCACCTGGCCCGGAGTGAAGCGCAGCAGCTCGACTCTTTCTCGCAGCCCCTCGATGAATTCGTCCGTCAATTCCGCGAACACCGGAACCGCGCGCAAATGAGAATCGAGCGCGCGCTGGCGGTACGATCGATCCAGCCGGGCGCGAAAAGTTTTGTTGCGCTGCATGATGTCCAGCACGTTGCGCAGCATTTCGAACGCCGTGCAGGCGGTCTCCGCGCGCACCGTCGCCGAGCGCGGGTACAAGCTCATGCAGGTCATTTCGCCGAATAGGTCGCCGGGACCCAACGTCGCCACCGGATTGTCGTAATTCAGGTCCATCGGCGCATCAATGTGGATCCACTGCTGCGCTGTTTCTTCCTCGCGTTCGTCGTTCTGGCGCTGCGTCAGCTTGCTGGAAAGTTTCCCCAGAAATTTGCGCACAGCGCCTTTCGTTCTTACGTGCGCGATCGGACTGGCGATGGAAACCTTGGCTTGGCCTTCCAGCATGTAAAACGCCGTGGATCCGTATTCGCCTTCGCGGCAAATCACTTCACCGGGTTTGAAATGCCGGCGCACGACGGCGTTGCGGTTCAGGCTCAGAAATGTTCCGGAAACGCCTTCGAAGAACGGAAGCTCCTGCAACTCTTCCAGCGGCACCGTCTCGGAATCCGGCGTGCGCGCAATCGCGGTTTGCGTCACAACTTTATTCGTCAGAGCGCCCGTCGGGCAGGAAACCATGCACTCGCCGCAGGAAACGCAGGAGGATTCGCCCATGGGCTCGTTGTTATCGAACGCGATGCCCGTCGTCGCGCCTTTACCCATGCGTCCCAGCACGAAATTCTCGCGAATATCGCTGCACCCGCGGATGCAGCGGTCGCACAAAATGCACGCGTCGAAATCCACAGCGATGCTCATCGAGGAGTCGTCGGGACCGCGGCGCGTGGCGCGCGGCGCATAACGCGATGCGGTGATCTGTTCCTGCTTGGCCAGCGTCTCCAGTTCGCAATCGCCGGATTGCCGCTCGCGCGCGCACGGGCTGGGATGATCGGACATCAGCAGCTCAATCAACGTGCGCCGCGCCCGCTTCACTCCGTCGGTCGCGGTGTTCACCACCATTCCGGATTCCACCGGACGAATGCACGACGCCGTGTACACTCGCGCGCCCACGTCCACCACGCAAACGCGGCAAACTCCCACCGGCTTTTCGTTTTGCTGGTGGCACAGCGTGGGAATCCCGATGTCGTGCATGCGCGCGGCGTCGAATATCGTGGTTCCGGCGGGGACGGAGACTTTCCTTCCGTCGATCGCCAGCTCGATCAGCGGATTCGCGCTCATGCGCCGCCCAGCTTCGCCGCGAATCGTTCTGCGGCTGTTTCGCCGATCCGTTCACCGCAGCGGCAAACTTCCGCGGGGCAACTTCGCTGCAACAGATGCGCTTCCACTTCCGCGCGAAAATGTTTCAACACCGAAGCGATCGGCGCGGGCACCACTTGCCCCAGCCCGCAGATCGAAGTCTGCCGCAGTGCCCCGGAAAGTTCGTCGATCAGCGCGATGTCCTCGACCGAGCCTTTTCCCTCCGTCCAGCCCGTCAACATTTCCACCAATTTTTGCGAGCCCACGCGGCACGGCACGCACTTGCCGCAGGATTCGTTGCGGAAAAATTGCGTGGAGTTCAGCGCCATGTCCAGCATGCACCGGTCTTCGGCGCATACCACCAGCGCGCCCGAGCCCAGCATCGAGCCGGCATCCGCCAGCGATTTGAAATCCAGCCGCACCTCCGCCATGGATGCCGGCAAATATCCGGAAGATGGGCCGGAGGGCGCAAAGGCTTTCAGTTTTTTCCCATCCGAGATTCCGCCGCCGTATTTGAAAATCAGCTCCGATACCGGCGTGCCCATCGGCACCTCATACACTCCGGGATGCACCACGTCGCCACTGACTCCAATAAATTTCAGCCCCGCCGCGCCGTTCAAGCCCTGCGCTTTGTACCAATCCACGCCGCGGGAAAGAATTGTTGGCACGTTCGCGAACGTCTCGACGTTATTAATCACTGTCGGCTTGTTCCACAGACCCTGCTGCACGGGGAACGGCGGCTTATTGCGCGGCTCCGCCCGCTTGCCTTCGATCGCCTCCAGCAGCGCCGTCTCTTCGCCGCAAATATAACCGCCCGGGCTGACAAATATTTCCAGATCAAAAGTGAATTCGCTCCCCAGCAGGTTCGGCCCCAGCAACCCGGACCGCGTGCAGCGCCGGATTTCTTCGTACAATATTTTTCCCTGATCCTCGTACTCGTGGCGAATATAGAGAATGCCTTTCTGCGCGCCGGTCAGCACTCCCGCCAAGATCATTCCTTCGACCACCAGGTGCGGCAAATGCGCCAGAATAAAGCGGTCCTTGAATGTGCCGGGCTCGCTTTCATCCGCATTGCACACGATATATTTTTCTGACCCGGGCGCTTGCCGCACCAGTTGCCATTTCGATTCGGTGGGGAAACCGGCTCCGCCCAGGCCGCGCAGTCCGGATGTTTTCAGCGTCTCAAAAGCCCCGGCCCAATCGCGCGACTGAATCAGGCGCTCGACCGTCTGGTAATGTTTCCCGTCGGTATAGGGGTCGGACGCGCAAGGCACCCGCCGATGCACCTGCGAAATTTGCGGCAGCGCGCCTCCGGCAAGCACGTCGCCCACCATCGCCGTGATCTGATTTTGCGTAAGCCCGGTATAGATGTGTTCGTTGATCGCTACCGCCGGCGCTTCGTTGCAGCGCCCCAGGCAAGAAACTCCGCCGATCTTCGTGTCCGTAAACGCGGACTCCCGGAACGATTCTTCCAGTCCTGCGCGCAATCCGCGGGCGCCCCGCAGATGGCAAGACATGTCCTGACAAACGCGCACGTCCGCTTTCGGCGGCGGCGTCAGATGAAAATGCGGATAAAAGCTGGCGACTCCGTGCAGACGGTACAGCGGCACATCAATTTTTTTGGCGAGAGCTTTCAGTTGATCGGCCGGCAGGTAGCCGAACTGGCGTTGAATTTCCCTGAGCTCGCTAAAAATCAAGGGGAAGGAATCCTCACCGGGGAGAGTTTGCATCCGCGCCCCGGAAAACAACCACCAGTCTCCAGCGGTGTTGCGTACACGGATATAACCACGAGCTTCGCGCGAAATCCAGCACGCAATTATTCCTGCGGGAATCGCCGCGAATAATTCATCCTGAATTTAGTTGATTTCGATAGTATCCGATAGTACAAAGTGGTCCATTCGCAGGATTTTCACGCTCTGCCGGTCTTGCGGACCGGTATCCTGCTCCGCCAAATTGCCAATGGAAACGAAGCTCGCCACAAAACGCCGGCGGTTGGCAATTTCTCCATTCGTGTTCTCGGCGTTGCTCGTGGCCGCTTTCGCGTTCTGCCCAATCGCGCATTCGCAAGAATCGGTAGTGCCGCTCTTCGCGTTCGATGACCCAGCAGGCCACGAAAGTCAGGCGGGCCAAGAAGGCCAGGCCCCGCGCTACACCGGTCCCGGTTCGTGCGCATCAACGACGTGCCATGGCAGTGTTTCGCCACGTACCGAGAATCGCGTGCTGCAGAACGAATACAGCACCTGGATCGTCAAGGACAAGCACTCCAAAGCCTACGCGTCTCTGCAAGGCAATGTGGGAGCGCGCATGGCCGCAATTCTCGGCATCGGCAAAGCGGAGTCCGCGCCCAAGTGCCTGGCGTGTCACGCGCTCGATGTTCCCACTGCGCAACGCGCCCGCACCTTCGAACTGAGCGAAGGCGTGAGCTGCGAAAGTTGCCACGGCCCGGCCGCCGCATGGCTCGGTCCGCACACTGAGCGCGACTGGACGCATGAGAAATCCATTGCAGCCGGCATGTACGACACGCGCGACCTCACCAAGCGTAGCGAAAAATGCCTCAGTTGCCATCTGGGCAGCCAGGAAAAATCTGTTGACCACGAAATGATCGCCGCCGGTCACCCGGATCTTTATTTCGAACTCGATTCTTTCTCCGCCGTGATGCCGCGTCACTGGAAGGAACCGGGTGAGCCGGGCGAACCGGAAAATAGCGATCCCTGGTACGACGTGCGCGAGCTGACCACCGGCCAAGCCGTGCAGCTGAGGCAATCTCTGCTCCGCCTTGCATCTCGCGCGCACGGCAAGTTCTGGCCCGAGTATTCCGAACTGCAGTGCTACTCATGCCATCACAGCCTCACCTTGCCGGAAAATAGTTGGCGGCAAGCCCGTGGATATTCAGGCCGCCGCCCCGGCGATCCGCCCTGGAATCCCTCGCGTTACACGATCTTTCACGAAGTTGTTTTTCAGGCGGACGGTGACGGCGCCGGAAAACTGGATTCCGAACTCGCGCGCCTCGGCCAATTGATGAGCCAATTGAATCCCAACCGCGACGCCGTGGCTGCCTCCGCGGATAATTGCGCCAGGCTCGTCAGCGATTTGTCCTTGAAGGTCGGCGCGATGGCGAACGATCCCGCCTCCACGTTGCGCTTGCTGCGAAAGATTTCGAGCGATGCGGACAATATTTCCGCGCAGGGCGAACACGCCGCAGCACAATCCGCCATGGCCGTGCAATCACTGTTCGTGGCGTATGAGCGCAATGAAAAATTCCAGAATTCCGCCGAACTGCGCGCCGCCATCAGCGCGCTCTTCCAGGATTTGCAAGACCCGTCCGCATACGATCCCGCGCGCTTCGCCGGCAAGTTGCGCCAGGTAAACGCCCTGCTGCCGTAAGTCGCGACGCCGCCAAGCGGCTGAATATATTTGTATGAACCCTGAAAGCCATGCGCGAATCAACGCGACGAGAACGCCGGGAGGCCTCGCGTGCAAAATTATGATCTTGTGGTAATCGGCTCGGGTCCCGCCGGCGAAAAAGGAGCTGCTCAGGCTGCCTACTTCGGCAAGAGCGTCGCTCTGGTTGAATGTGGAGACACGCTCGGCGGCGCCTGCGTCAACACCGGCACCATCCCCAGCAAAATTCTTCGCGAATCCGCGCTGTATTTTTCCGGCATCCGCCAGCGCGGTTTGTACGGCGTGGACTACTCGCTGCGCGAAGGCTTGACCGTCAAGAATTTCATGCATCGCAAGGACGTGGTCGTTGAGACCGAACGCGAACAATTGGCCCAGAATCTCGTGGTGCATAACATTGACGTCATTAATGGCCGGGCCTCCTTCCAGGATGCCGGCACGGTCTCCGTAAAAACGTCGCACGGCGAAAATCTGACGCTGCACGCGGACGCCATTTTGATCGCGACCGGTTCGGTGCCGCATCGCGCGCCGGAGATCCCCTTCGATGATGAAATTATTTTCGATTCGGACTCCATCCTGAAAATGGGTTCGATTCCGCGCAGCCTCGCGGTTGTCGGCGGCGGCGTGATCGGCTGCGAATACGCTTCCATCTTCACTGCTCTGGGTGTGGAAGTGTCGCTGGTGGACGGCCGTGATCGCGTCTTGCCTTTTCTCGACGCGGAAATTGCGGCGTGCCTCAGCGAACGCCTGGCGGATCTAGGCGTGCGTTTTTTCTTCGGCGAACGCACCACGCAGATCGAACGCGCGCGAGAAAAAGTGCGCATTTCCCTGCAATCGGGCAAGACGATCGAAACCGAAGCAGCGCTCTTCGCTGCCGGACGTCGCGGAGCCGTGGACAAGCTCGGGCTGGAAAAAGCAGGCGTGGCTCTCAATAAGCGCGGCTACATCGAAGTGAATGAACATTACTGTACTACCGCAGCCCGCGTCTACGCGGCTGGAGACGTCATCGGTTTTCCCGCGCTGGCCTCCACTTCCATGGAACAAGGCCGCGTGGCCGTCTGCCACGCTTTCGGGTTTCAGTACAAACAGCGCCTCGCATCCATGCTGCCCATGGGCATTTACACCATCCCGGAAATTTCCGCCGTGGGCGAATCCGAAGAGACTTGCAAAGAGAAGGGAATTGAATACGCCGTGGGCCGAGCGCACTACGCCAACAACACGCGCGGCCAGATTGTGGGCGACTTGCACGGTCTGCTGAAATTAATTTTTGCCAAGTCCGATCGCCGGCTGCTCGGCGTGCAAATCATCGGCGAGAGCGCCACGGAGCTGATCCATCTGGGAATGATGGCGCTGGAATCCGCCATGACCATCAACGCCTTCATTGACTTCGTCTTCAACTACCCAACACTTTCCGAAATGTATAAGTACGCCGCCTACGACGGCTTGGGAAATCTTTCCGGCCACAAACTCCGCGAGGGGTAGGATTGTAGCTATAGCGCGCAAATTCGAATCAGATACCGCGGCGCGCCTTGCGACCAATCACCAATCACCAATCACCAATCACCAATCACTGCCTCTCAATCCGTAGGATTCCGCGGAAACTTCAAATACGGCAACCGAACTCCGTCAATCACAATCTGGTCCGCGCGAATATCCGTAGGCGCCTCAAATCCCACTGCACCGCCCGCGGTCACAAAATCGTCCTGATCCACGCCATCTCCGCTGACGCCCAGGCCGCCCACCATCACGCCATTTATATACAGCGGCTCCGAGCCGGGAAAAAACACCACGCCACTCTGATTGGCCTTGGGCCACGCGGCGCTGGGAACTTGAAATCCCTGCGTGCATGGATTTCCCGTATCCTGCGTGTACAAATTGAAGAACGGACCCGCCGGCGTGCCATCAATCCCTGAAGGAAAGAAAGGCTGCGCGCCGAAACCGATAGTGCGGTTCGTAACCGCGGTTCCCAGCGGCACCTGGTTCAGATCCGCGGCCTGCCGGTTCATTCCGCTGAAGTAAACCACATTGCGCGCTTTCGTCGCGGCTACATCGATGCTGAAAACGGTTCCATCCGTCATGCGGTACAGGCCGATCAGCGTGCCATCGAGGTCGCTCACCGCGATCGTCATTTTTGCGCGTGCGCCGATGGGCAAGCGAATCTGCGCGCGCGTCAAATTGGCTGTGGCCACCGCGTTGTTGATGATCAGCGTCACCTGCGCCGTCGTCAGCCCGCCCACGGGCCCATTCGTCGCCGCAATCAACTCGCCTTCGGGCGGAACGCCGGGGCTGCCCACCGGGCCCACGGTAAAAAATGCGGCATCAAAAGTTCCGCTGGTCACGCCGCTGGGCGGGGTTGTCTGATTCACAAACGGCAGCGTGATTCCGTTAATGGAAACAATCCCCGGAGCTGGGAATGCGGGGAAGCCGACGCCGTCAGTTGAGGCGCTCGGCCCGCCCATCGCGATCATTCCGGCCGCCGCGAACGCAACGTATTCCGCCGTGTCCGGATCCGCAGCCGCGACGCCGACTCCGCCCACTTCTTGCCCGTTCTTGAAAATCGGCACGCCGCCGGGATTCACTGCTGTCGCTACACTATCGTTCAAATCCGCCTTGCCCGTGACGATTCCGTATCCCGGAGACGCGCCGGCGAGTGTGGTGGCCGGCGGCACAATCGCATCGATGCTCGCCGCGAGATTGCAGCCGCGATTAGTATTCTCGATGCCGTACAGCGCGGCGCTCGCGGTGTTCGCAACTTCCGGCGGGAAATGTATGCCGCTGATAAATCGCACCGTGCGCGACGAGAGCGGGGCCTGATCGTTGCTGAAGAAAGCTCCCGTGCGAGCCAGCCCCACCGCCAGATCAGCCGTGGGAATCATCGTGCCGAAATTCCCCGGCGACGTAGCGGGCGCCGATGGCCCTACGTACACGGCGAGAATGCGTCCCATCCGGTCAACGACGGCGATGGCCATGGCGTCGGATTGCGCCGCGCTTGCCGCGGCCTCCACCACCATCTGCACGTCCGCTGGCGTCAAGCTTTCCGTCGCGGGCGGGGGATTCGTGGACCCGCCGCCCCCGCCGCCTCCTCCATTTCCACTTCCACCGCCGCCGCAAGCCGCTAGCACCAGACACAACGCAAGGCCGAGGCAAACCCCCAGATCAGCAGGCCTCCGCGACCGGCGCCGAATCGCTCGATTGCTTGGCGGAATCATGGCGTTGGGCTATTGGTACCACAGCCGCACCTCGTTCTCAATCATTCAGCAAATCAGATGTGCAATCGTGATTGAATAGTGCAAAAATCGGGAACCAGATTTTGCCTGCGGAACGGCCCAGAGACATTTACCGGCATCGGGAAAAACTGTGATCGCGAGACGACTCCAATTGTTTCTCCCCGAAACTTACCGGACCACCGGAGCCTGACGGAATGCGCTACGCATTCCGCATGTTTTTTTCGCACCCGGCGAGCCTGTGCTGGCTCTTGAGTCTGCTTTGCGCCGCGCCTGCGCCCGGTTCAGGCATGAACCCCGCGATCGCTCCGGGCGCGCTCCAACAATCCGTCGCACAGCAGCGACTGCCGGGCCAAAGCGCTCCCAAGAAAGCCACGTTGCAAGGCACCGTGCGCGATTCGAACGGGAAGCCAGTCATCGGCGCAACCGTCGTGCTGCGAAACCTCGCAACAGATCAGAAGTTCCAGAATGTCAGCAACGCACAAGGAGTCTTTCGTTTCATTGAAGTCGCTCCCGGCGACTATGAGCTAAAAATTGCCGCGACAGGTTTCCAGGAATTCACCAGTCCCGCCTTGCAGCTGCATCCCGGCGACGATCTCGTCCGCGAAGTTACGCTGATCGCCATCCCCTCCACCGCGCCACCGTCGCCACAATTCCCGCAGCTTCCCGCCGGAACCACGAATCCGCCAACAGGCTCTCAGCCCGAGCCTCTGCCCACAGTTCCACCCAACGCCGTGCAGAACGGCAATCTCCCGCAGACTGTGCAACAACTCGCGCCGGAACCGCTGCCTTCTCCCGATCAAATTTTTCATCCCGAACCCGATCGCTGGTCCATCGCCATGCCCGATTGGGATCGCTACGGAATCGGCGGCGAACATTCTTACGTGAAGGGCAGCAAGTGGGATCCGTTCAATCGCAATAAATTGAAGGGCGATGTGCCGATCATCGGCAAGCAGACTTTTCTAAATCTGACGGCCACCAGCGACACGTTTCTCGATGGCCGCCGCCTGCCCACGCCCACCGACGTCAGTTCCGCGCGGCCCGGCAGCAGCGATTTTTTCGGCAAAGGCGACGAGCTCTTTCTCGATCAAACTTTTGCGTTTTCCTTCGATCTTTTTCACGGCGACACTTCGTTTCGTCCCGTGGATTGGCGCATCCGCATCACGCCGGTGATCAGCTTGAATTATTTGGACGTTCAGGAACTAGGCGTCGTCAATGTGGACGTGACCAAAGGCACCACGCGCCTAGCTTCGCATCTCGGCTTGCAGGAAGCGTTTGCCGAAGTGAAGCTGCACGACCTCGGCCCAAATTACGATTTCGTTTCGGTGCGCGCCGGCATTCAGGCTTTCAACAGCGATTTCCGCGGCTTCCTGTTTGTGGAAGAGCAACCCGGCGTGCGTTTCTTCGGCAACCTCGATTCGAATCGGTGGCAATATAACGTCGCGTATTTCAATTTTCTCGAGAAAAACACGAACAGCGGGCTGAATTCCATGGCGCTCCGCAATCAACAGGTAATCATTGCCAATGCGTATCGCCAGGATTTTCTATTTCAGGGTTACACTACGCAGCTGAGCGTGCACTACAACAAGGACGATGCTTCGATTCATTTCGACGACAACGGTTTTCTGGTGCGCCCTTCTCCCATCGGCTCCGTTTTTTCCAGCGGCATGATTCGCCCGCACAGCGTTCACGCCGCTTATCTCGGCTGGACCGGCGACGGCCACATCGGCCCCCTGAATTTGACGCATGCTTTTTACCAGGCGTTCGGCAACGACAGCTTCAACGCCATCGCAGGCAAAGCCGTCACCATCAATGCGCAGATGGCCGCGCTCGAGCTTTCCTATGACAAAGATTGGTTCCGCATCAAAAGTTCCGTCTTTTACGCCTCCGGCTCGGCGAAACCTTCCAGCAGCCGCGCGCGAGGTTTTGACTCGATTGATGATTTTCCCGAATTTGCCGGCGGCATCTTCAGTTTCTGGAATCGCGAAAGCATCCGTCTCACCGGCTCGGGCGTCGCGCTGAATTCCGGCGACAGCCTGCTCCCCGATCTGCGCTCGAACAAAGACGAAGGCCAGGCAAATTTCGTGAACCCCGGAATTTTCCTCGCGAATATCGGAGCCGATGTTGACTTGACGCCGAAACTGCGCGGCTTCGCCAACGTGAATTACCTGCGCTTCGAACGCACCGAGTCGCTCGAACAAATTCTTTTTCAGTCGCCGATTCGTCACTCGATTGGAGTGGATTCCAGCGTCGGCGTGCGCTACCGGCCGCCACTCACCGAAAATATTTCCATTGCCGCGGGTGCGGCCAGTTTAATTCCGGGCCAGGGTCTAAGGGACATCTACGGCGGTAGGGTGATGTTTTCACTTTTCACCGATTTGCGGTTCCAATTTTGAGTGAGCGAAATTGTTGATAACGACCATGCGCGGCTCGGCGGACGGCTCCACTGTGCGAAAGCACAACGTGCAACGCGCCTGCGTCGCATTCATCGTTGTCGGCGGCGCCATCGCCGCTGCGATGCTGCTCGAAGGCCGCTCGCACGCGCAGTCACCGTCGCAGCCACAACAGAGTCTGTTCAGGCAGTCCCAATCCGACGTTGATCGCAAAAACGTCGGGTGCGTCTCCTGCCACACCACCACCGACGAGCCTTCGATGCATCCCACCCGCACGGTTCGTCTGGCCTGCGTGGATTGCCACGGCGGAGACGCCGCCGCGATCGTGCCCTCCGGCATTCAGCCCGGCTCACCCGAATACGCACAGCTCAAGAATCGCGCGCATCCCCAGCCCAACGATCACGCGCTCGCCGGCGCCTCTGGGAACCCGCCGCGCCTCTACTCCAAATGGCTGCGCGAGAATAACGCCTACGTGCGCTTCGTCAATCCCGGCGATTTGCGCGTCGCTGCCGAAACATGCGGCACCGCCGGATGCCACGCCTCCGAAGTTCTGAAAGTAAAGACCAGCATGATGACGCACGGCGGAATGTTGTGGGGTGCGGCGCTATATAACAACGGATCCTTCCCGCTGAAAAATGCGCGCTTCGGCGAAAGCTATTCCTCCGACGGCCAGCCCCAGGCACTTCTCACCGTGCCAACGCCCACTCCCGAAGAAACACGCACGAAAGGCGTCGTGCCGGAACTGACGCCTCTGGAGCGTTGGGAAATTTCGCAACCCGGCAACATCCTGCGCGTATTCGAACGCGGCGGCCAGAAAAAAGGCGAAATCGGCAATCCCGATCGCGAAGAAGAATCCGGCCGCCCCGACGACAAGCTCGGCGAACGCGGCCTCGGCACTCTGCTCCGCACCGATCCCGTTTTTCTCGGCCTGCAAAAAACGCGCTTGCTCGATCCATTGCTTTCGCTGCCCGGCACAAACGACGAACCCGGCGACTATCGCGGCAGCGGTTGCACCGCCTGTCACGTCGTTTACGCCAACGATCGCTCGCCACAGCATTCCGGGTCATATGCCCGCTTCGGTCACTTAGGCGAAAGCGCTTCGTCCGATCCCACCATCCCGAAAAATGAATCCGGCCATCCCATTCGCCACAGCTTCACGCGCGCGATCCCCTCCAGCCAATGCATGATTTGCCATGTCCATCCCGGCACGAACATGGAAACCACTTATTTCGGCTACACCTGGTGGGATAACGAAGCCGACGGCGCCGCGATGTATCCGCGCCAGCAGCACAATCCGACGGAGGAGGAAAAGTATCAAGTCGCGCTGCGCAATCCGGAAGGAGCCGCCGCGCGCGGCCTGTGGTCCGATCCAAAATTCCTTGAAAAGCTCGGCAGTCCGGAATTCAATGCGCAACTCGACCAAACTCAATTCGCTGATTTTCACAGCCACGGCTGGGTTTTTCGCGCCGTTTACAAACGCGACCGCCAGGGCAATCTGCTTGATACGGAAAATAAAATTGTCAGCCCCAAAGATCCCGATAAATTCAAAAAAGCGGTCCACCTCGCGGACATTCATCTCGAAAAAGGCATGCACTGCGTTGACTGCCACTTCGAGCAGGATTCCCATGGCAATGGCAAGCTCTACGCCGAGCCTCGCGCCGCCGTCGAACTCGACTGCGTGGATTGTCACGGCACGATTGACGCGCGCGCCACACTGATTTCTTCCGGCGCGGCATCCCCCGCGGGCGGCACGCACCTCGATGCGCTGCGCACTCCCTGGGACACGCGCCGCTTCGAATTCCGCGATGGCAGTTTATTCCAGCGCAGCATGGTGGAACCGGACAAAGAATGGGAAGTCGTGCAGACCCTGGACACCATCACTCCCGGCAGTCCGCACTACAGTGAAAAATCGCGCTGGGCCAAAACCATTCGCACCGACGGCAAATCCTGGGGCGACGTCCCCGCCGATTCATCGCAGCTCGCGCACGCCAATAGCCGCATGACCTGCTACGCCTGCCACACCTCGTGGACCCCGAATTGTTTTGGCTGTCATCTTTCCATGACGGCCAATCAGCGCAAGCCCATGCTGCACAACGAAGGCCTGCTCACGCGCAACTGGACCGCTTACAATTTTCAGGTTCTGCGCGACGACGGCTTCATGCTCGGTATCGACGGCACCGTCACCGGCCATCGCGTCGCGCCGGCCCGCTCGTCCTGCGCGATCCTCGTAAGTTCGCAGAATCAGAATCGCGATTGGATTTACTACATGCAGCAGACCGTATCCGCCGAAGGACTCAGCGGCACGGCGTTCAGCACGTTTGTCCCGCACACCGTGCGCGCCAAAGAAACCAAGGCGTGCGACGATTGCCACATTTCCGATCGCAAGGACAATAACGCCTGGATGGCGCAAGTGCTGCTGCAGGGCACAAATCTGCTGAATTTCATGGGACGTTATATTTACGTCGCCGATGGCGCGAAGGGATTCGATGCGGTCGCCGTCGCCGAACACGATGAGCCGCCCGCGATCATCGGCAGCTATCTGCAGCGCGTCGCGTATCCGCAGGATTATCAGCAGCACGTGGCGCACGGCCGCGAACTGCAGGAATCCTACCACCACATCGGAAACGTCCTGGATCTTCAGCTCCGCGGCGAATATCTCTACGCGGCGCTCGGCAAGGGCGGCTTTCGCGTGTACGACGTCGCCAACGTGGACAACAAGAATTTCTCCGAGCGCACCATCACCGCGCCGGTTTCTCCGCTGGGCCAGCGCTTCTACGTCAGCACGAAATACGCGACGGCCGTCGCCAGCCCTTCCACGCTGGCACTCGATCCCGCGCGTTCACGCAATCCGGTGAACGAAGAGCAGGCCATTCATCCGCTCTACGCTTACTTATATGTTGCGGACAAATATGAAGGTCTAGTGGTCGTCGGCGATCCGGATCCCAAAAGCAAATCGCCCGGAGTCAGCACGCTGCTCGATGGCGATCCGCGCAATAATTTCCTGAAGCGGGCGCTCGCTTTCAATCCGGATGGCATTCTCAACGGCGCGCGCCGAATCACCATCGCTGGAACGTACACGTACATGCTCTGCGACCGCGGCTTGGTGGTTCTGGATCTCAACGATCCGCTGAAGCCGCGCGTCACAGCCCAAATCGGCGCGCCAGACCTGCACGAGCCGCGCGGAATCGCGATCCAATTTCACTACGCGTTCGTGGTCGATCGCGACGGGCTGAAAGTTCTCGACGTCTCCGCGCTGGACCATCCGCGCATGGTCGCCAACGCCGCAGTGCCCCTTGCCGACGCGCGCAATATCTACGTCGCGCGCACCTACGCCTACGTTGCGGATGGCAAAGAGGGAGTGGCGATCGTAGACATCGAAAAGCCAGAGCAGCCGCGCCTCGATCAAATGTTCACCGCCGAAGGAAAGATTGACGACGCGCAGGACATCAAAATCGGAATGGTGGACGCCAGCGCATTCGCCTTCGTCGCCGATGGTCGCAACGGTCTGCGAGTGCTGCAAATATTGTCGCCGGAGGATTCGCCCAATTCATATGGCTTCAGCCCGCGCCCCACGCCCAAGCTAATCGCCACCTACCGCACCAGCGGTCCAGCGCTCGCCGTATCGAAAGGCATTGATCGCGATCGCGCCGCCGACGAAAGCGGCAATCAAATCGCCGTCTTCGGCCGTCGCGGCGCCCGCCCCTTCAATCGCGAAGAAGCCGCGCGCCTCTTCCTGCACGATGGCGCCCCATACACAGTCCCCGACAATCCTCCCGGCCCGCCGCATTCGCCCGCAGCCGGCAAAGCAGCAGACACAAAGACGACGCCGCGCTGACGCCATCCCCGCGATTCGGCGCTCCAATTCCATTTTTGTGGTGGGAATCGAAAAGTTGGTGGGCCCGCTAGGATTCGAACCTAGGACCAACGGATTATGAGTCCGCTGCTCTAACCAGCTGAGCTACGGGCCCGGCCTGGTCGAATCATCTTATAGCGAAACGTTTCAACGGGCAGCAAGTGTTTCCGGCCGCACGCGGAAAATCGATGCGCTGGCTTATAATGCGCGTGGCGCGGCCAGTCCGCGAACGCATCGCGAACACGGGACAAGAGGGGGAAATGGCTCGACTAAGCTCGCCGCACGTCGTCAACATCGAGGATTTGCGCCGCATCGCCCGGCGGCGTCTGCCGCGCGCGGTGTTCGACTACATGGACGGTGGCGCAGGCGACGAAGTCACGCTGCGCGAAAACTGCCGCTCGTTTCAGGAAGTGATTCTGCGCCCGCGCCATGCCGTGGCACTCGAGAAGTGCGACTTGCGCACACGTGTCCTGGGCCACGACATTTCCTTTCCCGCGATTCTCGCGCCTGTTGGTTACAGCAGACTGATGCATCCCGAAGGCGAACTCGCTGCGGCGCGCGCGGCCGGCGAGTTCGGCACCGCATTCATCCTCTCCACGGTCTCGGGCCACAAGCTGGAAAACGTGAAGGCTGCTTCCACCGGCCCGGTCTGGTATCAGCTCTATATGATGGGAGGGCGCGAAGTCGCGGAAGCGGCCATCGAACGCGCGCGCGCCGTCGGATATTCCGCGCTGGTGATTACGATTGATACGGCGATCGCGGGTATGCGCGAGCGCGACGTCCGCAACGGCGTCAAGGAATTGCTGGGCGGTTCGTTGCTCGCGAAAATTCCTTTCGTTCCGGATGTGCTGATGCACCCGCGATGGCTCGCTGCATTCTTGCTCGATGGCGGCGTCCCGCGGCTGGAAAATGTGGTGACGCCCGGCGTCGGGGCGATGCCGATGATGGACGTAGCCGCGGCTTTGGCGCGCGCGGTGGTTACTTGGGAGGATTTGCGCTGGCTGCGCAAACTGTGGCCCGGACCGCTGGTGGTGAAAGGCGTGCTCACCGGCGACGACGCGCGCCGTGCGATTGACGGCGGCGCTGACGCAATCGTGGTGTCCAATCACGGCGGGCGGCAGCTCGACACCGTGTCGGCTTCGCTGCGCGCCCTGCCCGAAGTCGTCGCGGCCGTCAACGGACAAGCGGAAGTGTTAATGGATGGCGGAGTGCGCCGCGGTTCCGACATCGTGAAAGCCATCTGCATGGGAGCGCGAGCCGTGCTCGTGGGGCGCGCATACGCGTACGGCCTCGGCGCCGCGGGATATCCCGGTGTGGTGCGAGCAATGGAAATTCTGCGCGCCGACGTCGAGCGTATGTTCAGGTTGCTCGGTTGCCCCTCGGTGGCGGAGCTGGATCCGTCGCTGGTGGATGTGCCGGAAGCGTGGCGCGCAAAATCACGCTCGCGCGAATCCGAAATCGCCAGAAAACAGTGACCCAACGACGCGCGGAAGCGACCGAATTCACAGTCGTTAATCTGTAGCGGCCATCCCGCTCTGCGGGATGGGCGCCTTTGACTTTGCTGTTGCGAATCGCTCCGCAGGGGGATTCATCCTTAGATCCTGCTGTGCGGGGCCGCCGCTTCAACGGCCTCGCGCGTTTTTCCGCAACCTATTTAGCCGCTGAACTGCCGATGTTGCACTTAGCACTCAGATTCTTCAGCCCTCACGAAATCGCGCGACGTATTTTCTTGCCCACCACGCCCGAATTCGTCGCTCCGCATCAACACCCCGCGTAGTAAAGTAAAGCGCAGCTGCATTCGCGCAATCGTTCTACAAATTCAGAATGAAAGGATGGCTGATGGCGATTCTCGTCGCGGGAGGTGCCGGATACATCGGCAGCGTCACCGTAGAACTATTGCGCGCCGCAGGCGAGCGGGTGGTCGTCCTGGACAATCTCGTCCGCGGTCATCGCCCCTCGCTCGACAAGGACATTCCGCTGTATCAAGGCAATATTGGCGACCGCACCCTGCTAGCCCGCATCGCCGCCGAGCACCAACTCGAATCCTGCATCCATTTCGCCGCAGTGACCTTCGTCGGCGAATCCATGAAAAATCCCGCCTGGTATTACGAGAACAACGTCGCGCAAGGCATCGCCCTCATAAGCGCCCTCGTCGAAGCCGGAGTGCGCCGCGTGGTCTTCTCCTCCACGGCCGCCACCTACGGAGATCCTCAGCACATCCCCATCTCCGAAAACGAACCGCAGTGGCCGGTGAATCCCTACGGCTGGTCGAAATTATTCATGGAACGCCTGCTGCATTCCTTTGACATAGCCTACGGCCTGAAATTCGTCTCGCTGCGTTACTTCAACGCCGCCGGCGCCACCGAAAAGTGCGGCGAGCACCACGATCCGGAATCCCATCTGATCCCCTGCATTTTGTCGGCCGCCACAAAAGCGCCGCCCGAAGTCGCCGTCTTCGGAAATAATTATCCCACGCCGGATGGCACGCCCATCCGCGATTACGTCCACGTGGTGGACCTGGCCGACGCGCATATCCGCGCCCTCGGCCATTTGCGCTGCGGCGGAGCATCCGATTATCTGAATCTCGGCACGGGCCACGGCTATTCCGTGCTGGAAGTAATCGAAACCGCGCGCCAAGTAACGGGCCGCGACATTCGCATCCGCGTGGAACCGCCTCGCCCCGGCGATCCACCTCAGCTCATCGCCGATCCCACCAAATCAAAATCCGTTCTAGGCTGGGTCCCCACCAAATCCGATCTGCGCTCCATCATTGGCTCAGCCTGGCGCTGGCACCAACGCCATCCCCGCGGCTACGATCAGTAGCAATCAGCTACAGCAACGGCCGCAAACCTGATGCAGCATCATTTGCATGCGTTGTCATCCTGAGCGCAGCGAAGGATCTCTCTTCGTTTTCTACCAGCATGCAGCGCTGTGCGACGCAACCCAAATCGCCGCCCGCGAATCCTATTCAACGACTCGCGGGCCCCGCAACTCAATCCAATTCGTGAGGGACTGCCATGCGCTCCCACTGGTTTATTTCCGTCTCGCTCCTGACCAGCTGTTTCGCCCTGCTCTTCGCCGCGTCGTCCACCAAAGCGCAGTGCGGCCCCAATACTCTCGGCTATGGCGACGTCGGCATCGTTGCCAATAATCCGTTTCACGCCGACGTGGTCGTCACTCCGTCACGCCACCCAGAGTTGCTCAGCGAGCTTGTGCAACGGCCGCTCTCCGTGGCCCGCGACACCCAGGGACGCGTACGCATTGAAAGGGTCGGCGGAGAATTCCAGCATGACAACGGCCCTGAGACTGGAAGCAAGGTCCAGGAACATACCATCACGATTTGTGATCCCGTCGCTGAAACCTTGACGCGAATTAACACGGTGAACGCGACCGCCACCATCATTCACTCTCGCCCCAGCGCGCCGAGTTCGACAGGTCTTCGGTCAATCCCTCCGCGATCATTCTGCTCATCGCGCTTACCGTCCGCCCGCGCGGCAACGCATCCAAAAGTGGAAGATCTGGGGACCCAGATAATCGAAGGAGTCGAGGCGCACGGAGAGCGCATAACGTTGCCGATGCTTGGCGCGACCGCCGGCGAAGAGTCGCCCAACGGAGAAAACACCTCGGAGCTCTGGTGCTCCGATTCGCTTTCCGCGCTCGTCCTGCGTATCACAGCCAACACCAAGACCGGCGTGAAATCCACCCTAGCCATGCAAAAAATCGAGCGCACCGAGCCCGATCCCGCCCTCTTCCAGATTCCCCCGGACTACGCCATAACCGAATCCGTAGCCGAACCCCGCGACCGCCGCACCCCAAACCCCGCGCCCAACGAACAACCGTAGCGCCGGCGTCCCGCCGGCTCTGTTGCTTTTGCCGTAGACGTCGCTTTTGAGTATGCCGTTGACGTGGCGATTGAATTTGTAGCGCCCATCCCGCTCTGCGGGATGGGCGCCTTTGACTCCGCCGCCGTTTTTGATCTTGCGTTTGTAACGACCGGTTCGGATTCATCGATCCAGCCAGCCGTGGCTGGTTTGACACTGCCTTCGTAGCGGCGCACCTCAGTGCGCCAGCGGCGGTGCGGCTATCACTCGGAGGAAGGAGCCGACCACCCCATCGAATCAGCCGACGCGTAAGTCTTTTTTTTCTGCCGTCAGTGTAGCGTTTCAGACGCCGTCAATGCGAACTGGCCGCGCAAGCTTGCCGTTGGGAAACTCCGAAAACGGAAGCGATTCTCAACGGATTTTAACCTGACCGCAATCCGCGCATTATAAAGGCTTTGTAGGCTCTCGCCGGAGGTAACAATGAAAAAGACAGTTGCTCTACTTTTCCTCGCACTCGCCTGCTCGGTAGGCACCGCATTCGCCCAAGACGATAGCTCCCAATCAAACAACCAAGAGGGTAACTCCGAAAAAGGCCATATCAAACGTGTTCTGCTGGTTAGCGTTGACGGTATGCACGCTGTTGATCTCGCGAACTGTGCGAACGGCATCAGCACCGTCAACAATGGCGCTCCCTATTGCCCGGAGATTGCTGCCCTCGCCAAAACTGGCGTCAATTACGTCGCCGCCAGCACCTCAAAAACCTCCGATTCCTTTCCGGGCCTCACCGCGATCGTCACCGGCGGAAGCCCGGCCCTCACCGGCGTTTACTACGACGTCGCTTATTCCCGGAATTTTGACGCCCCAACGATAACCACCGGCAATGGCCTCGGCGCTGGCCCGTGTACGGCTGGCACGGCTCCCACGGGCACCACAACCGAGTATGAAGAGGGTATTGACCTCGACAAGACGAAGTTGAACGGCGGCGCGCCCGGTGCGTCACTGATAGACGGTGGCCTTGCCTCCATCGACCCCAAGAAGCTGGTCCGCGACCCGAGCAATGGCTGCAAACCGGTTTTTCCATGGGAATTTGTCCGCGCCAACAGCATTTTCAGCGTCATTCACCAGGCGGGCGGATATACGGCATGGTCGGACAAGCACCCCGCATACATCTCCGTCGCTTCCGGCGTCGGTCCGGCTGCTGTTGACGACTTCTTCGGACCGGAAATTAACTCCACTGTCATCGCCCTTCCCGGCGTCACAACGCCTACCGGACTTTCCTGCTCCTCAATCCCCGACCTAGGCTCGGACCTGACTGCCTGGACGAACAGTTTTCAGAACATTCAATGCTACGACACGCTGAAGGTCAACGCGATCCTCAACGAGATCGATGGGAAGAACCACCTGGGAACCAGGAAAACCGAGGTTCCCACGATCTTCGGCATGAACTTTCAGGCCCTTAGCGTGGGCCAGAAGCTCGTGGAGAGCAGCAACAGCATGACCGGCGGATATTTGGATGCCACTGGCACACCCACTACGGCGCTGCTGGGCGAATTCAGGTTCGTGGACGCCTCCATTGGGGCTTGGGTCAAAGAGCTGAAGGCAAGGGGACTGTACGATACGACCTTGATCGTGATCACTGCCAAGCACGGCCAGTCGCCTATCGATCCAAACCGCTACGTCTCTCAACTCATCAACGGCACTTCACCCGTCACTCTGCTTTCTAATGCCGGATTCATTCCCTTCTCTGAATCTACCAACAACCCCACCGGCATTGGACCGACCGAAGATGACGTCTCGCTGATCTGGCTGAACAACTCGTCCGATACTCTTGCGAGCGTCAAAATCCTCGAAGATAACGCCTCCGCCGCCGGAATCGAACTCGGCCAGATTTACTATGGTCCGGCGCTTTCCATTAACTACAACGATCCGACCGTGGACCCACGCACGCCGGATATTATCGTCACCCCGAACGTCGGAGTTACTTACTCCGGCAGCACCGCGAAACTTGCCGAGCACGGCGGCTTCGCCCATGACGACACGAACGTCATTCTGCTGCTGTCCCATTCAAGCTTCCAAGCCAAGACAGTGCGGGAAGGAGTGGGGACCGTGCAGGTGGCGCCTACCATCCTCGAAGCGTTGGGTATCAACCCTGCGGCGCTCCTTGCCGTTCGTGTTGAGGGAACCAGCGTGCTCCCGGCGGTTCAACTCAAGTAACCTGTCGGCAACCGGCGGCTCAATCAAAAACGGGCGCTCCTTTCGTGGGCGCCCGTTTTCTTGCAGGCGCGCACCACCGCAAGACGCCCGAAAAACTAGCGATTAGAATGTGTCGCTGTTGATTGTTTTCAATCATATGTGTCCGTTTTTAATTTTTGGGACACTAGCGATTAGAAATTGCCAGCCGGTGCGGGGAGAAACCGCGAATGGCAGATCTCGGGCCATAGACAATCTTGCCTGTGCTCCTTCTTTTGACTTTGTGAATCGCGCCACAGCGCGATTCATCCTGAGATCCCGCAGTGCGGGATCGAAGGGTGCGCCCATCCCGCGCTCTGCGGGATGGGCGCCTTTGCTTTTGCCGGTGCGATCGCAAAAAACACGACAAAAACTAGCGATTGATTTGGGTCGGTGGTGATTGTTTTCAACGAGTTGCGATGGCTTTCGATTATGTTTCGCTAGCGATTGATTTGGGCTGGGCGGGACGGGCCGGTGCGTGGAGTGGGTGGAGGTCTGAGGATGGGCCGCGTTCCGCATGTTGCGTCCTTTTGGGGGGCTTCCATAGTGCCCCGACTTACGCTAACTCAATGGGAGCTGCGGCGCTATCCGTAGAAGTACGTAGGGTGGTAAGTCATTGAGAAGTAAATGGACCGCGGTTTGTATGCGCGTCTTCGGATAAACACAAATCGGGAAGGGTCGGCCGGCCGCGTGAATCGCCAACCGAAGTAAAGGTTTGCTGGGACGGCTTTAGAAACGCTGCGTCTAAACCCGCACCCTCGCCTGCGGGATTAATTGGCAGGCTTCACGGATTCCATCAGCCCGAAAAATCCTTCGGCCATCGTGGGATGGATGTACACCGCGCCTTTCAGTATCGTGTACGGCGCGCCCGCCCAGATCATCGCGCCGAGGATCTGTACTGTCTCTCCTCCCTCGCTCCCCAAAATCGCCGCGCCCAGAATGCGATCGCTCTGCGCGTCCACGATAATTTTCATCAGGCCCGCGGTTTCGTCGCGCTCAATCGCGCGCGAGACGCTGGACATCGGAAACGTGCCCAGCTTGAATTTTCGGCCCGAGGCGCGCGCTTCGGTTTCGGTAATGCCCACGCGTCCCAACTGCGGGTCGGTGAAAAGCGCGTAGGGCAGATAACGATTTTCGGTGCTGAGGTTTTTTCCTTCGATCAAATTCGCGTAGACAATTTGATAATCATTGTAGGAAATATGCGTGAACGCCGGTCCACCCTTCACGTCGCCCAGCGCCCACACGCCCGGAACATTTGTTTCCAGCCGTCCGTTCACCTTCACATAGCCGCGCGTGTCGGCCGTGACGCCGGCCGCTTCCAGGCCCAGGTCGTCCGTGTTTGGCTTGCGTCCCGTTGCGACGAGCAGGTGCGAGCCTTGCAGCGTTTCGGAACGTCCGCCAGATTCCACGGTGAGCGCAATCGCGCCATCGCGATTCTCGACGCGCTTCGTCGCCGCATTCACCCGGAACGCGACGCCTTCCGACTCCAGCGCCTGCTGCAGCGCCGACGCGATGTCCCGATCTTCGCGCGGCATGATGCGTTCGCCATTGTGCACGATAGTTACGCGGCTGCCGAAGCGGCGAAACATTTGCCCGAATTCCAGCCCGATGTATCCGCCGCCGAGCACCAGCAAATGTTCCGGCACCGCTTGCAGCTCCATGACCGTGGCGTTGGTGAGAAACGGAACCGTGTCAATCCCGGGAATTTTTGGAATCGTGGGACGCGTCCCGGTATCAATAAAGATTTTCTCGCTCTCGAAGAGTTCCGTGCCCACTTGCACCTGGTGCGGGCCAGTGAATTTCGCATGCCCGCGGATCAATTTTACATTCGGCCTCGCGTCCACTCGTTTCTGCACGCCCCCGCGCCCTTTTTGCACCACTTGATTCTTACGGGCCACCACGGCGGGCATGTCCACGCTGACGTCGCTTGCACGCACGCCCCAGCGCGCCGCATCGCGCGCGTAATGTGCCACCTGCGCGGAGGCCACCATCGTTTTCGTCGGCGTGCAGCCGGTGTTGATGCAGCTGCCGCCCAATTCGGCGCGCTCGATCAGCGCCACTTTCCATCCCAGATCGGCCAGCGCAACAGAAAGTGGATTGGCCGCCTGCCCGGAGCCGATCGCGATCGCGTCGAATTTCATTTCGTTCCCCCGTGCCGCTTGGATGCTCGCGCGCCCCAAGTGTACTCAACTTCTTGCGGTGTGGTATTGCGTCGAATGGAAAAAGAGGTCTTGTGGGCCGATGCACCCGCACCCTTACGCGTCCCGTTTCCGCACCCGAGTCAAGGAAACTCGCGCAAAAAATGCGTCACGATTTTTGCCACTCCAAATTAGAATCGAATCCATGGCTAGGGGCTGGGAAAGCAAGGCAGTGGAAAGTCAGGTTCAGGAATTTCAGTCGAAAGAGGACCGCGAGAACAAAAAGCAAGTCTCGCAGGACCAGATTGAAACGCGCCGCAAGCGAGGCGTGCTGCTGCTGTCGCGCGCGCGCGTCGCAAGACAATTGCAGTCGACCCAGGGTCCGCGTTACCGCGAACAACTGGAGCGCGCGCTCGCCGATCTCGATGCCCAGCTCGCGCAGCTTCCGGTGGAAGTAAAGTAGCAGGAAGATTCGCAGCTAATCGCGCGGCCGTCCCGGGTCGGGATCCTCGATGAACACCACGCCCACTCCATTCTGATTTTTTTCGCGCCCCAGCTCGAAGTGCACCACTGTCCCGCGCAGCGTCATCACGCTGGAAACCGTCGGATCGCTGGAAGCTTCAATCACCACGCGCACTTCAGACTGCAGGCGCGGGCGGCTGTGCAGCGCCAGGTAAGCTCCCTGTAAACTGATATCGCGCACGACAGCTTTTTCCTCGAACGGCCTGCCGTCCTCGGTCTGACCGCTCACGGTCGCGGCAAATCGCAGCCGCCGGCGAATTCCCATCCGCGTTTCCTTCATGTCCACGGCCACGCCGCGCTCGCTCAAGCTGATGGACATGCCTTCGGTGGCAGCCCAGGTCGCCGGAAATTCCTGACGCGCCGCGGAGAGGAATCCGTCCACGACTTTGTCCGGCGAATCCGGGTCGTGGTGGAACAAAATCAGATTCCGCACCTTCGCCTCGCGCGCGATCTTCACGCCCTCCAGCCAGCTCGAATGCCCCCAGCCTTTGCGTTCAGAAGCCAGCTGCTCCGGAGAATATTGGGCGTCGTAAATCAGCACGTCGGCGCCGTGTGCCAGCTGCCGAAGATTCTGGTCGCACGTATGCTCCCCAGGTTCATTGTCGGTGGCATAGACGATCGACCCGCCGGTGGTCTCGATCCGGTATCCCAGACATCCCTGCGGGTGATTCAGATAACGCGCAGTGATGTGCGTGCCGTGGATCGCCCACGTCTCCCCGTTGGCCACTTCGCGAAAGTCGCGCGCCGCCGTCATCATAGTTACGTCCACCGGGAAATAAGGGCTGGCGAGCTGCGCCGCGAACACTTGCTCCAGGCTATGCGGTCCCAGATATTTCGATTGGAAACTGTAAAAGTGAAAGCGGTTCTGTGATTCGAAGAACGGATGAAAGAACGGAATGCCCTGAATGTGGTCCCAATGGTAGTGCGTCACCAGGATGTGCGCTTCGATTCCCATCCCGCGGCGCCTTTCAGTGAGATGGTTGCCGAGCATGCGCAACCCCGTGCCGCAATCCAGGATAAATTTGGTCCCGTCCGGTGCGGTCAGTTCCAGGCACGGCGTGTTGCCGCCATAGCGCCAGGTGTCGCGCTCGAGCGTCGGCGTCGAGCCGCGCACACCCCAAAACACAAGTTTGGCAACTTGGTGCGTCATAGCCGGGCGGCTTGCGACGCTGCGCGCCTGCGCCCCCTCTGCCCTCTCTGAGAGTTGAGGTCCACGAAACTGGTGCCATGGTAGGCGGGTGCGGCGAGGTAAGTCAAATGCGTTTCGGCCGGTGCGTTCGTTCCTGATGATCATTGCGATCCACGCCGTTATTGGCCATAGACGCGCCGAGAATCCACGCTGTCAGGCGAAGCGAATCGCGGTTAGAATCGTGCTGATGCACGACCAAGCCCAGAAATCCGGCGGCCATTCTCACGACGGCCACAGCCACGGCCACGACCATGCGCACGATCATGATCATGGTCACAGCCACGGACTCGGCGGCCACTCGCACGTTTCGCTTCCTGCCGAAGGCATGACGTTGGCGTTGGGCGCCGCAGTCGTCGCGACGTTTGCGTTGGTGGCCGTCGAGCTGCTAGCCGGATACGCGGGCCATTCCATCGCCCTGGTAAGCGATGCCGTGCACAATCTCACCGACGTGCCCACTCTCGTGCTCTCCTGGCTCGCGATGCGCTGGGCCGCGAAGCCTCCCACGCCGCAAAAAACCTACGGCTATCATCGCGCGGGAATCCTCGCGGCATTCGTCAACGCCATGCTGCTCACGCTGGTCTCCCTCGGCCTGATTTACGAATCGGTGCTGAGGCTGCGCACGCCGGTCGAAGTGAAAACCGGGCTAATGCTGTGGGTCTCCGTCTTCGCGTTGCTGATCAACGGGGGAATCACTCTCGCGCTATCCAGCGGCCGCCGCGACCTGAATTTGCGCAGTGTGTGGATTCACAATCTGGGTGACGCGCTCTCGAACGTAGCCATCGTCGTCGGCGCGCTGGCTATCCGTTACACCGGCACCACATGGGCGGACCCGGTAATCGGCATCGCCATCGGTGCCATGGTGCTGTGGTCCGGCGTCGGCATTTTGCGAGAGAGCACGCACATCCTGCTCGAAGGCCTGCCGCGCAGCATCGCCCTGGAAGAAGTCGCGCGCGCGCTGCTGCGCATCGAAGGCGTGCAGGAAGTGCACGACATCCACATATGGACCCTGGGCACGGATCTCAACGCGCTCTCCTGCCACATCTGCATCCCGGACATGCACATGGAAGAAAGCGAAAAGGTCCTGACGAAAATCCACGAAGTGCTCGACCGCGATTTTCGCATCACGCACACCACAATTCAGTTCGAACGCGCCGGCCTCTCAGCCGACGCCGGCCTCTACATGCCCGAACCAATCCGCCGTTCAGAAGGTTAGGCGAGCCGCAATTTATCGCGCAAGATTAAGAAGAGGATTTGGCTCGAAGTAACTACAGAGGAAGCTGCATAGGTGTCCCGCGCTCTTGATTCACGCGTTGCGTTGCATCTGCGTCGAAAATGTCCGACGAGATGGTGAGGCGCCGGCCTTCCGGCGTGATGTAGACAACTTGGCCTTGCGTCATCGTGAAGGCCACCACGTCCAGATGGGTGCCGTCGCGAAGCACCAGCGTCAGCGTGCCGACGTCCGGCAGCGGTTCCTGCTGCTCGGCTTCCTGCGGCTCGCGTGTGGGCGCGGGCGCGATCGCTTCGGTCGGCCCATTGTCCCGATTGTCGGCGCGTTCGACGTCTCGTTGTTCACGCCGATCGCCGTAACGATCATTGGGCGCCTCAGCCTGCTGTCCATCAGCCTGTTGGCCCTCAACCTCGTCCGATTCCTGTGCTGCGTCTTGTGGAAGCCCGCCGGATTCATCAACCGGTGCCCCAATGTAATACCCACCAACGCCGAGAATATAGACTACCCTGGGACCACCAACCGGCGGTGGATTGCGTCGACCGCCCAATGGCGGGCCGATTGGCGCGAACACTCGGTTACCCGCGTTCTGACTTCGCTGTGTGGAAGACAAACCGGCATGGCGCGAAGGCACGTCGCCAGGATGCACACCGGCGCGCGCGCGAACGCCTGAGCTAGCGACTGCGACGGCGCCAGAAGGGGCCGAAGAAGTACGTACTAAGTTCGCAGTGTGAGGCGCGCCACCACTCGAGACAGCGCCAACATGCGTCGCTGAAGGAGCGAATCCGCCGACCGCCCCGTGCTGCGCCGCTACCACCGACGGCATCACCAGCAGCACGCCCGTTAACCCGATCAGCAATCGCCGTTTCATGGATCTCTCCGCCGCGCCCTGTTCATATGACGCTGCAAACCGCGCGTCGGTTGCCGATACTTTAACGCCGGCTGCAGGCAGCAGGCTCTTCGGACTTTCCGGCCGGGCACCAATCGCTCGTCCGCGGTGTCTATGGCATAGGCGACTGGGAGTCACGGGCGAGTTCTGACGGCGGCATGGCCGGAAATTGGGCTTGGCTTTTCCCCACACCCCGGATGTGCTATAAACATGCGTCCGAAGGACTACTAGAAATGGGACAGCCGGAAGCCGTAGTTCCGAAGGCGCAAGGAGCGGAGCCGGAAGTCAGCAATCGAGGGGCGCAACCGGAGCCTTCGCAGTACTGCCCGCGATGTTCGGCCCGGCTGCAGCAGCGCAGCTGCAAAATGATCTGCGTGTCTTGCGGATATTACATGTCCTGCTCGGATTTTTACTGAAGAGAAAGCTCGCCGCCCCCGGGCAGTGACTTCTCGGCACTACCGATTCCAAATACGATTTTGAATTTTCCAGGAGGCGCGAACGTGGCACTGAGAATGGTTGATAACGAAGTGAATGGCGTGACGGTGCTGGAGATCGAGGGGCGCATCGTGCTGGGCGAAGAGAGCAATGCGTTTCGCGAAAAAGTGAAGAGTCTGCTCGCCGCCGGCAAGAAGCAGATCGTGCTGAATCTCGCGCAGGTCGGATACATTGACAGCGCCGGCCTCGGCACCCTGGTGGCCACATTCCACAGCGCCCGCTCGCAAGGCGCGGTTTTGAAGCTTGCCAACCTCGGCTCGAAATTCAAGGAAGTCCTGCAGGTTACCAAGCTGATGACCGTGTTCGACACCTACGACAACGAAGCCGCAGCAGTCGCTAGCTTCGCCAAGTAGTATTGCACCAGGCTTAGTGAATCGTGGTTGTAGGGGCGGGTGCCGCAGGCGCGGGACTCGCCCGTAGGCTCTACACCGGGTTGCTCACTGTCCGCTGCGCGCATCTGCTTGTCCCGCTACGCGACCTTCCACCTGATAAATCGCGATGCCGCTCAATAATTTGGGATAGAAGTCCGTGGACTTCTGCGGCAACACATCTCCGCCCAGCGCAATGTCCGCTACCTGCTGCACGCGCACCGGATTCAACAGGCAGGCGAGCTGCGCTTCGCCGCGATCCACGGCCGCGAGCGCCGCGTCCATTTCGCGTTCGTACGTCACGTTTTTTTCCGCTGCCACCGCTTCCGCGCTAATCCCCAGTCCTTGTTCCAGTATCAGCCGGTGCAATAGCACTACATCCAGGCCGCGCTGCGCTTCGGAAACATCCGGGAGCATGGCTTCCAGGTCGGCATCGCGGCGCAGCAAGAAAATATAGAACGCCCCGCCGCCGTGGTAGACGCCAATGGCGCGCCGCCCGTGATTCGTTCCTTCCAAATCCTTGCGGAATTCAGCGTAGGCGCTTGAGCGCTCTTCCGAATTTTGAAACGGGTAGGAATACCAATCGAAGGCTTGCGCCACGCGATTGCGAAACTTGTCGAAATCGAAATCGGCGACGTTGCGGATCAGCCGATGCGTCGGCAGGATCGTCAAGCCCTTCGAGTGCGTGTTGACGAACGTCATCATCGCGAATTCTGGCGCGGCGTAGGGATCATTCACGCCGGCGGCCGCGCGGGATTCGTTGCGAAAGTTCAAGGCCGTCTCGTAACGGTGATGTCCGTCTGCGATGATCAGCTGCTTGTCCGCCATCGCGCTCTGTATTCTGCGAATCGTGGCAACATCGGTGACGGGCCACAGCCGATGCGTCACGCCGAATTCATCGTGCAACTCCTGCGGCGCGGATGCGTGCATCGCTTCTTCCAGCAGTGCGTCAACGTGGCGCGACGGGTCGTCGTAAAGCATGAAAAGCTGCCCTGTCTGCGCGTGTGTGTGCCGCAGCAGCTCGATGCGGTCGGCTTTCGGCGCAGATAGCGTGCGCTCGTGCCGGAACACCACCTGCGCGTCGTAATCTTCCACGCGTCCCAGCGCGATAAAGCCTATGCGCGTCTTGCGCGTGTGCGTTCCCGGCACCAGATATTCTTGCGAGTAAACGTAAATGCCCGGAGCCGCGTCTTGCACCAGAATTTTCTCCGCAGTCCATTCGCGCACTTTCTGCCCCGCGCGCGTGTACACGTTGTTTTCCGGCGAATCGTTCGCGCCCGCGCGGCCCTTTTCCACCGCAATCAAATTGTAAGGACTCGCCGCGTAATATTGCTCCTGCATCGCCGGTGTGATCTTGTCGTAGGGCTGCGTGAGGACTTTCTCGAGCGGCACGCGGTTCGTATCGTAGCGAAAGGCGCGAAAGGGTTGAATTTCAGCCATGTGGGCCTCGGGTGGCGGTTTCAGCGACTTGAGAAACGCTTATTGTACCAGCCGCACCACCACAATCCAAAAATTCGCAGCCCGTCAGCGGCAGCTCAGTTTCCGCCTCGCGCGTTTGTCGCGTGTGAGGATTGTATCCGAATACTCCGCGATCCACCCGCAGTCGGCCGCACGATCTAAATGGAGCTTTCAACTTCCCCGAACGGTACTTCTGGCCCGGAATAACTTCCGGTTCGTCCGTGATGCCGCAAAAATACGCAAGTGCCGCTGACCAACGTGTCGTGTGTCGTCGTTCCTAGTTGACAGCCACTGCAGAGCGGCTGATACTGCCGTCGGCGCATGTAGGGTGCATCGGCGCGTGGCCGAAGGGCAATGCCAACCTACGATCCCATCGTGGAGGCCTACATGCCCAATCTAGAGAACCTCAAAAAGCAAGCGAAGCTCATACTGCGTTGGCATCGTGAACGCCACTATCCCGTCGCCGCACAAATCCGCGGGATCTTACCTCGTTTCGTAAATATGCCCGATGCGGAGATTCTTGCGGCGAAATTTAAGCTCAGCGATGCGCAAGAACTGGTCGCAAGACAGCACGGCTTCGCTAGTTGGCAGGCCCTGAAAACTGGACTTTCCAGCACTTCGCGCAACCTGAAATCGCCGCCATCCAAAGCGACGATTGTCTGTGCGGAGCCGCAACTGCTCGTCACCGACATCAAGAGATCATGCGAATTCTTCCAGCGGAAGTTAGGGTTTTCGCTCGTATTCATTTACGGCGACCCTCCCTACTACGCGCAGGTGGGTCGCGACGCAGCGCGTCTCAACCTTAGGTGTGTCGAGCAGCCCGTAATCGAGCCGACGGTCCGCGAGCGTGAGGAATTGTTGTCGGTATCCATGACCGTCGCTACAGCGGTCGAGATCAAGTTATTGTTTCTTGAATTTCAGTCTGCTGGAGTTACCTTCCACCAGACCCTGAAAAAACAGCCTTGGGGCGCCAAGAATTTCATCGTCAAAGATCCGGATGGGAATCTGCTGTTGTTTGCCGGACCCGCAAGCTAGCAGGCACCAAGCCGAATTGTTGTTGATCGAGCATCTATCGTCGGCAACCCGGAAACTATCCAGAAACGGGGCTGTGGGAAGCTAAAGATGAGGGTCCAACCTCACGGGAATGGCCTCTCCTAACAAGTTGCTAAAATTCCAGCTCAGCGACTCGCTTCAGCAGGCGAATCAGAGTGGTAACTTGCGCCGGAGTAAATTCTTTGCGAAGTTTATCCTCAGCGGCGCGGCGTGCTTTGATCAGGCCTTCTCGATACTTGTTGCCTTTCGCCGTCAGCTGAACCAGCAGCGCTCTCCCGGTATCCGCCTTCCGTTCTGAAAGCAAGCCCTCGTGAATCATCGTCTTGATCGCGCGATGCACCACGGTCCGGTCGAACCCCAGAAGTGTGGCGATTTGATTTTGGTTCCGCGCCGCTCCGCCGCGCAGGGTGGACATGATGAATCCACGCGTCTGCGAGCATTTTGTCTTTTGCTCCAGCCTCTTGCCGATCGAAAAATAAGCCGAAGCCAGATGCACCAGCACGGAATCCTTCAGGATTTCCTGCGGTATCAGTTTTTTGTCAACAGTGATCATACGATGCGCACCGTCGCTTCCAGCGGTCTGCGCCACTGCGGTTGGTCCACGTGGCGCGCCGATTTTTTTCCGATGGCGATGACCATCACAATCTCATGATCCTTGCCCGAAAGCCCCAGCAATTTGCCCAGGCGTCGACCGTCAAATCCTTCCATCGGGCAAGTGTTCAATCCCAGCGTTTCCGCCGCAATCATTAGATTTTGGCATGCTAGTGACGCGCTCTTGGTCGCCCACTTGAACATGCCCTGCCGCGCCACCGGAAGCGTGCCCATCGTCTTCCACAAATGCACTACGCGCAGAATCGTCCACTTCAGCAGCCCGAACACGCCAAACCAGCCCTGAATGAAAAACCATTTCCCGAATTTGGCGCGGCGCTCGTGCTCCGCGATTGTTTTCTCGGTGAATCCAGCTGTGCGCATCCAAGCCAGCTCGCTTTCCGCGGTGGCTTTCCACGAGCCGATGTCCGCCACCGCGACGATCAATGCCGATGCCGTCGCCGCCGGACTCTGACCAAAGCACAGCCGCGCGGCTTCGTTCCTCATTTCCGGCGACTCCACCCAATAGAAGCGGTAGGGTTGGATATTAAAGCTCGAAGGCGCCACGCGCGCCGCGTGCAGGATCTGCTCGCGCGTGTCCGCGGAAATTTCCACCGGGTCAAACACTTTAACGGCCCTTCTTTGCAAAATCGCATCGAGAACGTGGCTCATGTGCGGCCTCTATGTTGCCACTACAACATATATATGTTGCCATCGCAACATGAATATGTCACGAGGCCGCGGCGGTGACATTTCTCAGCCCACCGCATAAAATGGAAGTGTCGAACGAAAATTCCAGGCGAGGCCCGCTAGACGCATGACCGAAAATAACCGCAGGTTCTCCGGGGTGCGCGCCATCATCTTTGATCTGGACGGCACGCTGATTGACTCGCAGCTCGACCTGGTGCTTTCGGTGAACGCCATGCTCGAACACATGGGCCGTGAACCCCATGTGCACGAAACAATTTGCAGTTTCATCGGCAATGGCGCGCCCATGCTGGTGCAGCGGGCGCTCGGTGCAGACGCCTCCGAAGCGGACGTCGAAAAAGGCCTTGCCTATTTTCTCGAATACTATCGCGCGCACATGCTGGACAACACCGACGTCTATCCCGGCGTGCGCGAGGCCCTCGCGCAGTTGCAAAAATATCCCATGGCGGTGCTTACCAACAAGCCCGTGCATTTCAGCCGCGCGATCGTGCACGGCCTGAATCTTTCCCGCTATTTCCGCTACGTCTACGGCGGCAACAGCTTCGAAACCAAGAAGCCCGACCCGCAGGGCGCGCAGATTCTGCTGCGCGAACTGCAAGCCGCTCCGTACGAGGCCATGATGGTGGGAGACTCCGACGTGGACATCAAAACCGCGCGCAACGCCGGAATGCACGCGTGCGGAGTAACCTATGGATTCGGCACCGAGGGTTTGCGCGCCCATCCGCCGGACATAATGCTCGACACTCTGAGCGACCTGCCCGCGCACCTAAGATGAATGCTGAATCTCGCCGCTGCAAACTCCGCTACGTTTTTGCATAGGTTTTCTTATACCAATCCCAAGTCCGCTTCAGTCCCTCTTCGAATAGCACGCGCGGCTCGTAGCCCAGGATTTTCCGCGCGAGCGACACATCCGCCTGCGAATCGCGAATGTCCCCATCGCGCGGCGCATCGTATTTCGGCTTGACTGCTTTCCCGGTAATTTGTTCCAGCAACTTTAGTACCTGATTCAGCGTGATCCGCGCGCCGGTCCCTCCGTTGAACACCAAGCCCGACGCGCCGGGTGCCTCACAAGCGCGCAGCGTCTCGTCCACAATATTTTCCACATAGGTGAAATCGCGCGATTGCTCTCCGTCGCCATACACCACCGGCGCCTGGCCCTCGATTACGGCCAGCATGAATCGCGAGAGCACGCCCGAATATTGAGACGAAGGATCCTGGCGCGGCCCAAAAACGTTGAAGTATCGTAAACACGCATTCTCCAGCCCATAGACGCGCCCAAACACCTGCGCGTACAACTCGCCGACATATTTCGTCAAGCCGTAAGGAGAAATGGGTTGCGCCGGCATGCTCTCAATTTTCGGCAGCCTCGGCGTCTCTCCGTACGCCGCGGAAGACGCGGCGAAAACAAACCGCCGCACCTGCGCATCGCGCGCGGCCACCAGCACATTCAACGTCCCGTCAATATTCACGTGATTGGTTTCCAGGGGATTCAGCACCGAGCGCGGCACGGAAGTCCGCGCGGCAAGATGGATCACGTAGTGAACGCCTTTACATGCCGACTGCACCGCCGCCAAATCGGTAATGCTCCCGATGTGCAGTTCAATCTTGTCGCGTACGCTCGCCAGGTTCGCTTCCTTGCCCGCCGAAAGATCATCGAGCACCACCACTTCTTGGCCGCGTTTCACCAGCTCGTCCACGATGTTCGAGCCGATAAATCCCGCGCCCCCGGTTACAAGATAACGCATTCCGAAAGTCCTCCCGCACAGAACGGCCGCAATGATTGGCCACTCATTTATTTTTCAGATACGCTTGACTATATCCCCGCGCCTTGCGAACGGGCAACCTCTGGCACCAGAATAGCCGGTTGGCGCGCAATATGCGCAAGGCGAGAACGTTGTCGTGTCCTGCAAAACTGATTTGCGGCTAAGCCCCTCTATGAAATTGCGACGCCAGGCCGCGACCTCCAGCCGGCTCGTCATCGCCGCCTCCATCATAGCCTGCGGCAGCATTCTCGTCGTCGCCCCACCCGCGCACCCTCGCGCCGGCACACAGCACGCGCTCTCGGGCACTCCGAGCAAGGTAATCTCCGTTAGCGAAATTTCAATGCCGGAAATCCCGATGCCATTCCGCACGGGCGAGATTTTGAACTATCGCGTCGAGTGGGCGATCTTTCCGAATGCCGCCGCGCTGCAAATGAACGTCGTCGAGCGCCGCAATCTTCTCGGCTGGCAAACCTGGCATTTTCGCGCGTCGGCGCACTCCGTGGTCCCGGCGCGCACGCTTTTCGAAGTGGACGACCAATTCGATTCCTACACCGACGCCACAACGCTGGAGAGTCATCAGTACGAACTGTACCTGAACGAAATGGGTTCGAAGCACAATGAAGTGTTGCACCTGATTGCGATCGGGCAGTCCAATCGCGGCAACGTCGCACCGGTGATCGTGCAACCCGGCACGCGCGATCCCCTCGGCGCATTCTACGCGCTGCGCGCCGTGGATTGGCAGCGTACGCCTGATTTTCATATTCCGGTTTACGATGGCAGCGATCTGTATGACGTCCGCGCGCGACAGGAGTCTGCGTCGGATCCGGTCGCGGTGGACGCGGGAAATTTCCAAGCCACGAAAATTTCGCTGCGCCTGTTCGAACATGGCAGAGAAGTGCCGCACACAGGTTTCCTCGTGTGGTTTGCGCACAATGCCGCGCGCACGCCGGTGCTGGTTCTCGCGGAAATGCCTTTGGGAAATGCTCGTGTGGAACTGGTGGCAACGCCCAGCTAATTGCAATTCACCAGTGAAGCAGGAAGGCCGCTCAGTCTTCGGGAACGACCCAATCCTCCGGCGGGAAATCAATCTGCCAGAAAGTGCGCGAGGCCTTCACGAACTCGACTCCCATCTGCGCTTTTCCGGCCTGCGCGGCGCCCACATACACGATGCGGCATTTCTGGGTGTGCTGCGTGGCCTTATTTGCCATCGTAACTTCCTGCGCGGCGGCTACGCGCGCGGCCAGCGAGATCAAGGCTCCGTGAGCGTTTACCACCAGTGTGCGCGTATCTTCCTGGAAATCCTGATTGGACGTGTTCTTGCCGGTCACCGTGATCGGCACGCTCAGCAGCACCCTCATGCTGCGGCGGCGTCCCGGGTCCAATAACAGCGGTTCTTTGTCCTTTTGCGGTTGTGCCTCTGCTCGCATACCCCACACGATAGAGCTTCGCTACGTACTGGGCAATGGAACTATCTTCCCATGTACGAAAACACTAACCTCCCCTGTTCGCCGGTACAGGCGAAAGATTATCGGTGGTATATCGCGCGACAAGCCGGGGAGAGCTGGCTAGCAGTGCACCACTTTTTCGCGGTTCTGTTTTACGTGGCGCGTGGCGTTTCGCGTGTCCACCACCAGCTGGGAGTTGCGCACGATGGCGTCATAATCGTAGCTGCTGTGATCGGTGGCGATCAGGACGCAGTCGTAACCCGCGAGGCGCTCGGGGGAAAGTTCCACGGACTTCATGTTGGAAAAATCGTAATGGCGCATTTTGTGCAGCGCGGGGAAATAAGGATCGTTGTAATCGAGCAGCGCTCCTCGCGCGGTGAGCAGCTCCAGAAGTTTCAGGGAAGGTGATTCGCGCAGGTCGTCCACGTCCTTCTTGTAGGCCACGCCCAACAGCAAAATCTTCGAACCCTTCACGCTTTTTTCGTGGCTGTTGAGCGCTCCCACCAGCGCATCCACCACGTTGTAAGGCATGGCGGTATTAATTTCGCCGGCCAGTTCGATAAAGCGCGTCGCGAAATCATATTCGCGCGCTTTCCAGGATAAATAATAAGGATCGACGGGAATGCAGTGTCCGCCCAGGCCCGGGCCGGGATAAAACGGCATGAAGCCGAAAGGCTTGGTCGCGGCGCTGTCAATCACTTCCCAGATATCCAGGTCCATGCGAAGCGAAAGCTGTTTGAGTTCGTTCACCAGCGCGATATTTACGCAGCGGAAGATATTTTCCAGCAGTTTCACCATTTCCGCCGCCCGCGTCGAACTTACTGGCACCACCTTCGACACGATCTGCGCGTAGAGCGCCACTGCCGCGCGCCCGCTGGCCGGATTGATTCCGCCAACCACTTTCGGAATCTGCGCCAGGCCGAATTGCTTATTGCCCGGATCCTCGCGCTCCGGCGAAAATGCCAGGTAGAAATCCGTGGCAACAACCTCGCTGCCGGCGCCGCGCGCGAGCGGGCACTTCAGGCCGCCTTTCTCCAGAATCGGCAGCACCAGTTCTTCGGTGGTTCCCGGGTAAGTGGTGCTCTCCAGCACAATCAGTTGATTGCGTTGCAGGTTTGGCGCGATGGACTGCGCGGTTTTTTCGACGTAACTCAAATCCGGTTCGCGCCGCTCATCCAGCGGCGTGGGAACGCAGATCAGCACCGCGTCCATCTCACGCAGGCGCGAGAAATCCGTGGTGGCTTCGAAGCGTTTTCCCTGCACGTGCTGCTTGATTTTGTCCGCGGAAATATGCTGGATATAGGATTGGCCGCCGTTCAGCTTGTTGATTTTTTCCTGGTCGGTGTCGAACCCGGTGACGCGCTGGCCCACGTCCGCAAAGCGCAACGCCAGAGGCAGGCCCACGTAGCCGCACCCGATAATCCCGATTTTGATGTCTTTTCCCGCAAAAAATTCCGGCTTGCGCTCCGCTGCCATCTCTCTCCCTCGTCGCTGCGAATTAAGGCAGCCGCGCCCAGACCGGGCTGAAGCCGCGATGCGAAACGAAAAATCACTATAACAAGAATCCGAATCCGCAGGTAGGCAACGCCCTCGCCGGTAGCGGGTCAGTTTCCGATACCCGCGGTGTTGGTCAGGCGTCGGCGACGTTTCGTCCGCCGGAAGAAGCCTGACATTTTGCCGATATGCCAGGGTCAAACGGAGAAGCACGGCTCTGGCCGGGCGTAACGTCCGCACCCAAGACGTCCCACTTTGTGGCAACGCGGCAACGCTGTGTCAGTTCAATAACGCTCTGGGAGCGCCTTCGTCTCGACAACCCGCGCAAAATCAGCCTGGCCGTCGCATGGCAATGCTCTTGCTCTTTTTTGGTTCGACAGCAATCACGAAAGGAGCATCAATGGCCAAGGCGTTGAAGCAATCCGCGCTAGTTTGCATGCCATCAAGGGCATACTCCGGCTTCCAACGCCTGCCGTTTGTACTGTTAATTCTGGCCTGGGCAATATGCTCTTTGCCCAGCGCCGACGCGCAGACTGTGCGTGGCCTGGAAGCCCCTACAACATTTGAAAAGCCGCATGCCATTACGGTCAAAGGGTGTCTCGCCGATACCGGCTCGCTTGGATTTTTTCTGCTGAGCGATACTGACGAGCTGCCTCGGCCCTCCTACCACATCGTCGGCCCCGCTTCAGTGTTGCGGCGATATACCAAGGAATGGGATACCGTGCAGGTTGTCGGCGTGATGGCTGCGTCCGGCGATTCTGCCACTATTCGAGCGAAGAGCATCCGCGTGATTCACCGGCAGATAAGCCGGAGCCCGGAGTTAGGCAGCTCGGCCGGTTGGTACACCTACAGCGACGCGGACTATGGCGTCTCAATTAAATATCCGGCTTCCTTTCGACCTCCCGCTGATCTCCCCGATCAACAACAGTCCCCGAATTTCGTGAATCCAGGCGCGGCACAGACGCTACTCACCCTGACCATGGCAAGGGAGATTTACCCGAACACGGCATTCGCGGCAGGAAGCGTTTCAGTATCCGTGTCCGATGCCACTCCAAACGCAGCGACGTGCAGCATATTCGGGCAAACGTGGGTCGGGTCTCCCGGGCCGCGAACCGTTCAAGGGATCGCTTATTCCGAAGGGATCATACCAAGCGTGGCAGGGGGCACATCTTATCCGGGCTACTTCTTTCACACCTTCCAGAATGGGCTTTGCTATGAGATTGATGTCGAACTGGCCGTTGGTAATGCAAAAAACTTCGACTTGGGTTGCGATTTAGACCTCGTTGACGAGGAAGCCCTGATGAATCCCATACTTTCCGGCCTCTCGTTCTCCAAACCTGCTGTCGAGGTGAAGCTTTCTGCCAACAGTGCTAGCTCGCCCGCTATAGCGAGCTTTGAAGCGACACCCGCCCCGTCGCGTTTTATTCCTGAAACTAAGATATCTTGGTCCGTATCAGGAGCTGACTACGTCAGAGTGGCCTTCAAGTGCGATCCCAATATTGGCACGGCTCAGCGGGAGGTCGAGTGCGGACCAGTTGCCTACGTTTCCTACGCGTATGCCGATGAGGATTCAGTCGTCGCTGGGTTCCAAAATCGAAACCAAGGTCCCGCCTCAGTTCTCGTCACACTACAACCCTTCCTCAACGGAGTCGGGGATCCCGCCTGGAGTAAAACAATCAGCGTTGCCGTACCGCCGATCAATTAACAAAGGACCGGGCCGACTCTCTCCAAATGCCCCGTAAATCGCGCGGGTTTAAAGCGTCGGCGCAACACTTGCGCGCAGTTCGCTCGCAGGAGTCTGAAAGCCCAGAGTTTTTCGCGGACGTTGATTTAGACGCACTGCGATCAGGCGATCGCGCTCCACTCGGTCGAGGTTATAATCCGCAAATTCGGCAACGGTGCAACCAGCTTTCCGCCGCGTGCCAGAAAATCGTGCTTGCGGATTTGAATCTCGTCCATAAAGTGCCACGGCAGCACCAGAAAATCATCGGCGTGCGCGCGAGCCTCCGCTTCAGAAACGATCGGTATCCAAGTCCCGGCGGTATATTTCCCCCATTTTTCCGGGTTGCGCTCCGCCGCGGAGCGAATCATGGTGTGATTCAGGCCAAACACTTGCAGCAACGTAGTGCCTTTCGTGGAAGCGCCATACACGGAGGTCTCCTTGCCGTCTCGCCGCTCATCGCAAATCCATTCCTGCAGCTTCGCCCCGATCTGCCGCACCCGCGCGCCGAGTTCTTGATACACCGTCGGCGAGCGCAATCCGGCGGTTCGTTCCGCCGCGCGCATCGCTTCCACGCGTTCGCGACGCGCGGGAACGGAGGCGGCCGGTGAATCGCGGTGCACCACATACACGCGAAAGCTTCCGCCGTTTACTTCGTTTGTCTCCACGTCGGCCACTCGCAGACCGTGCCGTGTGAGCAACGGTTCCAGCGAGCTGAGCGAATAGTATTCCAGGTGTTCGTGACAGATGGAGTCAAATGCGTTGTGTTCCAGAACGACAGGCAAATAGTGCATCTCGATCACCCAAACACCTTCTTCCAACAGTATGTTCACGACGTCCGCGACGAACGAGCTGGGATCTTCCAGGTCGTAGAACATGGCAATGGAAGTTACGACGCGAAATTGTTCGCCGACGACGGGGCGCGCGCTGAAGAATTCCGGCACGATGCGATCGGTGCCGACAGCGGCTTCGCACGCCAAATTTTCCGCGGGTTCAAATCCCACGCGACGAATATCATCGTAGGAGTACGAGCGCAGCAGAGTGCCATCGTTGCACCCGATGTCCAGCACGCTGTCCCCCGCGTGCAGGCCCGCAAAATGTCCGGCCTTGCGCGCGATGTCCGCCAGCGCCGCGCACATCGTGGCGCTGATTCCGGATTTGTACCAGTAATGCGCGTAGAGCCACTCCGGCGGCGTGGTGTGCCGCAGCTGCACCAGGCCGCAATCCTCGCAAAGGATCAGGTCCAACGGCACGCGCGGCCATCGGGCGCTGTCCGGCACATCTGCGAAATTCGAGACGTAAAGATTTCCCAGATCCAGGACGCTTTGCAGGCGGCCGCTTTCGCAGGACCGGCAGGTCGTGCGCACTTTTACTTCTGCGTGCTGCTTGTTTGAATACATTTTCGATGCGAGTTCAGCGATTTGTTCGATCACGGATGTTCCTCAAAAATGCTTAGACGCTTTGCGCTAAGGCCGTTTTCTCCGCCGGCGCGATTTTGCGGCCGAGCGTCGATCGGTACCACTCCACGGTTTCCACCAGCTTGCGCGCGAGTTACGTCCAGCACGCGCTGGGTGGTGCCTTCCGGATAACTGGGATCCCATTGAACGCGCCCTGTGTAGCCGGTGACGTTCGCGATCTTGCGGGCCAGCTCGTGGATGGGCACTTCGACGCCGCTGCCGAGGTTGACGGCATCGCCGCCGCTGTAATGTTCGAGCGCGAGCACAATTCCTTCGGCGCAGTCTTCCACATGAATAAAATCGCGCGTGGCGCATCCCGTGCCGCCGATTACGATTTCCGTCGCACCCGTTTCCACGGCCTGCACGAATTTCCGTATCAGCGAAGCAATTACGTAGCTGGTCTTGGGTTCGAAATTGTCGCCCGGGCCGTAAAAATTCGTGGGAATCAAAAACACGCAGTGAAAGCCGTATTGCTGCCGGTATGCTTGGGCTTGAATAATGGCCAAACGCTTGGCGATTCCATGAATCGCGCGCGCCGGATCTGGGAGTCCTTTGAACAAATCCTGCTCGCGCAACGGCACCAGCGCATTCGCCGGGTAGGAACTGGCGCTGCCGATGCAAATCATTTTCTCGACGCCATGGCGGCTGGACGCTTCGATCAATTGCGTGGTCATCATCACGTTGTTGTAGAAGCTTTCCGCGACGTTGCGATGATTGGCAGGGTTGTCCACGGTGGCGGCGAGATGCAGCAGCAGATGCGGCCGGCATTTGTCAAACATTTGCTCGATGTGGTCCCAACGGCTCAAGTCGCAAGTGGCGCGGCGCGGGACAGTGACGTCCGTGCAACCGCGCTCGCGCAGTTTGCCCACGACCACGCGACCCAGGAACCCCGCGCCGCCGGTGACTACGATGCGTCGGCCCCGGAAGACGCCCATCGCGCCCGCGCCATTCTCGTGAGCCTTCATTCCCCGCCTCGCATGGCCATTCTTCGCTCGATCTGGCCGCTTAATTTGTCTTCCAGAAGCTGCACGTCCGCTTCGACCATGATTTTCACCAGTTCGCGAAATCTCGTTAAGGGAGCCCAGCCGAGTTTCCTGCGCGCTTTGGAGGAATCGCCTTCCAGGCGGTCGATTTCCGTGGGCCGGTAATATTGCGGGTCCACTTCCACGTGGCGGCGCCAGTCGAGTCCGACCTCGTTGAAGGCGCGCTCGACGAACTCCCGCACCGAATGGGTTTCACCGGTGGCCAGCAGGAAATCTTCCGGCTCGTCCTGCTGCGACATCTTCCACATCCCTTCCACGAACTCCGGCGCGTAGCCCCAGTCGCGTTCGCCATCCAGATTGCCGAGGTACAGTTTTTCCTGCATTCCGTGAAGAATGCGCGCCACGGCGCGGGTGATTTTGCGGCTGACAAAGATTTCGCCGCGGCGCGGTGATTCGTGATTGAAGAGAATTCCGTTTACCGCATAGAGACCGTAGCCCTCGCGCGCGTTTACCGTCATCCAGTAGCTGTAGAGCTTTGCGCAACCGTATGGGCTGCGCGGACGGAACGGCGTGGTTTCGGTTTGCGGACATTCATATGCTTGCCCAAACATCTCGCTGCTGCACGCGTTGTAAAAACGCGTCGGTATTCCGGTTTCGCGAATGGCGTCGAGCAGCCGCGTGGTTCCTAGCGCGGTAATGTCTCCGGTGTATTCCGGAATATCGAAGCTAACGCGCACGTGGCTCTGCGCGCCCAAGTGATAGATTTCGTCCGGCGCAATGCGGTAGAGCAGTTTGGACAAGCTGGTGGCGTCGGACAAGTCGGCGAAATGGAGGAAAAAACTGATGTCGCGTTCATGCCAATCTGAAACTAAGTGGTCAACTCGTTTCGTATTGAAACTGCTCGAACGTCTCTTGATCCCGTGAACTTCGTAATTCTTTGAGATCAGCAGTTCGGCAAGGCAGGAGCCATCCTGGCCGGTGATTCCGGTGATGAAAGCTCGTTTGCGGCGTGCCGCAAAAGCGAAAGTCATGTGGTTTGCTCTCTGGAACGCGCCGTTCGACCTGGAATCCGTGTCACACATATCAATTCGACCATCTGCGCCTGTTGCTTCAGTCATTTCTCAGCTACGTGAATAGAGACACGCGGCAAATTGCCGAGGTGCCTTCACGTTTCCGCAAATGAAACTGTTCGGGTCGGTTCCAGACGCCTAGTGAGCAAGATTCCTGCCAATCAATTTGTCGCTTGCCGCGCTTTCATCGTCGCGCGCCCAGGGCACTTTGCCGTTCCTCCGTTGTCATCTCTCATGTGCTGCGTTATCCTCGCCTGCAATGATCGATATTCATTGCCACTTGCTTGCCGGTCTCGACGACGGTCCCGATTCCATCGAAATGTCTCTGGAAATGGCGGAAATGGCCATTTCAGACGGCATTACGCACGTGATCGCTACGCCGCACGCGCATCCGCAGCATGCTTTCGTTCCCGAATTGATCAACCTGCGGCGTGAGGAAATGCAGGCGCGAGTCGAAGGGCGCCTGATCCTCGCTACCGGATGCGACTTTCACCTGAGCTTTGAGAATCTGCAGGAGATTCAGCGCCTGCCGAGCCGCTTTACGCTGAACCAAAAGAACTACTTGCTGGTAGAGTTTGCCGACTATTCGATTCCGCCTTCGCTGGACCAGGCGCTACATCATCTGCAACTCGCCGGACTGCGGCCGATCATCACGCACCCGGAACGCAATCCCCTGATTCGCGCGAAGCCCGAACGCTTGTACCGTTGGCTGCGGCAAGGTTGCTACGCGCAGGTGACTGGGCAATCTTTACTGGGGAACTTCGGGAAGACCGCGCAGGAAGTGGCGGAAGAATGGATGGGGATGAACGTGGTGCATTTTCTGGCGAGCGACGCGCACAACCTCACCACGCGCCCGCTACGCTTGAAGGAAGTGTTCGACCACGTGGCGAAAAAACGCGGCGAGGATGTCGCAAAAGCGCTGCTGGTGGATAATCCGCTGGCGGCGTTTGAAGGAAGGCCTCTGCCGTGGGTTCCGGAGCTGGACGACGATATCGGCTTGAGCCCGGGAGCGACGCCGCGCAGACGTAAACGATTTTGGTTTTTTTGAGCGTCGGCGCCGACACAAGCAAAAAAAGAGAGATCCTTCACCCGCTGTCGCGGGTTCAGGATGACGACCCGAAATATTTGCGGCGCACGGACCCCTCGAACCGGCGCTGCCGGTTCTCAAGGTGAATCGTCCTGTCGGGCGATTCAGCGAAACAATTCTAAAATTTCTTCGTAGCGTTTGAAGGGCGCGATCAGGTATGCGCCGGCGATGCTTTCGCTGCGCGCGGCGCGGGCCCAATCGAGCATTTGGCGGGCTAGAACGAAACCACGCTCGCGGGCGGCGTCTCCGGCTTTTTCCATTTCGCGCAGCGTCGCTTCGGGGATGACGATTCCGGGGACCTCGTTGTTCAGCCGCAATGCCTGCTTGTAGCTGGTGAGCGGCCACAGCCCGACGATGATGGGCACGGGGGATTTTCCGCCCAGGCGTTTCAGAAATGCGTGCCAGTGCTCTGGATCGAAAATGGGCTGGGTCATCGCGAAATGCGCGCCCGCTTCAATTTTCGCTTCGAAGCGCCGCAACTCTTCGTCAATATCTTCCGCGACGGGATTCACCGCGACACCAATCGTGAAATTGGTCGCGCCGCCGAGGCTTTTGCCGGCCCAGTCCGTGCCTTGATTCAAGCGCGACAGAACTTTCACCAGACCGATCGAATCCACTTCATAGACGCCGCTGGTTTCCGGGTGATCGCCAAGTGAGGGAGGGTCGCCGGTGATCGCCAGCACGTTGCGCACGCCGCCGACGGCCCATGCGCCCAGCAGCATGGCCTGCAGGCCAATAATATTGGCGTCGCGCGTGGTGACGTGCGGCACGGTTTCATACCCGTGCGCTTCGAGCGCTCCGGCGAGGACCAGTGCGTCCATGCCGACGCGCGCTAGCGTGCCGCTATTGATATCAATCGAGTCCACATGCGGGGACGCCATGACGCGGCCGATTTGTTCCAAGATGCGGTCAATTCCAACGCCCTTGGGCGGGTCAATTTCGACGGAAGTGACGAATTGCGCAGCCTGAATTTTTTTCCAGAGCTTGCTTTCCGGTTCGCGGGCAGCGATGCGCCGGAAACGCTCGGCCGGCTCAAAAACTTCCACCGTTCCGCCCGCGCCACTTGCGCCGGCGGCCTTCGAAGCACGTGGTTTCGCCGAACGGAGTTTCTTCACCGCTTCGGAAATGGCGTGAATATGTTCGGGTGTGGTGCCGCAGCATCCCCCGATGATGCGCGTGCCTATTTCGGCGGCTTCCTGCGCGAACAATGCAAAATATTCCGGTGAAGATTTTGGATACACGATGCGATCGCCTATGCGCTTGGGAAATCCCGCGTTGGGCATGGCGCTAAGCGGCAGCTTGGCGCTGGCGCCGAGCTCGCGCAACACCGGCAACAAAAGTTGCGGACCGATGGTGCAGTTCGCGCCGATGGCCTGAATATTCTTGTCTTTCAGTTTGTTCCAGGCGTCTTGCGGACGTGTGCCGCCGAAAGTGGTGCCTTCATCGGAGTAGGTGAGCTGCGCGACGATAGGCAGGCGCGAAAACGAGCGGATGCCGTCCACGGCGGCGAGCAGTTCTTCGATGTCGCTGAACGTTTCCAGCAGAAATAAATCCACGCCGCGTTCTTCCAGGGCTCCAGCCTGTTCCTTGAAGATGGCGACGACGTCCTGGTGCGGCAGCTCGCGCACTTGCTGCAGAATTCCCAGCGGCCCGATGGAGCCGGCAATCAGGACTTCGTGCTTGGCGGCCTCGCGCGCTTCGCGAGCAATTTTTACGGCGCGGTGGTTTAGCTCGGCCACGCGATCGGCCATGCCGAATTGCCCGAGCTTGTGGCGATTGGCGCTGAAAGTATTGGTCTCGATGATTTGCGCGCCCGCTTCGATATAGGTTTGATGGACGTGAAAGACGGCTTCGCCATGGGTGACGTTGAGCTCGTCCACGCAGCGCTGCGGGCCCACGGATTCATAGAGCAACGAGCCCATGGCGCCGTCGGCGACCAGGATCGCGTGGGTCAGTCGTTCATTGAAATCTTCGATGCGCATGGTTTTTGCTTTTTGCCTGCGAATTAGGCGCCGGTCGCGCAAGTGTCGCTTCTGCGTATTCCGGCTGCGGGCAAAAAGTTCGTCATTATACCATCTGCGGAGCGGGGGACTGCAAAGCCTACGGCGGCGCTCCGAGGTACGCGTTGAGCGATTCCTGGGGTGCGCGAGGAAATGAGAGCGCGGGAGTGATGGTGCTTGCGGCCCGCCAAAAGTATTGAATAGAAACTGAAAGTTTCCTTTGTTTTCAATGAGTTGCGTCATTCTGTGTTGATTCCATGGGCTTCATTTGTACTGATTAGAACTGGTGTTTCGGGAGGGGCCGGGCTTCTGTTGGGTCTGGGGACGTTATGATGCAAAACAATAACTGGTGCCTGGGCAGCTTCGATAACAGAGTGAGAGGGAACGACGGGGTCGGGAGCCGCGGCCTGGAGATATGCCGCATGGGCTTCCGCATCGAGTTCTTGCTGCGCTTTGGCCGAATCCTGAGGCACGGGAGCGTATCTCGGGCGGCGCCTATGGGCTGAGGGTTTGGCCCCTGAGCGCGCGACCGGGGCAGGCGAGACTTGAGATGATTCCAGCGGGGAGGCGTCGGCTTCGTTTCTGGAAACCACAATTTCGGATTTGGAGGCTGGTTGCACCCACAAGCCTTCGTCGTTGACGTGGGCGTAGGTGTAGACAGCCTGGATGACGTCGCGAGCGGTTACGTTGACGCGATCCGCTTGTTCGATGATGTGACCCAAGGCGAAGCGGAGGGTGCGGTCACGCCGCGCGAAGAGCTGGAAGGTGTGGGCGTGGTTGTATATGGTGGCGCGGGATTTCAGACCATATTTCTTCATGATGACTTCGGGACTCGTCCACTGGAGAAAGGCTTCCTGGATCAGGAAGCAGGCGGGGTGTTTAGAGACTTCACAGAGGCGGCGGTGGCGTGCGAGGTCTTGTTCCTGGGCTTCGAGGATTTCGGTGGCGCATTTGGTGATGGCGGCCTTCTGAGCGCGGGTAAGCTTGTTCATGACTGTTCCTTTAGTTTTCACTGGGGGCGTCACTAGTGCCCCGACCCGCGCCAACAGAATTTGACGGGGAAAAATATTCGTAGAAATACGGATGCGGGTAACGTGATGAAAACGCTAGAGCTGCCGTTTATGTGTGTGGACTGGGCGCGATAGCTGCGACAGCGCGACGAGAGATCCTTCGTCGTTGCGCTCCTCAGGATGACCGATGAAATTCATCGTGCAGTGCTTCGCAGGCCGAGGTTATGGCAAGCTGGGGCGCTGCAAGCAGCGTCCCCGACGAACATCGACATGGTGGTAAGGCTGAGAGGTCAAGCATCGGGAGAAAACGCGATAGTCGTCCGCAAAGAAGGGCGGGTCTGAGACCCGCCCCTACGGAGAAACCGGCGTGGCGAGAAGCGATCGCGCTGCGACTATACGAAGAGAGATCCTTCGTCACTGCGCTGCTCACGATGACGGGCGAAATACCTAATCGCGAAACGGGTGTGCAGAAAGAGCGCGGAGTTGACACCGTGCCGAGATGAGGCGGCGCCCCTAGCGACGCGCTGCTACCATTGGAGATCGGGCAGAGTTCGCAAAACGCGAATTATTATCTTGACTTGTTCGCAAAATGCGACCTAAATGGATGGGAGGCTGAGATTGCACGTCATTAGCCGGAAACGTCTAGTGGAAGCTGCGGCGAAGCATCCGCAACTGGGGCAGCCATTGGACGCTTGGTATCGGATTGCGAAACGGGCGGAGTGGCAAAATCTGATGGACGTCCGACGTGAATTTCCGAACGCCGACGCCGTATGGAAATTCACGATATTCAATATCAAGGGGAACGCGTACCGGTTAATTACGGAAATAAACTACCGGACGGGACGCATTTTCCTGCGGCACGTCCTGACGCACGCGGAATACGCGAAAGGAGGCTGGAAGAAATGAGTTCCCGGACGGTAATGCCGGAATATAGCCGCTTGCTTACGAGAATTTCGCCGAAAGTAATTCACAGCGAGAAAGAAAACGAGACTTACACGCAAGCGCTTTACGAGCTCGACCAGCGCGGCGCGAAGCTGACCCGCGCGGAGAGGGAACTGGCCGAGCTGCTGACGTTGTTGATTGAGGATTTCGAGTCGAAGCGCTACGAGCTTCCGCGGGCCAAGCCTCTGGAGGTGTTGCGATTTCTGATGGACCAGCACGGCCTGAAGCAAAAGGATTTGGCGGATGTGTTCGGGGCACGCAGCATTGTTTCGGAGGTGCTGAGCGGCAAGCGCAAGTTGAACAAGGACCACATCGAGCGCTTGAGCCAGCGCTTTCACGTTTCGGTGGATGTGTTTTTCTAAACGGTGTCGGCAGATACTCGGCGAACGACCCGCGACTATCGAGTTGGAGAGAAGGGCGGGTCTGAGACCCGCCCCTACAAATTCAACAGCAAGTGTGAAGGCGATTAGCAGGGGCAACGACCAAGACAAAAGAGCTGGCGGGACGCCGGCTCAACGAGACGCCGGCTCTACGGGAGGCTGCGTACGACGGATTAGGTGCGGCAGGCGGTCAGCGTTTCTGGCCGACTAGGCCGGCGATGGTGTCCATCAGGTCGAACTTGGTCAGGACTTCCAGTTTGCTGCCGGGCATTTCTACGAAGACGGCGGGGCTATCGTGGCTGAGGATGTGGGTTACGCGTTCGATGGGGGAATTGGCGGGGACTTGCGGCAGCGGGGCGCCCATCACTTCGCGGATGACCAGCTTGCGCAGATCTTTTCCTTGCAGCGCGAGGTTTAGAATCTGATCCTCGAAGACCGTGCCGATGGACTTTCCTTCTTCGAAGATGGGAAGCTGCGAAATATCCTGCTGCTGCATGGTTTGCAGCGCGTGGAACACGGTCTGGTAGGGTCCGGCGACGATTATCTCGCGCGTCTTGCCGGCCTGGCGCTTGACGCGAATGACGTCCGCGGCGGAGAGCGCGACTTCGGCGTCCACATAGCCGTGCTCGCGCATCCAGCCGTCGTTGAAAACTTTGGACATGTAACGCGAGCCGGAATCGGGCATGAAGGCTACGATCATGTCACCTTTTTTCGCGTTGCGCGCGATTTTTAGCGCGGCGGAGATGCAGCCGCCGCCCGAGCCTCCGGTGAAAATGGCTTCTTGTTTTGCGAGGCGGCGCGCCCAGACGAAACATTCTTCGTCGCTCACCTGGAAGATGTCGTCGAGAATTTTCAGATTCATCGTGCCGGGAAAAAAATCCTCACCGATACCTTCGACGACGTAGGTGAGGGCCTTGCCGGTGTTCCCGGTTTTTACTTTTTCGTAGTAGAGCGAGCCGATGGGATCCACGCCGATTATTTTGACGTTGGGATTTTTTTCTTTCAGGTAGCGGCCTACGCCGGAGATGGTGCCGCCGGTGCCCACGCCGCAGACGAAGTGCGTGATTTTTCCTTCAGTGTCGTTCCAGATTTCGGGGCCGGTGGTGCGGTAATGCGCTTCGGGATTCATGGGGTTTTCGTACTGATTGGGGTAGAAGGAATTTGGAATTTCGCGCGCGAGTTTGGCGGCGACGGAATAGTAGCTGCGCGGGTCTTCGGGTTCGACGGCGGTGGGGCAGACGATGACTTCGGCGCCAAAGGCTTTCAGAAGATCGATTTTTTCGCGCGATTGCTTGTCGGTGATGGTGAAGACGACTTTATAGCCGCGCACGCAGGCAACGAGAGCAAGGCCCATGCCGGTGTTGCCCGAAGTGCCTTCGATGATGGTGCCGCCGGGTTTCAGTTTGCCGGTGCGCTCGGCTTCGTCAATCATGGCGAGGCCGATGCGGTCTTTGACGGAGCCGCCGGGATTCATGTAGTCGGCCTTGACCCAAACTTCGGCGGACAGATCTTTTGCCAGGCGATTCAGGCGGATGATCGGCGTATTGCCGATGGCTTCCAGGATGTTGTGGCACTTCATGTGCGCGGATCAGCTCCTGCGTTCAGTGGCGGACTAAACTAGCTTAGAGATTTTCGTAAATTGTGGCAAGCGGGAAGGGCGGGGCGTTTCCGCAAGTGCGATTTGCATGGCGCAGCGGGACACGGCCTGGCGCAACGGCGCAAGGCGCTCGTGCTATGCTTTTCTGGTGGGATCAGACGCGCCTGAGGCGGAATATCTTTTTTACGATGGACATTGCGGACTGTGCCATCGCGCGGTGACGTTTGTTTTGCGGCACGACCGCAGCGGGCAGGCGTTTCGGTTTGCGCCGCTGCAGGGCGAGACGTTTCTGGCGCGGGTGGCGGCGGAGCGGCGTGCGGGGTTGCCGGATAGCGTGGTGGTGCTGACGCGTGATGGAGAGCTATTGGTGCGGTCCGCGGCATTTTTGCATATTTTTCGGCGACTGGGCGGCGGGTGGGGAGTGCTGGCTGGTGCGTTAGGCGTGATACCGCGGGGGCTGCGCGATTTGGTGTATGACTTCATCGCGCGGATACGTTATCGGATGTTTGGGACGCGCGAGGATTTGTGTCCGATCGTGCCGGCGGAATTGCGGGCGCGGTTTGATCCGTAGAGAGACGCGCAGGCGCGCTGGGTTGCGCTACGTCTTGTGGGTGGCGGCGGAAAATGAAAAGCGGAAAATAGAAAATGGAAAAGCGTGAACGTTGAGATTAGTCTGGGGGAAAATTCGACGAGGAGATAGGTGATGGCGCGAACAAATATTTCGAGCGGAACGCCTTGGGAGCCGGTGATCGGTTATTCGCGGGCGGTGCGGGTGGGCGCGAACGTGTGGGTGTCTGGCACGACTGCGACGGACGCGCAGGGAAAAATTGTCGGCGTCGGAGATGCGTATGCGCAGGCGGTGCAGACGCTGAAGAATATCGAGCGGGCGTTGCAGAAGGCGGGAGCGGGGTTGACGGATGTGGTGCGGACGCGCATGTACATTATTCGCGCGGATGATTCAGAGAAAGTGGGCCGGGCGCACGGTGAGGTTTTCGGAAAGATATTGCCTGCGACTTCGATGATTCAGGTGAGCGGGTTTATTTCGCCGGAGATGCTGGTGGAAATTGAGGCCGAGGCGATTGTGGGGTGAGCGGCCGCTACCGCGCCGGGCCAACATGCGCTAGGCTCTTGCCGCTGGGCAGAAGGGAGTACTGCGGCGGTTGTAACACAATATTCACAATGGGAGGGATGGCGATTCGCTAGAATCGCGAGCCATGGCCATGGATACTTTGCAGATAGTGGTGTCGGCAGGGAGCCGCGAGGGGCAGAAGATTTTGACCCTTAAAGGCTCGTTGAACATTCAGACGATTTTCGATTTTCAGAAAGTAACGCGCGAGGAAACTGCGCCGAAGCTGATTGTGGATTTTAGCGGCGTGCCGTATGTGGATTCGGCGGGGCTGGGCGCTTTGGTGGGCGCGTATGTGGCGGCGCAGCGGACGCAGCGGAGATTGGCGGTGGCGGGAATGAATACGCAGGTGAAGGCGCTGATTGATATGACGCATGTGGGGACTTTGATCAAGTCTTACGCTAGCGTACAGGAAGCGGAAGAAGCGCTGGGGTAGATTTGGAAGATTGAAATTGGAGAAGTGAAAATAGAGCGGCGTGCGTTTTGGTTATTTTGGATTAGTCACCTTCCTTGAGTTATCCGCGTTGAAAATCTGCTGACAAAATCTTGGCTACGCGTTCGCTGGGGCGGCGGCTTGTTCGGCGTCGAGCTTGGGTTGGATCCAGATGTGCTGGTGAGATTCCTCCACACGGGAAGGGGCCGGTCTGAGACCCGCCCCTACGCTGCGTGGTGGGGCTGAAGCCGTGGCAAGCTGGGACGTAGGGGGCGTTACAAGGGAAAATTCAAAGGCAAATTCAAGAGCAAAGGAGCCGGCGCTACCAAAGGCAACGGCTGCACAGACAAGATTGTCTATGCTACCTGGCCGACGGCAAATTGGGAACACGATGCAAGGTAGGCTCCGGCTAGGCGCGGGAGTATGCGATAGAATGGCAGGGCGATGGAACGATTTTACCGCGCTACGATGAAGATTACCGGCGACACGGTTTTTGGCCGGCTGGCGTTTACATTTCTGGTGCTGTGCGCGATCGGGTTTGGCGCGGCGGTGGGGCTGCTGTTCGTGTACTCGGGCGATTTACCGGAAATTCACGCGCTGCAGGATTACCGGCCGAACGTGGTGACCGAGCTGTACGCGGATGACGGGCAATCCGTCGGGACATTTGCGCTGCAGCGGCGGATTTTGCTCACCTACGGGCAGATTCCAAAAGTTCTGAAGGACGCCATACTCACCACCGAAGACCAGCACTTCGAAGAGCACTGGGGCGTGGACATTCCGCGCGTGTTGCAGGCCGCGTGGCACGACATCGCCAAGCGGCGGCTGGCGGAGGGCGCCAGCACGCTGACCATGCAGCTGGCCGGCGGATTGTTCTTGAATCGTTCGGATCGCAGCGCGCGGCGGAAGATTGAGGAAACGATTCTTGCGATCCAGATCGAGCGGCACTACACCAAAGAACAAATTTTCACGATGTACTGCAATCAGATTTATCTCGGTTCGGGGAATTACGGGTTCGAGGCGGCGTCGGAATATTATTTCAGCAAGCCGGTGGGGCAATTGACGCTGGCGGAAGCGGCCACGCTCGCGGCCATCATCCGGGGGCCGATTTACGCGCCGATCAATCACCCGGACCGCGCGCTGGCGCGGCGCAATCTGGTGCTGGTGTTGATGGCGCACGACCGCAAAATCACGCAGGCGGAGGCGGACGCTGCGGTGAAGCAGCCGCTGGGGCTGCATCTGGAATCGTTGCGCAATGATCTGGCGCCGTATTTCGTGGAAGAGGTGCGCCAGTATCTGGAACACACCTACGGCACCGCCGCGGTGCACGAACAGGGATTGCGCGTGTACACGTCGTTGAACGTCGGGATGCAGAAAGCCGCGGACCAGGCGGTGCGCGACGGATTGCATGCTTACGACCGGCGGCACGGCTGGCGCGGGAAACTGCCGAACATCCTGCAGCAGAATCTGGGCCCGCTGGAAAAATATCAGGATGAAGGTTGGCGGAACTCGCCGCGCAAGGGCGACTACGTGACGGGATTGGTGACCGCCGTGGAACCCACGTTCGCGACGCTCAAGATCGGAACGTATCACGCGATGCTCACGCCCGCGGATTTTGCGTGGACCGGGAGCAAATCGCCCAAGCAGCTCTTGACGGTGGGCGATCTGGCGTGCGTTTCGGTGAAGGAAGTTGCGGGACTCACAGTACGCGCGCAGTTGGAACAAGTGCCGGCGGCGCAGGGCGCTTTGCTGGCTATTGACAACGCCACGGGCGAAATCAAGGCGATGGTGGGCGGCTACGATTTCGAGGAATCGAAATTCGATCGCGCCACGCAAGCTGTGCGGCAGACGGGCAGCTCGTTCAAGGTGTATGTGTATGCCGAAGCGCTGCAAATGGGCATGAATCCGTTCGACACCGTCGTGGACGAGCCGGTCACGTTTCGCAGTGGCGGGCAAAATTATTCTCCGAAGAATTACGACGAGAAATTCGAGGGGCGGATTACGCTGCGGCGCGCGCTGGCGGATTCGCGCAACGTTCCGGCGGTGCGTTTGCTGGATCACGTGGGCGTGCTGAACGTAATCGAGCTGGCGCGCAAGTTTGGAATTAACAGCCCGTTGCCGCCGTATCTGCCGCTGGCGCTGGGGGCAGCGGATTTGAGTTTGATGGAGCACACTTCGGCATTCACCGTGTTTCCCGATGACGGCATTCACATCGAGCCGCACTATATCCGGCGTGTGACTTCGTATGACGGTGCGGTGCTGGAAGAGCCTCGTCCGAAGGTAAATGATGTGATTCCGCCGGACGTGGCGCGGACGATGGTGGCGATGCTCGAGGAAGTGGTGCAGTTCGGCACCGGCGTGCGCGCAAAAGAATTGGGAAGGCCGTCGGCGGGGAAGACTGGAACGACGAATGATTTTACGGATGCGTGGTACATCGGGTTCACGCCGCAGCTCACGGCGGGTGTTTGGGTGGGGAACGACGACAAGCGAATTTCGCTGGGGAAGAAGGAAACTGGGGCGCGGGCCGCGTTGCCCATCTGGCTGGAATTCATGCAACAGGGCATGCAGGGCGAGCCGGTGGAAAATTTCCCGAATGTAGTGCCGCTGGAAAAGCTTGCGCCGGCGTGGCCCGTGCAGGTGGATGTGCCGGACACCGCGCCTCCGGCGGATGCCGCGGAGCAGGGGTTGACGGAGACGGCGGTGCCGCGCGCAGCGCCTGCGCAGCCGAAGACCGCGCCGAAACCCGCGGCACCTGCGACGACGCAATCCGCGCCATCATCCACACAGTTGAAGCCGCCCGTGGGTCCGTCTCGGCGGTAACGAGTGCGCCGTGTAGCAACGTCAACTGCTTCCTGGTTCGATGAACCTGAACCGGCCGCTACATAGTCAAAGGCAAGGTCAAAGACGCCCGCCTAACAAGCAGGCGGCCGCTACAAATTCAAATTCAAAGGCGCCGGCCTGAAGGCCGCCGCCACAGAATCAAAATCAACGTCACGACCTACAAAGATTCTCGAATTCTTCCGCACGCCCTATAGCTGCATTCGTTGACTTGAACTGCGGCGCAACCTATTATGTGCGGCACATGCAGCCTACCGATTCGCTGATTGGCAAAACATTTTCGCATTACCGCGTCGTGGAACGGCTGGGCGGCGGCGGAATGGGCGTGGTGTATAAGGCTGAGGACACGAACCTGGGGCGGTTTGTGGCGCTGAAGTTTTTGCCGGATGAATTTGCGGCGGACCCGCAGGCGCTGGAACGATTTCGGCGGGAAGCGCGGGCTGCTTCGGCTTTGAATCATCCGAACATCTGCACGATCCACGAGATTGGCGAGGAAGGCGGGCACACGTTCCTCGCGATGGAGTGCCTGGACGGCAAAACGCTGAAACATTCCATCTCCGGTCGTCCGCTGGATTTGGAATTGCTGCTGGACCTGAGTATTGAGATTGCGGATGCGCTGGATGCGGCGCACAGCAAGGGAATCGTGCACCGCGACATCAAGCCCGCGAACATTTTTGTGACCGAGCGCGGTCACGCCAAAATTCTGGACTTCGGCCTGGCCAAGCAGATTCAGCGCGCCGCGGTCCACAGCATGACGCAGGACGCGACTCAAGCGGCGCAGATGACTGCGGGCGTGCGCCCGGAAGATCTCACCAGCCCGGGCGTCGCGGTGGGCACGGTGGCGTATATGTCGCCGGAGCAGGTGCGTGGCAAGGAACTGGACGCGCGGACCGATCTGTTTTCGTTTGGCGTTGTGCTCTATGAAATGGCCACCGGCGCGGTGCCCTTTCGTGGCGAGACTTCCGGAGTGATCACCGAAGCAATTTTGAATCGCGCGCCTGTGGCTCCGGTGCGTTTGAATCCGGAACTTCCCGTTAAGCTCGAAGACATCATTAACAAGGCGCTGGAAAAAGATCGGGACCTGCGCTACCAGGCGGCATCGGACATTCGCACCGATTTGAAGCGGCTGCGACGCGATACGGATTCGGGCCGAATTTCTTCCACCGGTGGTCGCGCGGTTCAAGATTCGGCGCCGCAAATTGCGAGCAGCTCGTCCGCGGCAGTCGTCACGCAACCTGTGGCGGGGAATGCGAGCAAGAAATACTCAATTGCAGCCGCGTGTGTTGTGCTGCTGCTGGTTGCAGCCGGATTTGCGGCGTATCAGTTCTGGGGAGGTTCGCGCGCACCGAGCGGGCCCGCGAAAATCGCGCAAATCAGCCAGTGGGATAAGCCCATAGATTTCGCGCGGCTTTCTCCGGACGGCCATACGGTGGCGTTCAGTTCGCCGGTTAACGGCGTTGACCAAGTGTTCGTGATGCTCGCCTCTGGCGGCCAGCCGTTGCAATTAACCAGCGACAATGGCGCGAAGATCGTTCATAGCTTCTCGCCGGATGGAGCGGAGATTTACTACGGCAAATCCGAAGAGCGTGCGGAAGGGTGGTCGGTGCCGACGCTGGGTGGAAAGCCGAATCGCGTGGTGTCGGGCACGCATTTGTCTCCTTCGCTGGATGGCGCGTTCCTTTTCTATACAGACAATAACGAGAGAGAGATCTTGCGCGCGGGGAAGTCCGGGCTGGATGAGGAAAAAATATATATGTTCGGCGCGGCCACGCTTCCCGTCAGCCACATCTTGCCGTACGCCGACGGCAACCATTTGCTGGTGCTGACGGCGGACCCGGTTTCTTCGCGGGAAGGCTTCCGCGCGCACGAAATTGACATCGCGAAAAAGACCGCAACCGATTTGGACGAGATCCCGGGAATCGCGGCGGGCGTGTTGTGGGCCGATGCGGGCAACAACTCTATCCTTTTCAGCCGCACATTAAATGGCCTGACCAATATTTGGAAATACACGCTAGCGGACAAAAAGCTGGAACAGGTCACGATGGGAACCGGTCCGGATACCTGGCCGATGCCTGATCCCGCGGGAAAAGGTCTGTACTTCGTGAACGGCAAGTCTTCGGGATTTTTGACGACTTACAATACTCGAACGAAGCAAGTCACCGACATTGCCTCGGAAAACGCCACGCAGCCCGCGATTTCTCCCGACGGCAAGAAGGTGATCTACATCACCGTCCCGTCGCGCGACCACAACGAGGTGTGGGTGGCGGATATTGATGGCGGCAATAAGACGAAAATCGCCACCGGAGAATCGCTGGCTACCGGCATGTGGTCCGCGGACAGTGCTCGCTTTGGTTTCATCTCGGAAAAAGCCGGGGTGCCGGACAAACCTTATTTCGTCGGCGTTGATGGAAGCGGTCAGCAGACGTTTACGTGGTCCGGCGGCACGGTGCAGAATGTGCTGATGAGCCCCGACCAGAAAACCGTGTATCTGAATAGCCTCGAGAAGACTGCAAACGGCGCCACCATCTCGCGAGAGAGCGCGGAGGGTTCCAATCCGGAGATGCTCAGTGACACTTGCGGGTTTGCTTTTCAAGTAGCTCCGGGCGGGAAATATTTGTTTACTTTGTTGGGTGGTGCGGGGAAGGTCGGGATTTACCAGCTTTCGCTCGCGGACAAGAAGTGTACGGCGCTGGTGCCGGGGGCGGTGACGTTCGGCGTCGTTAATGGCAAGGATGGCAAATCGTTAACGTACGCGATCCCTTCGCAGCAGGACGTTACGATTTACCGGCAGGGTTGGCAGGATGGAAACGTGATTGGCAAGCCGCAGGTGGCGCTGAAGCTGCCGTTTGCGTTTCCTTTGGTTAGCGGCGGAAATGCTTATGATTTTTCGAGCGATCTTTCCACGGTGGTTTACGCGCGCGCCGGCGGCCATGCGGATATTTATCTTCTCAGTCAGAAGTAAATCCTCGATTACTACGACAATCAGCTGGCGAAACGGCGGCGCTACGAGACCCGGTTGCGCGCACACCTTCGAAACTCACTGTTTACCGAAATGGATCCCAGCCCTGAGACTTCAGCAGTTTCGTCCTTCCGCTGGGCGCCACGAGGATGACTTCGCGATTGCGCGTGATTTCGCCGATGGGGGTTAGGGTTGCGGCACCTGGGGCGCGGCTTAGTTTTTTTGCTTGGCGAGGTGAGACGGTGAAAAGGAGTTCGTAGTCTTCGCCGCCGTGCAGGGCTAGCTGCAGGGGATCGAGCTTGCGCTGGCCGAGTTTGCGGGCGCCTGGTGATGGAATGGATACGCTGGGAACTTTGCTGGCGTAGATTTTCGCGCCGACTTTGCTTGCGATGCAGAGGCGTGCGAGGTCAGTCGAGAGGCCGTCGGAAAGATCCATCGCAGATCTGGCGATGCGGTGCTGGGCCAGCCAGGAGCCGAGTTCGACGCGGATCTTGGGATACAGGTGCGGCCCGACGAGGGCGAGCAGCTGGCGGTCGCGTGCGTGACCGCGGAGGACCAGCTCCAGGCCCAGTTGGGCGCGGCCAAGTTTGCCGCTCACATAAATGATATCGCCGTGGCGCGCGCCGGAGCGCGTGAGGGCGCGGCCGGGTGTGATTTCACCGAGGACGGTGATGCTGATGAAGATGCGATCGCTTTTAGTGGTGTCACCACCGATTATGGCGATGCGGAGTTCGCGGGAGGCGCGGGCCAAGCCGCGCAGGAAGGCGTCGAGCCAGGGACCGGTTCGCGCGGAGGGTAGTGCGAGAGTGAGGAGGAAGAACTGCGGGGTGGCGCCCATGGCGGCGAGGTCGCTTGTGGCGCGGGCCAGAGATTTGTAGCCGACTGAGTCGGGCGGGTGCGTCTTCGCTTCGAAATGCACGTGCTCAAGATATGCGTCGCAGCTTAGTACCCATTCGGTGTCGGCGGCGGGCGAAAGAACGGCGGCGTCGTCGCCGATACCGAGGCGCAGAAGGGAAGTGCCACGTTTGCCCGAGGATAGCGCCCGGGCGATTTTTTCGACGAGTTGGCTTTCGCGCGCCATACTGGACCTTGGTACAGTTGTAACGCTGTTCCAGAATAAGGTAAGGTTTCTGTTAGGGAATCGCTAATCAAAAGTTGGGGCGCGCCGACAAGCCCTTTAAATAGTTGGAGACTCTGTGGAAAACTTAAGTTTAAGGTTGACCACGATGGGTGCGGTGGCTACAATCCACCGGGTTTTGCATGAGGCTTCCTGGATTGGACTTAGGACTGAAGAACCGTCGGACAGCGATTGGGGAGTCGCGGTGTTCGACTGGCCGAATCAAATTGAGACAGGCAAAATTTAAATTATGAAGGGCAAGTACTACACGTTTTTTATTGCGTCGAGTGCGTCCGGTGGGATGCGGCGCGTTCGTGTGCCGTTTTATGTGCTGCATGCGCTGGCGATACTGGCGGCGGTCGGTGGCGTGACAGTGCTGGCGGGTATGGGTTCGTACTCGCGCATGTTGTGGAAGGCCACGAATTACAATTCGCTGCGGCGCGAACAGGACACCCTGAAGCAGCAGTATAAGGTGCTGCAGACCGAAGTGAAGGATACCAACCAGCGCCTCGATTCGCTGCAATCGCTGGCGAGCGAAGTGGCGATCGCTTATGGCATCACGCGGTTCCGGCAGACTCCGTTTGCGTTTGGCGACGATGCCGTTGCAGGTGCGTCGGACGTGGAGTACCAGGAATCGGTGGACGAATTCAGCTACCTGCAGAGGAATGCCTCCGCCGTAGCCATGTCCGATGGTGGGTTGCGGCTGCTGCCTGCGTCGCAGCTAAGCAGCCTGGGAATTGTGCCAACCTTGTGGCCGGTGGTGGGAGAAATCACAGGACACTTTGGCGAGCGGCTGGACCCGTTCAGTGGTGAGGGTGCGTTCCATGCCGGGATGGACATCGCTTCGCACTATGGAGATTCGGTGCATGCCACGGCGGACGGTATCGTCGCGGTGGTGGAAGAGCGCGCTGGATACGGCCGCCTTATTGTGATTGATCATGGATTTGGCGTCAGCACCTGGTATGGGCATCTTTCGGCGTTCAGCACGCACGTGGGCACGCACGTGAAGCGCGGCGATATTATCGGACTGGAAGGCGCGAGCGGGCGTTCTACCGGGCCGCATCTGCATTACGAAGTGCGAATTTACAACACGCCAGTGAATCCTTGGCGTTACCTCAGTACGGCTGCTACGGCGGCTTCCGCGGCGGATTAAGAGCCGGAGTCTTCCGTTGTTTACATCTTCCGTGTTTCGCGCAAATTAGGACGCCTGCGGTCCTACGCGGGGTCGGAGCTTCCACAGCTGTGTCGCACCTACGGCGCTCCCGATTTTCCGCGCAACGATTCCCAGGCCTTCCGGCCTGGGCTAACTGTGGAGTCTCAACAGGTTGTCCTGTTCTAAGCCAGAGCGGCTGATAGGTGGAGCGTGGTTGAGACTACCATGGGGACGATGCCAGTTG
>Ga0209006_10000083_pt1 | contig 99011 bp, 83 predicted proteins | sample JacPin_JW_Ref_O2_FD_188567 | JGI IMG/M metagenome (GOLD analysis project Ga0209006, IMG submission 188567) | Forest soil microbial communities from Algoma, Ontario, Canada - Jack Pine, Ontario site 1_JW_Ref_O2 (SPAdes) (version 2) | ecosystem: Environmental > Terrestrial > Soil > Boreal... | reverse complement strand
GGTAACGCTCAGCGTCCCCGACCCGAATCACATCAACAGCTTTATGAATTTCCGCGTTGCGGATATTCAAGCGTGCTACGAATTGTGGAAAAGTCGAGGCGCTGACTTCCTCACGCCGCCGATCCCCAAGTACGGCGAGATTCGCTGCTACATTCGCGATCCTGATGGATACATTATCGAGGTGGGACAGAGTACCGATCTCAAATTCGGTTAACGCTCGGCCCAAAAAAAGCATTCTCACAGTCCGAGCCGACTTGTCGCCGGACTGGAAGGTATCGGCAGACCACGCGATCGAGTCCTGATGAGTCGCGGGCTAGTGCCATCCCTGACCGGTTTCGGCGTTTACCGCTCTATTGCATCTTACTTGGGCAGACGCGGGTCCGATAGTGCGCTGATGTAAGTCAGAAGTGGTCTTAGCTCAGACCTTCTGGCGCAAAGCCCTAATCCAGCAATCTTCGACGGGAACATTCTCGCAGCTGCTTGCGTATCTCCGGCAGCGAGGAAGAAACATGAGCAACGTCTGGCAGGATTTGCGCTATGGGCTGCGGCAGCTGGCAAAGTCGCCGGGGTTCGCTGCGGTGGCGATTCTGACGCTGGCGATGGGGATTGGCGCGAACGCCGCGATCTTTCAGCTTATTGATGCTGTACGACTGCGCACGCTGCCGGTAAAAGATCCCAACCGCCTGGCCATCGTGCACATAGAGAAAAAGAATTGGGGCTCGGGGAGATTCAACGGCCCGTACGCCGAATTCACTTTTCCGTTGTGGCAGCAGGTGCAGCAGCGGCAGCAGGCGTTTTCGTCGATCGCGGCGTGGAGTGGCGGCTCACGTGAAGAGACCAATCTCGCGCATGGCGGCGAAGTGGAGATGGCGCCCCTGATTTGGGTCAGCGGGGAATTCTTCGAGACACTGGGAGTGCAGCCGATGCTGGGGCGGCTGATTTCCGACGCGGACGATCAGCCGGGATGTGCGGGCGGAGTCGACATCAGCTACGCGTTCTGGCAGCGGCGATATGGCGGGGATGCGTCGGCGATTGGCAAGCAGATCACGCTCGACAGCCACTCGTTTCCGATTCTGGGTGTGACACCGCCCGGTTTTTACGGTGTTGCGGTTGGCGACCGGTTCGACGTGGCGATGCCGCTTTGCGCTGAGCCGATCATCAATGGGGAATTCAGCCGGATAAAGGGCGAAAGGGCACGCGAGAGCTGGTGCCTTTCTGTGTTCGGGCGACTCAAGCCCGGCTGGACGCGGGAGCGCGCATCGGCGCAGCTTGGAGCGATCGCTTCGCCCTCGCTGCACGAAACGATTCCGCCCCAGTACGACGCGGAAGGCGTGAAGCATTACTTGGACTACGCGTTCCAGGCGTGGCCTGCCGAGAATGGATTTTCGCAGATGCGCAAGGATACGTCCGACCCGCTTTGGCTGATGCTGGGATTGTCCGGACTGGTGCTGCTGATTGCGTGCGCGAATCTGGCAAACCTGATGCTGGCGCGGGCGAGTTCGCGGGAACGCGAAGTCGCGGTGCGGCTTGCTTTGGGAGCTTCGCGCGGTAGATTGATTCGGCAACTGCTTTCGGAAAGCGCGCTGCTCGCGATTGCAGGAGCGGTGTGCGGAGGATTTCTTGCGTCGGTGCTGAGCCGGGCTTTGCTGGCGTTCATCGCCACGCCGGATAATCCGGTCTTTCTGGATATGCCGATGGATTGGCGGGTGTTGGCGTTCGCAGCGGGGCTCGCTGTGCTGACGACGATCTTGTTCGGGCTCGCACCGGCGTTGCGAGCCGGGAATGCGTCTGTCGGCGCGGTTCTGAAGGCTGACGGACGCGGGATGACGGCGGGGCGGAAGCGGTTTCGCTTCCAGCGCATCCTGGTGGCTTCGCAAGTGGCGCTGTCGCTGGTGCTGCTGGCCGGGGCGCTGCTTTTCGCCCGCAGCCTGCGCAATCTGATGCTGCGCGATCCGGGATTCCAGCAGGATGGCATGCTTGTCGCCGATGTTGATTTCACGCGACTGAAGCTTACGGCGGAGCGGCAGGACCCTTTTACGAACGATCTGCTGGAGCGCATTCGCGCGATTCCCGGCGTCGCTGCCGCGGCCGCGTCGGACCGGTCGCCAGTAAACGGAGACACGAGCAATGACTGGGTTCTTGACGACAAAGGCGGTCATCCGAATGGCGCAGCGTTTGAGGACTATGTGAGCCCCGGGTACTTTCAGACGATCGAAAATCGGATGCTTGCGGGGCGCGACTTCACTGCAAACGACACGGCGAATTCGCCGCGTGTGGCGATCGTGAACCAAACGTTTGTAAAGCAGTTCTTTAATGGGGCAAAAGATGAGATCGGCTAGCAGTTTCGAGTGTGGGCGCCGCCGGGGACGACACCGCGTTATTACACCGTGGTGGGCGAGGTGAAGGATTCGGTATACAACGACATGCACGAGCCGATGCAGGCAGTGATGTATTTCCCGCGAACGCAGGCCGCGCAGCCGTTCGTGTATCCGGGTGCAACATTGCTGATCCGGTCGCGCGCGGGCATTGCAGGAGTGCTGAATCCGGTGAAGGAGACGATCACGGGAGAGAGTCCTGAGATTGATATACATTTCCATGTGCTGAGGACGCAAATTCGCGAATCACTGACGCAGGACGAATTGATCGCTACGCTATGCGGATTTTTCGGCGTGCTGGCGGTGTTGCTGGCGGCGATTGGCTTGTATGGCGTGATTTCCTACACCGTGGCGCTGCGGACAAACGAGATCGGCATTCGCATGGCACTGGGATCGCAGCGGTCTGACGTACTGCGGCTAGTGCTGGGTGAGATTGCGATACTGATTGCCATCGGGATTGTGGTTGGCACGGGACTGACGCTGGCTGGCGGCAAAGCCGCGACGTCGCTGCTGTATGGGCTGGCGGCGCGCGATCCAGTCACACTGGCAGCTGCGGCAGTGCTGCTCACTGCCATTGGATTTGCGGCGAGCATTGTGCCGGCGCGGAGGGCAGCGCGCGTCGATCCGATGGTCGCGCTGAGACACGAATAAATCGTCCGTGAATCCGATTCAGTCTCGAGTGGAAGACAGGTCGCGTACCGGGACGAATAAAGCATCATTTCAAGTGTCCTGTAAATGCTGCTGGCTTGACCGGTCGATGCAACACCATCTAATCGGTCCCGTTCTCGTTGGCTCAACGCGATTCGCTCCGTTTCCATCGGGCCCTCGGCCGTCCACGAAAGCGGCCATTTCTACTTTGCGCAAACCGGACATTCTCAGGTTGCGGCGACACCGGCAGCAAATTCGTTGTGTCCGAGACGCGAGAGAGGTACGATTCGGCTGCGATGGCTCCAAATCGGAAAATCCGTTTTAGGGGCAGTTGGGTGCATTTTTCCGGTCAGCAGGGAAGTGGAAACGGAAATTCCGGTTGGGGCGAGACTGCTTCGAACGGAGGAAATTATCCACATGCTTCGCAAGATGAGTTATCGAATCTTCAGCGGCGGCGCATTAATGCTGGTTGTGGTCTTTTTGTTTTCAAATCTCACCCACGCAACAACCCAGGACAACCGCAAAGATGGGTCAAAAGAGAAGATCACCGTAGTGGCGCATTTGCCGCTACCGGGATCAGCGGTGCGGCAGATTTTTTTGCAAACAGAAAACGGCAAGCGATACCTCTACCTGCAGCAGAATGTAAATTTCACAGTGGTGGATGTCACCGACGCGAAAAATCCGAAGGTCGTTGAACGCGTAGCAACACTAGGCAAATTGACCGATGTGGGCGCGGGCCTCGCCATCGCCGTGCAGTCCGACCAGTCGGCACAAGGTAGTGTTCCCACGCAGACAATAAGACTAGTGGACCTGAGCGATCCGAAGAATCCGCATACCGTCAAGAAGTTTGACGGCGTTAGCAGCGTATATTCCGAGGATGGGCGGCAATTGCTCTACATAACAAACAGTGAAGGATTGTGGGTCGTCAAGCACTACGAGACGTTCCGATTGCCAATGTGCACTTCGGAGTCGGAAGAGAATTCAGTAGCACAGTGCCAGTAAATGATTCCTGTCAGCCGCGTTAGCGCTGTCCATCACTGACTGGCCGCGCCGGCGGCTCGCTGTGATTTTGTGGTGAGCCGCGGCGTTGCCGCAGTTGGTTGCTACTTGTGTTCGTCCACGTTGCAGGCTGCTTCGACGGGCCCGGGGTCGGGCACGTCAAATTGTATGGCGATATCTTTTCCGCGGTCGTCGTGAGCAGATACTTCGACGGTGCGGGCGCGCAGGATTTTCTTCACCCAGTCTTTGGAGATGGTAGTGGAAAGCTTGTCGGTCCCGGGCGTCCATTTCTCTTCCTCTTCTTTGGAGTCGTTAATGCGGTAATGGACCACGACTTTCGGGTAGTAGGACGTGCCGTGAATCTCTTCGGGCTCAATGTAGTCAATCTTTAGCGGGATGCCGACGAGGAGATTGCCCGCGACAAACTTGCCCTCGGATTTGTGGGACATCTTGGCAGGGTTGCAATCCAGGACCAGGGCTGGGCGATTCGGGACGTCGCCCTGGGGCGATTTTAGAAATTTTCCCACCAGAGTAAATCGCGCGATGGAGCTATCGTCCGGCTTTTGAGATTCGCGCCAGACATGCGCGACGGAGGGCTGCTGCTGCGCCACGGCTGAGAATCCAAGCGTGGCCAACACGAGTGGGGCGAAGAAAAGGGCTGGAGCTCGTTTCATGATCTTCTCTCCTGGTTAGGCTGCGCGTAAACCGAACAGCGGGCCGCGCGAGCGCCGCGAATATGAATGCATCCGTCAAGAATTCCCATAGTAGCCAAGCGCTGCCTGAACCGCAACCGGCCCACACGTAACGTTGAGGAGACTGTCAACGCGCGTGGAATGAACTCCGCTTTGACTGTCGCGCGCGAGGCTTGTAAGATTCGCGGCGCCTCGCTGGGGGAGGGAACTGATGCGAAATTGGATTTTGTGTTCATGTATGGCGCTCGCGCTGCCGTGCTTCGCGATCGCGCGCCAGCCTGCCGCGGCAGGCGGGTCCGCCACGGCGGGAAAGCCTGCGCAGAGCGCGCCGCCGAAGACTGCAACAGCTCAGCCCAAGCTCGCGGACTTGCTGGAAGCGAAGGTGCGAGCGGCGTGGGCCGCGTTCAAGAACAAGGACAAGAATGGTTACGCCGCGTTCCTCACCGACGATTTCCAGGCCGTGGAGTCCGACGGAGACGGCGAACGCAGCAAGGCGATAACGCTGCGCGAAGTGGAGCACAGCATGTACACCGATTACCTGCTGCAAATGTTTCAGGTGCAGCCGCTGGGAACGCATTACGCGTTCGTGACGTATGAAAGCAGCATGCAATTCCCCAAAACCGCGGCGCTGCGTTTCAGGAGAGTTTTCATCGGCGAACTTTGGACCAACCGCGACGGCGAGTGGAAGATGATGCGTTATCAAGAGACACTGGTCCGGTAGGTTCGCTGCGCACCAAAAAACGGATCGCCATCGACAATTGGTGCGCCGCTACAGATTCAAACCGACGCCAACGGCTGCCCGGTCCCGTCCCGCACTCGCGGGACGGGACCGGCCGCTACAAGAGCCAAGTCAAATGCAGAAGCAATGGCTACGTCGAAACCCGAATCCACGCAGGTGAATTCGGGCCTCGCATTTGAGACCACTCTCAGTTCTTCAATTACTGCGATGCATACACGCCGACGCAACCATCGGCGGCGAGAGTTTCACAATTAGGCCCGCCCGAAGGCAGCGGCACGAAAATGTGGTTGCTTTTCGGATCGACGGCGACGCTGTGGGCGTTGCCGTTCGTGGGAACGTTGATGAGCCACTGCCTGGTTCCGGCATTGATGACGCCCAAGACCGGGCCGGTGGGCATGTCTCGCGAGGCGGTGTAGTAATTGTTGTCGCCGGGGTTAAACCAAGTTTGGTCAACGAACCCAACGTCGTTGATGGTCTTAAGAATCTGACCGGTGGTGCCATTGATGATCACGCTGGATGGCGCGAAGGCGCGGCCGTCGTGATCGGCGCAACCGACGAAGACGTCGGTGCCAGGGCCGACATTTATGCTGGTAGGCATGCAATTGGGGATCGGGAAACTATTAATGACGACCGGCACAAATCGAGTGACGGCGCCGACTGTGATCGGGTGGAGAGGATCAATTACATCAACGCTTCCGACAGTAATATCGGGAGTGGAATTTCCATTCGTCAGCAGGAACGTAGAGGTGGGTGGGTAAAAAACCATGCCGCCCAATCCTGCGGGAGCGAATGAACCGATGCAGCCCGCAGGCGTGACGGGACCAGCCGCGCAGAAGACTCCGCCTGGCTGGGTCGCAGTGGTTATAGTTAGCTGCGGGCCGTGATGGCAAGCGACGTCAGGATTGAAACCAGCCGCGTGGCCGGAGGCGCCGGACGGAACGTTCGGGCCGGGTGCGCCGGGGGTGCCGTTGAATTGCAGAGAGGGATCCGGGCACACAAACCCAGCGGCACCGTTGGCCCCGCCATCATCAATCAGAACTGTGTCGTCGTTCTGGGCTGCTTGGTCGTAATAAATCTGACCGAGGATGCACGAAGCGTAATTCACTTCGAACGTCGAGAATGGACCACCGGGACTGAAGGGATTGGTGGCGGCCGTGTTCGTGAGTTGAGAGTACGGGAGGCAATGTTGTTGAGCCGGCGTTCCAGTTCTGGTGACGACGCCGGTGAGGTCCACGATCGAGACGAACGGAAGTCCGGGGTCGCCATTGATAATCGCAAGAAGAAAATGTGGGTTGCCATCCTGCGGAAAAGTCACAACGCCACCTGTGGTGGCCAGCTCATCGCCGCGTAGGTCGCCGCACGTGGGGTCTGAGAAAGCTCGTCCGTTTGCCGAGGCCATGCAGGGGGCGACGCCGAGTGGGCCGTCGTAGTCGGGCGATGTGCCGGTGGGAACCACGGCAGTCAGTGTGGGTGCCTTGGCGTAGTTGCTGGATATCATCGGGACCAAGTCGAATACCAGCACTTCCGAGCTGCCGTTGCCAACAAACAGGAAATTCCCATCCGCGGAAACTTCGAGGCCGTTCGGACCGGACAAGGGATTCAGGTTATTGGCGCGGGAAGCGCAGCATTGACCACCCACGAATCCGCCAAAGTTGCCGTTGGGACCAAAGAAGCCGGGAAGGCGGAAGCCGTCTGTCTTGCATCCAAAGCGGGTGAAATTGCCCTGTGCGGTGGTGAGCGGAGGAATGGTTTCCAAGCTCACCGGATCCTGCCAGCACACGCTGGTATTGTTACCTGCTTCGGCGACAGAGTTCTGTCCGCCGATAGCAAACAGCGCTATGTTGGAGACGGTGTTGAATACCGGGACGTCGAGGCCGATGCGGTCGGACACGAAGTAATTCCGGTTCGTCGGATCCGTCCAGCTGATATCGAAAATATTGAAAGGGCCGCCGGGCTCGCCGTTGGGATTGTGTTCCGGCACGTTCATCACATCAATCAAAGTGATCTGCCCGTTCTTCTGGGTGCCGCAGACGGGACAATTCGCCGGACCGCTTCCGCAACTGTTCGAGACGAGCATCACCCCGCACAGCGCGACGAAGGCGAGCAGCGGAAACATTTTCGGTTTCATCGAAATTTCCTCCCAAGATATTTGCCCGAGTGCCGAACTGCAATTTAAGAATTCCCGGAATCCGCGACGCTTTGAGGATCACTGGAGCCAGCCCCCGTGCTAACTAGCAGCGGGCAAGTGACTGGCCCTGCCAAAGCGTTCGAGATTCGATCAAAACCGAAACTGAACGGCCTCAACAAATACAAAGTAATTCCGGGGCAGAATGCCCTGAACGCTGGGGTTCTTGAGCTGATTCAGATTGAAATCCGATTTGACGAGAACCCAGTAGTTCAGATACCAGTTGAAACCCGCGGTAAATTGATCGGTGTGGTCGCTATAGTACGGGACGATTCCCGGTGTAATCGGGCAAGCCGGGACGGTGTTGGCATCGCAAGTGGCGCCAGCAGCTTTCCCTTCCAACCAGGAGTAGCGTGCCTTGATCGCCCACGCACCCCAACCGGGAGCACCCGATTCCCCGGGAGAATTGGGGCCAATCACCGGATGCCTCACGCGCGGAATGGCGTTATCCGGCTCTTTTTCGCCGGTGAGGATATAGGTGGCCGAAGCGTAACCGCCCCAGCCCTTCACGCCGGGAATGGTGTTGAATGCAACGCCGCCTGGTGCGAGCGAGCCGATGTTCGAGCGCTTCTCCAGAAGTTGAGTGTATTCTCCGCGTATTCCCAAGCCGGATTTGAAATAGGAGAAAAACCCGTTGTAGCGCTCGACTGCGCCGTTGATCCGGAACTGCGGAAAGAAACTGTAAGTGCCGTCGTTCAGCAGGCCACTGTAGCTAATTTCGTTGGAGAGACCGCGGGAACGGCTGTGCTCTACGGAACCGCCGATAGATAGGCCCTTCAGCATGCCGTCGGAATTCTTCCACGGAGCAAAGCGGACTCTGCCGACAACTTCGGGCTCATTGGTGGTACCCGCCGTGAGTAGCCCCTGTCCGTTGAAGATGCCGGCCCAGTATTGAGCGCGACCGTCCGCCAAATCACCGTGCACATCAACGCCGGGGGCGCGGAAAGCTCCACTGGCATCGGGGTAGAGCACTGTGACGATGGAACGATCGGCGAACTCGACGTTGGTGTCGGCCGTTCCGACTTCCATGGAGAACGGCACTTTGTACTGGCCGCCCATGAACTTCAAACCGTTCCAGGGTTTGAAATCCACGTACGCGTCGCGGACGGTGAGTGCGGAAGCCGTCTCGAACAGGAATGCATAGTCGAGTTGTTTTCCGTAGTTGCCCTGAACACCAAAGCGGGCACGCGAGATGGCGAAGGTGTCCGAAGGCGCGCCGTCACCCCTGTAGAAAGTGTATTTCGCGTCGAGGTAGCCGACGGGCATCAGCGTGAAGTTGCCGTCGCTGCTCTTCAGGAAAAAGTGCTCGCCGTTCCATCCGGCGGTGGCCGGGGGAACGTCGGCGGCCTTCTTCTGCAGGATTTCGATTTCTTTTTGCAGGCCGTCAATATCAGCAGGAGTGACTGCCGGAGGGGCGCTGATCTCATCAGGCTTCGCATTGCTCGCCACTACATCGCTCGCTTGCACGAGGTGAGCGTCACCGGAGTCCTTCTGACCGCTGGCCTGGACGAGGCGCTGGATCTGAGCCTTTAACTCCGCGACCTCGATGCGCAGCTGCTGGACCTCGTCCTCGGTGGCGGGTTTGGCGGTTGATTTCGCCTGTGCCGGGTCGTTGGCAGGCTTGTCGCTCTGGGCAAAGGCGAGCGGACCAGACGCGAGGCACAAGAAGGTCACGAGCACACACCACAGTTTTGGCGAGCGCATAATTTTCCTTTATGCAAAATATCTGGGAAAAACTGGCTCGCGTTTAGCACAGCATCTTGAGACGTGTCAAGAGAATTATGAAATTTGTCTGTTAAGCATATCGCTATACCGGTCGAGTTCGCGGACAGGTTGACTGGTTTGATGGGCCAAGGGAACGTTCGGCGAGGAGTCGTGCATGGTTCGAGAAGCGTCCCGCCGCGGTGAATGACGGCGGACGTGGCGTGGAATCGCGCTGGCGCGCGCATCGCCGCGAGCGAAAAACGCTGACGCCACAATCGATCGGCGGAGCGACGTGTCCTGGCGATTATTCACGCGAGGCGCAGAGTCAGAGACGGCAGCGAGATTCCCTCGAAGTCGGCGGTCCACATGTCGCCCGCGCTGGTGGAATGGCCAGCGGTGAGTGTGCCGGAACTTATAATTTCTCCCCCGGACAAGGGGTGAGAGGGAAAGCGCCTGGCGATGGCGGCGCCGAGCTCGGCGAGGCATAGCGCGGGGTTCTTCAAGGAATTTCTGCCGGAGCCCTCTTCTACGAACTTGCGGTTCCTGGACATGCATACTTTAAATTGGGCCAACTCATCCACGAGCTTGGCGATGATTTCCGGCTGGACACGAATTTTGTCGCCGATCACCAGCGCTGCGTGCAGTCCGAAAGACGCCACGAAATCACTGGGTTGAAATTTCCAATCGGGAAAAGGGCAATCAATGATTTCGAATCCGGCCGCCAGCCAGTCCACGGATGTGAGCGTCGCGGCGGCGTCTGCGGCATTGCGGATGTCCCCGGTGACCGGCCGCTTCAATCCAAAAACAATCTCGGGCTCGATCTTCAATGAACGAGAATGCGCCACTGTTAGCGTGGAGGAATTGCCGGGAGCGTCGTGTGCCGTGTCGTCGTACATGTGGGCCCAGACGAGAGTTTCCAGTTTGAGCGCGCGCCACATCGCTTTATTGGCGTAACCGACTTTGCGGCCGACGGTTCTGTGCCCGGCAGCTTCGCGGAGGTGCTGGAGAATCGCTTCGACTTCGTAGGCTGCGTTAAGGTCGAAACCGGGGCGCGCGGAGGGAGGCACGGCGATCATCTGGCCCGTGTCATACGCGGACAGCAGTTCGCGCGCTAAGGCTTCGACTTCCTGCTGCGACATAGGAGCGTGTGACATAAGCTCGTCCAGCCCTGTGGCCGTACGTTGCGGCGGATTCATGGCCCGCGCATGCCTCGTGCGAATTGGCGCCACGGGTCTTACAGGTGGTCAGCATCTTAACACCAGCCGTCGTTCGCGATCGCGCCTGGGGATGTATCTAGTCTGACAACACGGCTGCTCAGCAGGCAAGCCGGGCTCACGCAACGATGGTAAGTTTCCGTCAGCGGTCTAATTGAGCCCCGATGCCCAACGACGCGGGCTCGCGTGAAATAATCCGGCCACAATCAGGAGGAACACGATGAGGGTGCGTCTGAAATTCTCGGCGTCGAAATGTGCGCAGCGGCGTTCTGGCTCGTGTTTACGTTCACAAATTTGGCTGGGGCTCCTTCTCGCTCTTGCGCTGTGCAATTCGCCGGCAGGCGCCCAGAGTTCTATCGTGCTGGTGGGATCCGGATCGAGCGTGCCGGCGCCGCTTTACAGCCGGTGGACGCAAGAGTACGGCAAGCGGAACGCCAACATTCGGATTCGCTACCTTCCGATCGGCACGAGCGAGGGCATCAAGGAAATTTCCCGAGGCGCGAGCGATTTTGGGGCGGGCGAAGCGCAGCTGACGGAAAAACAGCGGAAAGAAGGAAACTTGACCGAACTGCCGGTGGTGCTCATCGGGATCGTGCCGATTTACAATCTGCCCGAGCTTCATCAGGAGCTGCGGCTTTCCGGGGACGTACTGGCTGAGATTTTTCTGGGCGAGGTGAAAATGTGGAATGCGCCGCAGATCGCGAAGCTGAATCCCGACGTGCCGTTGCCGAATCTTCCGATTCAGGTGATCAACCGACCCGCGGGGAAAGGGTCGAACTACGTCTTCACTGATTTCTTGTCGAAGGTGAATTCCAAATTTCGCTCGGAAGTAGGAGTGAGCCCTTCGCCGAAGTGGCCGGTGGGCGAGCCGGCGGAACGCAGTGCGGATATGGCGGATAAAGTGAAAAACACTTCTGGGGCCATCGGGTACGTGGAATATCAATATGCGGTCAAGGCGGGCATTCCTCAGGCGGCCGTTTTGAATCCCACGGGCCGGTATGTGAGAGCTTCCATGGAAACCCTTGGCGCGGCGTGCGTCGCGGCCGAGGAGCCACGTTGGAATAACTTCTCCGCTTCTTTGACGAACGTTTCGGGAGCGGATTCATATCCCATAACCAGTTTCACGTGGATCTATTTGCGAACTCCAGGGTCTGATTCCGCTCGCGCAGTTGCATTGAGCGATCTGCTGGAGTGGATTTACAGCGATGGGCAGCTGTCCGCGTCGCAGGAAGGTTACTCCGCGCTGCCTGCGCAGATGCTCACAGCGGTGAGGAAGAAAGCCAAGTCCTTGCAGTAGTCGGCGACGCAATCCGGATCACTGCATAAACGGCGCGGCCCGGAATAAACCGAGGGGTCGATGAACTCCGTGCCGGGGCGGCGGAAATTTGCAAATTTGCGAACTATTCGATTGGCGCTCGTTTCGCAAGCGTGGCCCAGGCTGATATTCCTCTTCGTAACGATGCGCCAGTTCTTGGCAGCGGCACCTTCACCCGGTATTCTGCTATTTCATGAGTTTGCAATTCAGCCAGGCTCTCTTTCTGTTTTTCGCCGCGGGGATCGCCGGAACGCTGAACGCACTGGCGGGCGGCGGCAGCTTCATTTCGTTTCCGGCACTCTTATTTTTGCGTGTACCGCCCGTGCAGGCCAACGCGACGAACACAGTTGCGCTGTGGCCAGGGTTGGCGGCAAGCGCTATCGCGTACTTAAAGCGGCTGGACGCGCCGCTGAGATTATTGATCCCGCTGCTCGTTACAAGCGTTGCAGGAGGATGGGTTGGCGCGCTGCTGCTGCTGAAAACCCCACAACGAACTTTTCTCCACTTCGTTCCGTGGCTGATCCTGAGTGGTACGTTGCTGTTCGCCTTTGGCAATACGATCCGGAGAATCGCCGGCACGAGCGCCGCGATTGATGATCTGCGGAACATTTCGTGGCGCGCGATCGCGGTGAGTTCGTTTGTGGAGTTGTTGGTGGCGGTTTACGGCGGATACTTCGGCGCGGGGATCGGCTTCATCACGCTGGGAATGCTGGCGGCATTGGGGATGCGGGACATTCATGCGATGGGCGCGATCAGGACGCTGCTCGCTGCCGCAATCAATGCCGCTGCGGTGATTACTTTCATCGTGGCCGGCGCGGTTTTGTGGCCGCAGTTCGCAGTGATGGTTGCGGGCGCACTGTTGGGCGGATGGTTCGGCGCGCACTACACGCAGAAAGCCGATCCGCAGAAGGTGCGGGCGCTTGTGATTGGAGTCGGCGTCGTGATGAGCGCGTATTTCTTTGTCACCACGCACTGAGCCTGCACCGCGCCGGCAGCTTTGTACCCAAGATATTTGACTCCCCAAACCTGCCCTGCCATGATGGCGCGACGGCGAAGCGAAAACGCCGACTTTCATTCGGCATCGCATGCCATGCCGAATATAGCGGGTTGCCACAAATGAATTACGCGCCGAGTAATATGAATCCCCGAACGGACCTGCCCGCAGGGTTCTATGATTTTGTGCTGCCACTGCATATGAAATTCACGCCATGGCAACAGAGGCTGGTGGCGCAGCGGTCGGACGCGTTGGAATTGTCGCATCGCGGGAATCCGCCGAATTATTTGCCGGCCTCGGAGGCAACTACTTCCGATTGGCGAATCAGCGTGCCGGAGTGGTGCGCGGATCAGCGCAACCAAATGACCGGACCCGCTGATGATGCGGAGCTGACGGTGAAATTGCTGAACTCCGGGTCTCCGGCGGTGATGATTGATTTGGAAGATTCGACGGCCAACGCGTGGGAGCACACCCTGCTGGCGGTTAAAAATACGATTGCTGCTTACAAATACGAACTCAACTACGAAGACAAGAAGCGCGCAAAGAAAGTGACCGTGCAGCGCTCGAAAACCGTCACCTGGGTGCGCCCGCGCGGGCTGCATATTAGCCAGGGCGGAGTGATCGAGAACCAGATCATGTCCGCTTCGCTATTTGACCTGGCGCTGATCTGGTACCAGATTGATCCGGCGACGCTGCCGCACAATTTCTGCGTGTATATCCCCAAAAGCGAATCTGCCGAGGAGGCGCTGTGGTGGCGCGACCTGTTTCAGACTTTCGCCAAATCCAAAAGCCTCCCTAAGGACTACATAAAGTGCATGGCGCTGGTGGAGGCGCACCCGCTGGCGTATCAGATGGAGGAGTTTCTTTTCAACCTGCGCGAGCATTGCCTGGGATTGAACCTGGGCCGCTGGGATTACATGGCGTCACTGATTCATTTCATGATAGAGGATCCCGACTGGATTCTGCCGGATCGCAATTCGATTCCGCACGACGTGGCGTTCTTCCAGAACTTCCGCACGCTGATGCCGGAAATCTGCCACAAGCACGGCGCGCACGCCATCGGCGGAATGACCGCGCTTTTTCCCAGCCGCACGGACGCGGAATTAAACGAGCGGGCATTGAAGGTTCTAAAACAAGACAAGCAGAACGAAGCCAGCTGCTTGATGGACGGGGCATGGACCGGTCACCCGGATCAGAACGAGATTGCGGTGGCGCAATTTCCATTTCCCAATCAGATTTCAAAGAGGCCCAAGCTGGCGAGCTCGCATCCCGATCTGCGGCCAATTCCGAAAGAGGTCGGGGTGACAACTTTGGCCGGAACGCGAGCGGCGGTGCGCACCGTGATTCGTTATCGCAATGGAGTGCTCAACGGAAAAGGTGCGAGCCTGCTCGACGGCTACATGGAAGATCTGGCTACCGACCGTATCTATCGGCTGATGATCGCGCAGCGCATACTGCACAAAGTGAAAGTGCCGGGCGACGGTGGAGGGACGGTGGAACACACGCCCGAACTGGTTACCCGCGTGTTCGACGAGGAGCTGGGGAAAATCCAGCGCGATTTGCCGGCGGAAATCGATCGCGAAGCGGCGCAGAAGCTGCCCGAAGCGCGACGCATCGCGGAGGAACTGATTGTGCAGGGACGGCACTCGCCAATTTAGTCTGAAACATTCCGGCGGCTGAAGAGCGCAGTCGCATTAACTTCGTTTCGCGGGCAACACGCAATGCCGACCGTTTATCCACGCACCACGCCAGAGGCGACCACGAATGAGCATGAAGTCAGTTGACACTCTTCTTGACGTTTTGCATTTCGCCGACAGCCATACGGCCGTGATCGTTCCTGAGCTCGGGATCCGTGTTACGTACGATTCGCTTCGGCAGCAGGTTTTGGCGATGGCGAACGCATTGGCCGGCTGCGGCATTCGCCGCGGCGATACAGTGGCGATCGCGTTGCCGAATGGATTGCCGGCGATTGTGAGTTTTCTGGCTGCTTCCATCGCGGGGACCGCGGCGCCTTTAAATCTGGCGTACCCCTATGAGGAGTTTCATTTTTTTCTGGGGGACACGAATGCGCGCATTTTGCTTTGCCCGCCAGTGGGCGCGGAATTCGCGCGCAGCGCGGCAGCGGACCGTAAGGTGCAGGTGATTTCAGTGGAAATGAGCGAGCAGGGAACCGTTGGGCTAGCGGCACCTGCTGGCACTTCTGTTTCCGTAACCGAGCCCAAGGCTGACGACATTGCGCTCGTGCTGCACACCAGCGGAAGTACGGGAAGGCCGAAGCGTGTGCCGTTGCGGCATTTCAACCTGGCCGTTTCGTCGGCGAATATCGCGAACACCTACGCGCTTTCACACGAAGATGTTTCGCTGTGCATCATGCCGCTCTTCCACGTTCACGGGTTGGTTGCGTCTCTGCTGGCGACCTTGCTTTCCGGTGGGACCGTAGTCGTTCCCACGAAGTTCAATGCGCTTAGTTTTTGGCGCACGGTTCGGGAACATCGCGTGACATGGTATTCGGGAGTGCCCACGATGCATCAGGTGCTGCTGGCGCGCGCACACCAAAAACCCGCGGAGGCTGCTTCGCTGCGCTTCATTCGTTCCTGCAGCGCGCCGCTTTCGTCTGGGCTGATTCACAAAATCGAGGGGCTCTTCGGCGTGCCGTTCGTTGAAGCTTACGGAATGACGGAAGCGGCGCACCAGATGACGTCGAATCCTTTGCCGCCGCGGCATCGCAAGGCAGGTTCGGTGGGCGTGGGCGCCGGGCTGCGCATCAGCATCATGGATAAGCAGGGCAATCAGCTGGGCACGGACCAGCGCGGCGAAGTGGCGATTCAGGGCGCCAACGTGTTTCGCGGCTACGAAAATAATCCCGAAGCGAATGCGCGCGCTTTCGTGAACGGATGGTTTCGCACCGGCGATGAAGGAATGCTCGATGCAGATTGCTATTTGCATCTGACGGGCCGGATCAAGGACATCATCATCCGTGGAGGCGAGAACATCGCGCCACACGAAGTGGATGAGATTTTGCTGCGGCATCCTGCCGTGGCGGCAGCGGTCACGTTTGGCCGCGTGCATCCCACACTGGGTGAAGAAGTGGCGGCGGCGGTAGTGTTGCACGAAGGCCAGGAAGCGATCGAAGCAGTGCTGATCAAGCACTGCCGCGAATTGCTGGCAGAGTACAAATGCCCGAAGAAAATTTATCTCGTGAAAAGTATTCCCACCACAGCGACGGGAAAAATTCGCCGACGCGCCGTGGCCGCCGCGCTCGGGGATGACGAAATATGCGAGTCCTGATCGCCGGTGCGGGCGCGATCGGCGCGTACATCGGCGCGCGCATGGCGCATGCGGGGTTCGACGTAGTGCTCTTCGCGCGCGGGCCGCATCTTCGCGCCATGCAACTGAACGGCGTGCAGGTGAAAAGCTCAGACGGAGATTTCGTGGCGCGTCCGAAGATTTCCGGCTCGCTGGAAGAAGTGGGGCCGGTGGACGTCGTGTTTCTCGGAGTGAAGGCACACGGCCTGCCGCAACTTGCGCCGCAGCTGCGACCGGTGCTGGGGTCGGATACTACGGTGGTCAGCACACAGAACGGAATCCCGTGGTGGTACTTCCAGGGTTTCGGCGGCGATTGGGAGGGATTGCGGCTGGAGCGCTTGGATCCCGCCGGGGTGATTTCCGCCGCGATCGAAGCGCGACGAGTGGTCGGGTCCATCGTTTATTTTTCCACGGAGATTGCCTCACCGGGAGTGATTCAACACATTGAGGGCAACCGCATTTCTCTGGGGGAGCCGGATGGCTCGCGCTCCGATCGCTGCCGTCAAATTGCAGAGGCGCTCATCGCTTCAGGCTTGCGGTGCCCCATCACCACTCGTATCCGGCACGAGATTTGGGTAAAGGTTCTGGGCAATGCTTCGTTGAATCCGGTGAGCGCTCTGACACGCGCGACGCTAGCGCAGATGCTGCGCGATCCAGGAGTTGCTGCGTTGATCCGCAACATCATGCAGGAAGTGGAAGCGGTGTCCGGAAAATTGGGCATGGAGTTGCCGGTCTCGATTGATCAGCGAATGGCCGGCGCGGAAAAAGTTGGCGAACACAAAACTTCGATGCTACAAGATCTGGAAGCGGGTCGGCCGATGGAACTAGAGGCGCTAGTTGGCGCGGTGGTGGAATTGGGCGAGCGCGTGGGCCTCCCGATGCCGTACACGCGAACCGCGTACAGCTGCGCGAAGCTGCTGGCGCAAATGGCCGCTAAGCAACCACCGAAATGAACGCCGCTGCCGGGGGTACACGTGCCGAATTGGCAGTCGAGCCGTCGCTCGGCGACGGTCCTGGCTCGGAAAATGCAGACGGGGCTGGCCAAATCCGAGGATTTTCCTAGGAATTAGCCGTTGGGCTGCGGCGCCCTCCGGTTAGTGAGTGTTCGCGGACCTGGTTTGTTCGACCGCGGAGACGTCTTCAATAGATTTTCTGCATTCGGGTAAGTAAAATATTTGCTAGGGCCTTGACAGCGGGGGTATACTCCGATGGTCAACTGGTCCACTTCTCAGACCACTTACATATGGCAGCGCCCCTCAAATCCGACTTCGCGGTGATTCGCAGGAACAAGGTCTACGAAGAAGTCGCCAAGCAGATCGAAAGCCTGATTCTGAAGAAAATGAAACCCGGCGACAAACTGCCGTCGGAACGGGAACTCGCGGAGCTGCTGCAGGTGAGCCGCAGCTCGATTCGCGACGCGATTCGCGGATTGGAACTGGTGGGTTTGGTGGAACCGCGTCAAGGCGCCGGAACCATCGTCTGCGATCGATCGGGCGACTCGCCGGTGGATCCTTTTGGCAGCGTTCTGAAGCGCCGGCAGGAACTGGTGACCGAGCTTCTGGATTTTCGCAAGATGTTGGAACCGCCGCTGGCCGCGCGCGCGGCTTCGCATGCGTCGGACGAAGAAATTACCGAGATGGAAGAAATCCTAAAGCGGCAAGAAGAAAAGCAGATGCAGGGAGACGCGGCGGCCGCCGAGGACGCGGAATTCCATTACAGCATCGCGCTGGCTTCCGGCAACACCGTGGTGTTGAAAGTGATTGACACGCTGATGGACCTGCTGCGCGACACGCGGGAACGTTCTTTGCAGGTGGAAGGCCGCGCGCAAAAATCGCTTGCCGGCCACCGGCGGATTCTGGCGGCGATCAAGCGCCACGATACGGAAGCGGCCAACGCGGCGATGCGGCGGCATATTGAAGACGTCGAAGAGATCGTGCTGAACAAACTTTAGAAGCAGGGAGAGTTTCAACTTGCGCGTGCGATTCGCGATGGAAAATTCCGGCCTGGGAATTTTTCAAAGAACTCTCCGTTACGATTTAGCCCGCCATATTTTCTGCTGCAATTTGCAGGTCACGCCGTGACGGAAATCTCTCAATCATCTCTGACCGCGACGCTGACGCTGCGCGTCGCGGAAGCACGCGTGGAGGACGTGGGTCACGCGATCGCGCGACTCGCTCCGGCCGATCTGCGACGCATGGGCGGGCGCGTGGGCGACGTGCTGAAAATTACGGGCGGCATGGTGGGCGTGGGGCGAGCCGAGCTTTCGGAGGACGGATTCGAGGGAATGGTCCAGATTGACGGCACGTGCCGCAGCAATTGCAGCGCGGGATTGCAGGAACAGGTGACGGTGGCTCCGATTGAGCATCAGCAGGCAGTGGCCGTGCGTTTGTCTCCGTTGTGGGTGGGAGCTGCGCCGGCGACGATTGCTCCGGAACGGATGCTGGAAGACCTCGAGGGCGTGCCGGTGCTCGCGGGTGGTGTGGTGCGCGTGCCGACGTTTGCGAAGGCCGTGAATTTCCAGGTGGTGCGCACGATTCCTTCGGGACCGGTGGTGATCGGGAAGCGCACGGACATTCGCGTGGTGGAAGGCGAGCAGACGGCGGCGCGGGCGCCTGCTGTTTCGTACGAAGATATTGGAGGGCTCGAGCGCGAAGTCGCGCGCGTGCGTGAGATTGTGGAGTTGCCGCTGAAGTATTCGCGCGTTTTTGAGCAGTTGGGGATTTTGGCGCCGAAGGGCGTGTTGCTCTATGGGCCGCCAGGGACGGGCAAGACTTTGCTGGCGCGCGCCGTGGCCGCCGAGAGCCGCGTGCATTTTATTCACCTGAATGGCCCCGAAATCATGCGGAAGTTTTACGGCGAGAGCGAGGCCAAGCTCCGCGAAGTTTTCGAGGAAGCGGCGCGGCATGCGCCTTCGATACTTTTTATTGACGAGATTGACGCGGTGGCTCCCAAGCGCGCGGAAGTTTCCGGCGAAGTGGAAAAGCGCGTGGTGGCGCAGCTGCTCAGTTTGATGGACGGGTTTGTGGCGCGCGGGCAGGTAATTGTCATCGGCGCGACGAACATTCCGGAAGTGCTGGATCCGGCGTTGCGGCGGCCGGGGCGGTTCGATCGCGAAATCGAAATCGGCGTGCCGAACACGCAGGCGCGTTTGCAAATTCTGAAAATTCACACGCGGGCGATGCCCTTGGCGGCCGATGTGGATCTGAAGGAGATTGCGGAGCATTCGCACGGTTTCGTCGGCGCTGATCTGGAAGCGTTGGGGCAGGAAGTGGGCATGCTCGCGTTGCGCGGATTTCTTTCGTCTTTTCCTCTGGAAACGGATGGCGCGGTGTCGGCAGAGCTGGGGAAGTTGCGGGTTACGCGCGACGATTTTCTTGCTGGCCTGAAGGAAGTGGAGCCTAGCGCGACCCGCGAATTCTTCATCGAGAGGAGCACTTCGATTTTTGCGTCACTCGGCGGGTTGAGCGAGCAGAAGCGGTTGCTCGACGCGGTGATCGAGCATTCGCAGTTGCACGATGAGATTTACGACCAGGTGGGACTGATGCCACCGCGCGGGATTCTGCTCGCTGGGCCTACCGGCACGGGGAAGACGGCAATGGCGCGTGCGCTTTCCGGTGAAAAGCAGGTGCCGCTGATCGCGATTGATGGGCCGCAGCTTTATTCGAAGTGGCTGGGCGAATCGGAGCGAGCGCTGCGTGAGGTTTTCAAGAAGGCCAGAAGGGCGGCGCCCTGCATTTTATTTTTCGACACGATTGATGCGCTGGCGCCGCGGTTCGGCACCGAGCAGTTTGGCACCGATGTGCACCAGAGGATTCTGAGCCAACTGCTGCGTGAGATCGACAATTTGCGTGACGCGAAAGGCGTGATTTTGCTGGCCGCGACGAATCGGCTGGAGCGGATCGAGCCGGCGCTGTTGCGCAGTGGGCGCTTCGACTATAAGATTCCGTTCGCAAATCCGTGCGTTGCAGATCGCGCGGCGATTATGCGGCTATGTTGCGGGCGCGTACCGCTTGCGCCGGATGTGGATTTTCAGGATTTTGCGGAGCGGATGGAAGGGCTCACGGGCGCGGATATCGAAAGCATTTGCAAGAAGGCGACGCTGCTTGCGATCGCTGACTTTCAGGCCGGCACGCGTGCGGTGCCATTCGTTGTGTTGCGTGCGGATTTTCTGGCTGTGCTGGAGTCCGATCGGGGCCATAGCGATCAGTCGAAACCGGCGAACAAGTTGAGCAAAGGCGCTGGGGATTTGTGTCCCGACGCAACCACTGAATAGCGAGGCGGATTATGGCTTACACGGAACTCACGGTTTGGACGCGCGGGATCATCATGGACAAAGAGGGGCGCGATATCGTCAATTCGATTTCCGCTTCCGCGCGGCTGGAAGGCAAGTACGCGCAGGCCATGGAAAACTACGTGGACAATCCCGATCGCACGAATTGCCCCACGCGCAAATATTGCCGCGTGAGCGACACGGTGATCGAGAACGAACTCACGTACGAAAACGAGAAGCCCAACATCATCGTGCTGGTGGAAGGGACAATGGTGAAGGGTTGGGATTACATGCGCGGGATGCCTCCCGGCGGAACGCTGGTGATCAATACGCACTACACGCCGGAGTATATTCTGCGTTTCGTGCCGGGCGCGGAGCGGCTGGCACAGCTGGTGTGTGTGGATGCCGCGAAGATTGCGGATCACAAATGGCTTTACTACCGCTTGGGTGAACTGGGCCTCGACCGGCTTTCGACGGAAGGCGCGGCCGAGCGAAATAAATCCATCGCGCCGGATATCGCGGCGCCGTTGATTGCGGCCGTGGTGAAGACCACGGGCATCGTGAAGATGGCAACGATTGAGCCGATGATTGCGAACAAGCACGCGTTCAAGTTGGCGCTGGAAGAATTGCACATCATGCCGCTGAATCCTGTGGCGGCGTAGGAAAAGGACACATGTCAACCAAAGGCACAAAGATTCCCGAGCGCCTGATGATTCCGTTTGCCGGCATCACGCCCGCGCCCACGCAGAACGGGCAGGATTTATTTCCCACCGGAAACTGGCGTTCGATTCGGCCGGTGTATCGCGACAAATTGCCGCCCTGCAACAACGCTTGCGGCACGAACGAAAAAATTCAGGGCTATCTCGATTTGGTGAAGCGCGGGAAGTATCTGGACGCCTACGCGCTCATCAAGGAAGACATGCCGTTCCCGTCGGTAACGGGGCGCGTGTGTTACCACCCGTGCGAGCAAGCGTGCAACCGCGGGAAATACGACGAGGCGATTTCGATTCGCGCGGTCGAGCGATTTCTGGGCGACCTGGGACAGGCGTTGACGCGCGACGTGGTGAAGCCGGGGACGCCTAACGGAAAGAAAGTGGCGGTGGTTGGTTCGGGGCCTGCGGGGCATAGCTCGGCGTACCAACTGGCGCGGCTGGGATACAAAGTTACGATCCTCGAGAAATCGCCGAAGGCCGGCGGACTGAATCGCGGCGGAATTCCGGATTGGGTGCTGCCGCAGAACGTGCTGGATCGCGAGATCGAGCGTCTGGTGGAGCTTGGTATCACGATCAAGACCAACGTGGAAGTGGGGAAAGACGTCAGCTGGGATGATTTGAAAAAGAATTTCGACGCAGTCGTGCTGGCGGTGGGATTGACCGAGCCAAACAGCGCTCGAGCCGAGGGCGAAAATAAGCAAGGCGTGTTGTTCGGCCTTCCGTTTCTGCGCGACATCGGGATGGGAACCTCCAAGGTGAAAGTCGGAGCGCGCGTGGCGGTGATCGGCGGCGGAAACACCGCGATTGATTGCGCACGCGAAGCGCTGCGGCAAGGCGCTGTGGAAGTGACCATGATCACGGTGGAAGCGCACCCGCAGGAAATGCCGGCGTCCCCGGAAGATTTGCACGACATGAAGGAAGAAGGCGTGGAGCTGATGCACGGGAAGGCGATGACTGCCGTCCTGGGAAACGGCAAGGTGGAAGCCTTGCAGCTGCATCCGGCGAAGTTCGCCGGCGCTATCAATGCTTCACCGATCAACATCGATCGCGAAGCTGCCGCGGAACGCTTCGCGGTTGATAACGTGATCATCGCGGTTGGCCAGCACGCATCGCTCGCATGGTTGCCGCAGGAATTCAAGGCCGAGCGCGGCACGATCAAGATTGACCGCTTCGGACGCTTGGGCGACACGAACTTTTTTGCCGCGGGCGACATCGTGCAACTCGGCATGGGGCAGCCGCTGATGGTGGTGAATGCGGTGGGCGACGGGAAGCGCGTGGCTTTTAATTTGGACAAGGTGATGCGCGGCGTGGCTCTGGAGCCGCGCACGATTCCGGTGGACGTGATTTTCGATTTGAACCGCATGAACATGACTTATTTCCCGCACTTTCCGCGCGTGCAGCAGACCTTGCTGCCGCCTAAGAGCCGGCGCAAGACTCAGCAAGAAGTGATTCTGGCGTTCACGGAAGAGCAGGCGGTGGAGGAGGCTGGACGCTGCTTCAGTTGCGGCACGTGCAACGCGTGCGACAACTGTTACCTGGTTTGTCCGGAACCTTGCATCGTGCGCGACGTGCGTTCGAACGGGCTGTACAAGATTTTAGTGGATTACTGTAAGGGTTGCCGCGTGTGCATCGAAGAATGTCCGACTGGGTGTCTGGAAGGCGTGCCGGAACTGGACTTCGATACCGGCGTCGTCCGCATGGATACGGCGTTCGCGGTTACGCCAGGCTTGCACGGACGGCAGGCGGAAGAATTGCGGAATCTGGGCGACCGCGCGCCAAAAAATCTATAGCGAACATCTGGGCAACATTCAGGATCGGAGCGAAAAATGGCGACGGCTACGGAAGTAAAAAAGAGAACGGTGCGGATTAACGGCTGCGTCGCTTCGGCGCAGGCGGCGAAGTATGCCGACGTGGATGTGATTGCGGCGTATCCGATCCGGCCTTACACGGCGACGATGATGGCGCTGGCGCAAATGGTGGCGAATGGGGAACTGGACGCCGAGTACATCGTGGCCGACAGCGAGCACTCGCAGTTGAGCATTTCGCACGGCGCTTCATCGAGTGGCGCGCGCGTTTTTACCGGCAGCTCGGGCGTGGGCGTGCAATTTGCTTACGAACTTTATTCGCCGATCTCCGGCAGCCGCATGCCGGTGCAAATGATGATCGCCGATCGCACGCTTGATCCTCCTGGAGATTTCGGTTCCGAGCATACCGACGCGCTTTCGACGCGCGACATGGGCTGGCTAATGGGCTGGGCCTGCGACGCGCAGGAAGCGTTCGACAATCACTTGATGGCGTACCGCATCGGCGAAGATCCGCGGGTGCTGTTGCCGCAGATGGTTTGTCAGGATGGATTTTTCGTTTCGCACATTACCAGCGACGTGGAATTGCCGGATTCCGGCCAGGTAAAAGAATTTTTGCCGCCGTACAAGCATCCTTACCCTCTGGATCCGCGGCATCCGGTTTCGCACGGTCCGCAGATCATGCCGGAACAGGGGCCGCCGCTGCAATTGGAGCGTGCGCGCGCGATGGAAGGAGCCGTGGCGGTGATCGAGGAAGTGCACGAGGAGTTCGCGAAGATTTTCGGGCGGCGCTACGGTCCGTGGGTCGAAGAGTACATGACGGATGACGCGGACGTTGTGTTCTTCTTGCAGGGCGGCCACGCAGTAACGGCGCGGTTTGCGATTAAACACATGCGCGACAACGGTCTGAAGGTAGGCATGGTGCGGCTGCGCACGATCCGGCCTTATCCGACGGACCGCGTGAACGAGGTGCTCAGTAAATTTAAAGTGGTGGGCGTGATTGAAACGAATATGGGATTGGGCAGCGTAAGCAGCGGCGGCGTGCTGTACGGCGAGGTTTGCGCGGCTCTGTACGAAAGCCAGCACAAGCCGCTGGTGCTTTCGTTCATGGCGGGAATGGGCGGCGAGGCGATCGTGCTGAACGAATTTTACTGGATGGCGAAGAAAATGACAGAAGCGCAGAAACGCGGCAAGATTGAAAAGCGCACGCATTGGGTCGGGTTCGAAGAGTAGGGAACATTTTTATCGGCGAGCCTGACGGTTCGCACAACGATTGGTGGAGTGCGGTCTTCGTGCTCTGCCGCGGGAGAAACTGATATGCCAGGTATTGAAGTCGAGCGTCAGGTATTGCCGATTTTGGGAAGCCCGAACCAAGGGGCGCGGTTCTACAATCCCGACTTGCCGGCGAGTGAGCCGTTTGTTCCGGGGCACCGCACTTGCGCGGGTTGCGGTCCGTCCATCCAGTACCGGATGACGAGCAAAGCGGCCGGCGACAATACGATTCTGGTGGGGCCGACGGGCTGCATGTACGTGGCGAACAGTTCGTATTTGTGTACGCCGTATAATGTGCCGTGGGCGCACACGCAGATTGGCAGCGCGGGCAGCTTCACTGCGGGCGTCGCTGCGGCGTATGAAGCCATGATTCGCAAGGGCAAATGGAAAGGCGCGTTTCCGAATATTATTTGCGAAGCGGGCGACGGCAGCGCGTCTGACATCGGGCTCGCTTCGATTTCCGGCGCGCTGTATCGCAATCACGACTGCTTGATCATTTGCTACGACAACGAGCAGTACGCGAACACCGGAATTCAGGCTTCGTCGCGAACGCCTTACGGCGGCATGACAACTTTCTCACCTCCGGGGCCGATGGTTCCGGAGGCGAAGACTCTTTTCCCGAAGGATCTCGCCCGCATGATGGCTGCGGGGCATCCGCACTGCTATGTGGCGACGGCGAGCGTGGGATATCCGATTGATTTGATGAACAAAGTGCGCAAGGGACTGAACCACAAGGGCGCGGCGTACCTAATGATTTACACGCCCTGCCAGAAGGGTTTCGTATATGAGACGCCGCGCTCGATTGATCTGGGCCGGCTGGTGGTGGAATGCGGGCTGTACCCGATCTGGGAGTGGAATCCGGAGAAGCGCGAGTACGATTATAGTTTCCGCCCGCAGAACATGCGACCGGTGTCCGAGTATTTGAAATTGCAAGGACGCTTCGGCCACCTGCACGCCGAGCACATCGCCAAATTGCAGAAGTTTGCCAACCAGCAATGGGGCATGATGGGCGTCGAGTTGCCGGAAGCGTTGATTCAGGCAGCGGACGCGAAAAACCTGGTCAACATGGCCACGGCGTCTGCGGCCGAGGCGGTGGCGCAAACCCTATGAGCACCGACACGAATCTACCGGCTGCGGCTCCCGAAGCGCAGGAAAGTTACGTCGTTACTGAAGGCAAAAAGCGCGGCTCGACGCGCGAAGTGCGCACGGAAGCGGCTTACGATCGCTGGTACACCGTGCTGCGCGTGCATGCGGGCGACGCGATCCTCACCGACAACTGGCACACCAACGAAGTGCTGACCCACGCGCGCAACAATTTCGAAGGAGTCACCTTCGCAATGCGCACGCTGGAGGCCTGGGGCGCGATGTTTGAGAACGATCGTCGCGCATATTACACCGCGGGCGGACGGATCTGGGTAATGGATCTGGAGCCGTGCGAAGGCAAGAAGAAGCGGCTGCCCGGCACCGGCGCCGTCAAGAAGTAGCAGACGCTTGCAGCGCATCCTCCTTATTGACGACACGCCGGAGATTGCCCAGCTGCTGACGTTTGCTTTGCGCGACGCGGGCTTCGAGGTGTTCGCCGAGGGATACAACGTCGGCGTCAATGAACTGATTGTTGCGCGGCAATCCGAAGCGCTCGTGCTGGATTGTACTTCGTATGATATGAGCGAGGCGTTGTTCGATTCCGTGCGTCACCATCCGGATCACGCGAACTTTCCCATTGTGATTATCAGCGATACGTCGGAGGTGGCTGTTGCGAGCTTGCGTGCGCGGAATGCGCAGCGCGTTTTGCTGGTGCCTAAACCATTCACCGGATCGCAGGTCGCGCAGGCACTGCGGCAACTTTTGGAATAGACATGCCATTGTGGAGCATGGACGAATGGCAGTACCTCGAGCGCGAGGTCGTCACCGACCCGAAGGGGCGGCAGTGGACGGTGGCGCTGATGGACGTGCTGGGGCAGGAAGGCGATCCCGATATGCCGAACAAGTTGCTTGAGCTGCAGTATTCGTCGGGGCGGTATTTCACGCTGATTTATTCGGGCGGTGGACAGCTGCAGCGAGAACGCGGCTACGCTACTTTGGCTGAGGCGACGGACGCTTACGGGGATTTGCTGGTGGCTGTGATCGATGGCAGCGTGAATCCATCGCAGCCGATTTTTCGGCAAGACCTAGAAGATTAGAAGCGGTCTGATAAATATGCATCCGCGACGAGGAGACGCAGCTTCAGGGGCTAAAGCCCTTTTCCCTTCGGAGCTTGACGGCGGGGCTGAAGCCCCGCCCTTCCGGGTCTCGTATTAATAAGAAGCTTTCCGGCGAGACTAAACGCGCGGACGTATAACTTCTAGCGGCCAGGATCTAAATCTCTCATCACTACGTGGACCACTTGTCCGGCTACGCGAGCATCGCGTTCGGAAATTTTCGCCTCTGAGCCGTTCTCGCTGGGGGCATCGGTGTGATCGCGATACGTTCGCGCCGCCGCGGGTAGCCGGGCGCATCCGCTGCGAATCAGTCCGGTCCTTTCTGCAACGGCTAGGCGCGTCTCGAACGGCCAATCACCAATTTTCCCCGCGGGCGCGTCCGCGCCGGCGAGTGCGTTTTGCCCCTTGTGTTCCAGCGCATCGGTGACGATGGCTTCCAGGATTCCGCAAGAAGTGCGCAGAGCGAGCTCGTATTCGTGCTGCTCGAGGGCGAGACGGCTATCGGTGTAGGCCTGCTCGAGAACTGGCTTGAGCTCGGAGTTGTGAACGAACTCGAACCGGCGCGGCGCGGGCGCCGCGGATGATGCTGACGTCGACGCTGCCGAAGCGTTTGCGGAAACGTCTGCGCCATTCTCCATCGCAGAGAGCGTGGTCACAGCTTGCTCGAGGACTCCGATCAATCGCTTGACGATCTCGGCGGGCGCAACTCCTGTGACGGCTTGACCGTTTGTTGAGCGCATCAGAAACGCCTCGCTAAAAGCTCGCGCGAGCCAATGCGACTTGCTGCCGCCGGAGAGTTGATTGATGGTGACGCCACAGTCTTCCTGCCAGGCGCGCGTGGCGCCCATTGCCGCTGGATTGGAGGCCTCACGCGCGAGAGTTTCTAAAACCTGACGGCCGCGACGGATCAAACCGTCGAGGTGAGCCAGGTAAGTCTCCAGTTGGGTGCGCAGGCTTTCGTCCATCGAAATCGGCCGTCTCTCCATTTCGGTACTCGCCGGGGTCGGGGTCAAGGGGGAACGCACGCGCGGGGAGAGGCCAGCCGAGGGGAGGGTCAACGAAGCTCTTGACAGCCCAAGGCGAGCGTGATAACTGTGTCCCGCAAGTGGTTCGATTAACGGACCAGTATAGCAAATTTCGCAACGATTCACGGGGCTTTCGAGCCCAGAAGCATGCCGTTCTCGCTGTGCGCTGTTAAGGTGTAACGCGCAGTATCGGAGGAACGCTCATGACCGTATCTCCTGCTTCTCTGATTCATCCCTCCCGTATTCCCAATCGTTGGGTTCAACTAATGGCCGGCATTGTCGCCATGATGGCGATTGCGAACCTGCAGTATGCCTGGACGCTTTTCACCAAGCCCATACAAGCGCATCTGCACGTATCGCTGGTCGCGGTCCAGTGGACGTTCACGCTTTTCGTCGCACTGGAAACGTGGCTGGTGCCATTTGAAGGGTACCTGGTGGACAAAATCGGGCCGAGGTTCATGCTCGGTGCCGGCGCGGTGCTGGTGGGACTGGGCTGGGTGGGATCCGGTTATGCTGAGACGATCAATAGCCTGTACTTCTGGTATGGAGTGGGCGGCATCGGAGCGGGCATCGTGTACGGCGGGGCAATCGGGAACGCGTTGAAGTGGTTCCCGGACCATCGCGGGCTCTGCGTCGGTCTGACTGCCGGAGCGTTCGGCATCGGCACCGCGACGACCATCTCGCCCATCGCCGCGATGCTGAAGGTCTCGGGTTACCAACACACCTTCATCGTATGGGGAATTATCCAAGGCGTGGTGGTGCTGGCTTCGTCGCTTTTCTTGGCCCGGCCGCCCGAGGGATGGACGCCGCCAAATTGGAAAGTGATAGAGGCCAAGATCAAAGCCAAGGTGAATACGTCGGCAGTGGACATGACGCCATGGCAGATGCTACGCCAGCCATCGTTCTACGTGATTTACGTGATGATGACGATGCTGGCCTTCGGTGGCCTGGTGGTTACCGCGCAACTGAACCCCATGGCATCTTCCTACCACGTGGATAACGTCATCGTCGCATTCGGCATGACCGCTTTGGTGTTAGCGATCACCGTGGACCGAATATTGAATGGGTTGACCCGTCCTTTCTGGGGGTGGGTATCTGACAATATCGGCCGGGAGAACGCTATTTTTATCGCGTTCATTCTGGAGGCAATCGCCGTGTATGCGCTGTTGCAATTGATCAACCGGCCAGTGTGGTTCGTGGTGTTGTCGGGCTTGTGTTTCTTCGCGTGGGGTAACATTTTCTCGTTGTTCCCCTCGATTACGGGCGACCTGTACGGAAAGGCGTGGGCGACGACTAACTACGGCGTTGTGTACACAGCCAAGGGAGTTGCGGCGGCGTTTGCGGGGCCCGGTGCCGCTTGGCTGTTTGCCAAGACCGGCTCCTGGACTAAGGTGTTCTGGGCGATGATTGTGTGCGATCTGGTCGCAGCGTTTATGGCGTTGCTGTGGTTGAAACCGCTGGCGGCGCGTGTTGTGAAGGAATCGGAGCAGGGCGCTACGGCTGCCAGTACCGCTGCGCCGGTAAAGGCGCAGGGAGTCGCATAAACCGGGTCGGATGTAACATTATATATAGCGCGCACGCGATGGCGTTGCGGTGCGCGCGCGGGTGTGCGCGCGCGGCCCTCTCGGTAGGCGCTGTTTCAGCTTGGAAGTCACTTATTTTCTGCAATATACAGAAGTTCGCTTTCGGTATTTCCTGCCAAGCCCCGAGCTGTGAAAGGTCTAGTCGTACGCCCAAGGCTCGACGGCCAATAGGCCCGGTTCGCGAAACTGGAATAATCGGCTGGTTGGAACTCGGGCACGCGGCTGAAGCGAGCGAACGTCCGAGGGCGGTCGGATGCCGATTGGCCCCGATGCCGCTTTGGGACATGGTCGAGCTAAGCGGGCAGAGTTTTTCCGCGTGTTTCCGCGGCGAGTGGAATCAGCAGCAGGCCGAGAGCGAAGGCGATGGAAGTCATCGCGACCGGAATTCCCAGCGAGCCAAAATGGCGGATGCCCGCGCCGACGAGGAAAGTGATACCCGCGCCGCCAAATCGCGCGAACGATGTGGAAAAGGCGAAGGCGCTGGCGCGGCACTCCGTGGGATATTGCTCGGGCAGCCAGAGAGTATAGACGGAGAAATTGGCGCCGCCCAAGCCCAGAAAAAAGAGGCAAACAAAGAACCAGGGAAGCGCGCTCGCACCGAGATAGAAGACTTTACCGAAAGTGAGCGCGATAAACACCATCATCAGCGAAAAGTAAATCGCGAGCGCGCCGCGCCGTCCGACTTGTTCGGCGAGCCAGGGCATCGCCAGGCATCCTAGAATCGTGGCGAAGGAGACCAGCATAATTCCCCAGGAAGCGAGTTGCGCGGCTTGCGGCCCGACGCGTCCGCCGGCTTCGGCGACCGCAGTGATCGCGGCGGGAACGTACACAGTTCCGGCCCACAGACCACAGATAGAAGCCAGCATCAGAAAGGCATTCACGATGGTGCGGCGGCGCAAGGCGGGCGAAAACAGCGTGGCGAGGGGACGCCAAACCGCCCACGCGCGCACGATATTTTCCTTTTTAGTCCACGCGGCAGGCTCGGCAACTCCGTGCCGAACCCAAGCGAGCAGCAGCGCGGGCAGGCCGCCGACGATGAACATTGCGCGCCAGCCATAGTGGCTGCCGATGCCGTAGTTCGCCAGCGCCGCGAGAAAAATGCCGACGTAATATCCGGTGTGCATCAAGCCCGCGCCCACGCGTCGGCGACTTTCGGGCCACGCCTCGGCGACAAACGTGCCGCCCATCGCCCACTCTCCGCCAATGCCCACGCCGGCGAGCAGGCGCAGCGCAGCCAGTTGCCACACGCTAGTCGAGAATGCGCTGAGGAAAGTGAAAAGCGAATACCACACGATGGTGAGCATCAGTGTGCGCACGCGTCCGAACTTGTCGCCGATCGGCCCCCACAGAAACGCCAATCCCCAGCCCACCAGAAATAGCGCGAACAGCATGCCTCCGTACAAACCGATATTGCCCTTGGTGGCGGCAATACCGGAACGCGGCAGCAGTTCGCGGAGCGACGGAACAAGGACGAGGGCGTAAACGAAGGAGTCCATGCCGTCGAGCGTCCAGCCGCCCCACGCCGCCCAGAAACCGCGAATTTGATTCCGAGTGAGAGGTTCGGGCAACACCTTGGCGGGATAATTCGTTTCGGTCGCAGCGGAATCGTGCATGACAGCGGGACACTATATCAAATGGGAAGTTTTGGGAATCGAAAAGATATTTATTGGGAAGGACGTTGTGACCGCACGCAGATTTTGAGGCGGCAATCACGACGAGTTGAGATTTCGGTTTTGCTTGCTTGTACAGACAGCGATGTTGTCGGTGGACGATTGCTGTGGCGAATGTGGTAGACTCCGCCGCCAGTTGGACTGGAGTAGCTCCGCGAACCTAGCTGCGACGATGCATGCCGCGTGGCTGGAGGAGAATCGACCATGGGAACTTCAAGTTCGAACCCGCCGTCCGCGGAAACCGCCAAGGCGGCGGGCCAGTCGAGCAAGAAACCTTTCTATCGCAGCTTGTGGGGACAGGTCTTGGTGGCCGTGGCCATCGCGATCGTGTTCGGCTATCTGAAGCCGCACAGCGCCGTGGCCATGAAACCGCTGGGCGACGCGTTTATCCGGCTGATCAGCATGATTATTACGCTGGTGATTTTTTGCACGGTGGTTACGGGCATCGCCAGCATGCAGGACATGAAAAAAGTCGGCCGCGTGGGCGGCAAGGCGCTGCTGTATTTTGAGTTCGTGTCCACACTGGCATTGCTGATCGGACTGGTGGTCGGCAACGTGATGCATACCGGCGCTGCGTTCAATGTGAATCCCGCGACGCTCGACAGCAAGGCGGTGGCGGGTTACGCTGACGCGGCCAGATCGGCAAGCATGACCGATTTCGTCATGCACATCATCCCCACCACGGTGGTGGACGCGTTCGCGAAAGGCGACATCTTGCAGGTGGTGCTGGTCTCGATTCTGTTCGGCTTCGCCATGTCGGCGATGGGCAGCCGCTGCCAGCCGCTGCTTGAGGTGATCGAGTCGCTCACGCGCGCGGTGTTTGGCGTGATCAATATCGTGATGCGCTTTGCGCCGATTGGCGCGTTTGGCGCGATGGCCTTTACGATCGGCGCTTATGGAATTGCTTCGCTGGGGCCGCTGGTGAAGCTCGTGGCGACGTTCTGGATCACATGCATTCTGTTTGTGCTGATCGTGATGGGCGGGATTGCCTGGGCCGCAGGATTCAACATCATCAAATTTCTCCTCTACATTAAGGAGGAGATCATTCTCACCTTGGCGACGAGTTCTTCGGAACCGGCGCTTCCAACGCTCATGGAAAAATTGGAACAACTGGGATGTTCCAAGGCTCTGGTGGGATTGGTGGTGCCTACGGGATACACGTTCAACACGGATGGCAGCAGCCTTTACATGACGCTCGCGGCGTTGTTCGTTGCCGAAGCTACCGGCATTCATTTGACGCTGGGACAGCAGTTGGTGCTTTTCGGCGTGGCGGTGCTGACGTCGAAGGGCGCGTCGGGCGTGCAGGGTGCGGCATTCATCGCGCTCGTCGCAACACTGAGAGTGATTCCGACGATCCCGGTGGCGGGGATGGCGTTGATTCTGGGAATCGATCGCTTCATGAGCATGTTCCGCGCGACGGTAAACATGCTGGGCAACGGAGTGGCCACACTCGTGGTGGCGCGTTGGGAACACGAGCTGGACCCTGCGCTTTTGCGGCGTAACTTGGCGTCGCCCGAGGCGTGGCGAAAGCAGGTGGTCATCGCGGCGGAAGTTCCGGGCGCGCCCGAATAGATCGCGACTGCGCGACGCGTACGCGCGCTGAACGAAAAGACGCTGAAGATGGCAAGCGCTCGCTCGTACGAAACTGACTCGTTCGCGCTTACACCAGCTCGAATTTTAATTCGCCCAACTTTTCCAGGCTGCATGCGATCTTGTCGCCCGGCTTGAGCCATACCTGTCTGTTTTTGGGCTTGCCCTGAATGACTCCCTGCGGAGTGCCGGTGAAAATAATGTCGCCGGGCTTTAGCGTGATGACGCGGGAGATGTAGCTGATCATCGCGCGCGTATTGAAGATGAAGTCGCTGGTGCTCGAGGACTGGCGCGTCTCGCCATTGACGCGGCACTCGAGCTTGAGGTTGTCTGGGTCGATCTGGTCGGCGGTCACCAGGTACGGTCCGATGGGCGCGAACTGGTCAGGCGTCTTGCCCACCATCCACTGCCCGCCGGTTTCCAGTTGCAAGTCCCGAGCAGTGAAGTCGTTGCCCGTCGCATAGCCGGCCACATAGGAAAGCGCGTCGGCTTCGCTTACCATTTTGCCTTCGCGGCCGATGGCGATGACCATCTCGACTTCGTAATCGAATTTCGTCGCGTAATCCACAGGTAGCTTGATCGTCCCGTTATGGTGATTGAGCGTCGTATTGAACTTGTTGAATAGCACCGGCTGGTTCGGAATCGGGGCGCCAATCTCGATGGCGTGCTGCCGGTAGTTAAGCCCCACGCAGACAATTTTTTCGGGTCGGGTCACGACCGGGCCGAATTCGATCGTGTCTTCCTTGAGGAATGCTTTTTGCGTGGCCTTCGATTTGGCAGCCGCGTCCACTAGTGCGTTCAGGCTGGGGCCGTCTTCATTTTGCAGCAAATCGTCGATGGTAGCGGGTGCGTGCATGCGCAGAATGTTTGCGGCCTCGACGACATCAAGGACCCCTTTTTCGTTTTTCACGCCCAGGCGGTATTCGCTGCCGCGGCGAATGTTCAGCACAGTGAGTCCGTGCGCCATGCCGCGCTCCTTCGTTGCAGGAGGTTTGGCCTCCGCAGAGGTCGTCGGCGGTGCGCCCGTCGGCCGGCCCGTCATCGCCAAAGCGCAGACCGCGCCCGTGTTCATGATGAAATTCCTGCGATTTTGGTTCATGGGAGGATCTCCTTAAACCTGTTGACGTGCTCCGAATCGGGAAGGTTGACCGGGCGGGATTATATAGCAATTCGCCGCCGGGAGTGAACTCACCGCGTTTCAACGCGGCTTACGGCGAGCCGTCGGCGTGATTGTTTGGCGCCCGCAGCGAACCGTGCCGGACTGGCACGGAATTAGCTCAAGAAGAGCGAGGCGATTGCCGATATTAAGTCTGTCATGGGTATTACGACGAATGTTAGGGTGCGCTTGGCGTGTCCCGTGTGAGTGCCGAAGCGGTGCACTGCAATTGCGGGAATAAATGCGTAGCCGGCGCGGCTGGCACGCCGTTTGCTCGACAATACTTGCCAAGAGTCAACGGCCCGTGGGCGGCCAATTGACCGCCGGCAGCACTGGTCGCAGTTGACCCGCGCTGTCGTGAAATGTTTCGCCATCCAGAGGCCAAAAGCGCATGAGCGACGAAATCGTTCGCGAGTTTCTCGTGGAAGGTAACGAGAATCTCGACACGCTGGACCGCGAACTGGTCCAACTCGAGAAAGATCCGCAAAACCGCGCCACGCTGGCGAGTGTATTCCGCACGATTCACACGATCAAGGGGACATGCGGGTTCCTGGGGTTCACGAAACTCGAGGCTGTAGCGCACGTCGGCGAGAACCTGCTGAACCGGTTGCGCGACCTCGAATTACTGCTGAATCCGGATATTACGACGGCGCTGCTGCGCATGGTGGATGGCGTCCGGCAAATGATGCAGAGCATCGAGCCGATCGGCAACGAGGAGGAGCGCAACGACGAAGAACTGATCAAGATGCTGACTAGAGTGCAGCAGGGCGGTTCTCTGGAGGAAGGCCCAGTCGCAGTTCCGCCGCGGCACGCTTCCGCCGCAGAGGGAGACGGGGCAGCGAACGGCAAGGGCAAAGCGAAAAAGGACGCGAAGATCGTCCCCGTGGAAGCTGAAAAAGTTACTCACTTGGAAGAGCGCGACGCTCCGCCAGTGCAACAGTCAACTCGCGGAGGCGTGAGCGACCGGTCTATACGCGTGGACGTGGTGCTGCTCGACAAGCTAATGAACTTGGTCGGCGAACTGGTGCTGGCACGCAAGCAGGTGTTGCAATTGTCTTCCGTCCTTAAACATGCAGGCTTTGCTGGAAAATTCCATCCTTGCCTCACCGCGCGTGAAACGCTCTCTCCTCTTGCATCACTATTATTAAGCAGTAAAGTACCTCGCAAAGACAAAAGCGACAGGGGATTCGTAGCGGCCTGGGTATGAACGGCTGCGCGCGGAGCCCTGCGCCAAAGGAGGATGTACCATGGCAACACATTCTTACGGACGGGTTCCCGATTTGCCCGATCAACGGGATTTCTTATACGCCGCTCCCGTGGAAAACATGGTGGCGCTCCCGGCGAAAGTGGATCTGCGCCCGGAGTGCCCCACGGTGTACGACCAGTTAAATTTGGGTAGCTGCACGGCTAACGCGATTGCCAGAGCGCTGGAATTCGAACAGATCAAGCAATCGCTGCCAACCTTCATACCTTCGCGCTTGTTCATTTATTACAACGAACGCGTGATGGAGGGCACGGTGGGGACGGACAGCGGGGCGCAGATACGCGACGGCATCAAAAGCGTCGGGACCATTGGCGCGCCGCCGGAGACAGATTGGCCATACAACATCGCGGAATTCGCTGTGAAGCCGCCGACGAAGGCGTACAAAGACGCACCGCTAGGAAAGGCTCTGCAGTACCAAAGGGTTGCGCAGGTGCTCGCTCAGATGAAGGGATGCCTCGCTTCCGGCTACCCGTTCGTGTACGGGTTCACGGTGTATGAGAGCTTCGAAAGCACGCAAGTGGCTCAGACGGGCATTGCTCCGATGCCGGCGGCGGGTGAAAAGGTGTTGGGGGGCCACGCGGTGCTGGCTGTAGGATATGACGATAGCACTCAGCGATTTACCGTCCGGAACTCGTGGGGACCGGATTGGGGAATGAGTGGGTATTTCACGATCCCGTACGCTTATCTGACGGACAGCAACCTGTCGGATGATTTCTGGACCGTCCGATTGGTGGCGAAAGCAGCGGCCGAAATCGCCAAGGAAAAAGCGATGTCAGCAAGGTCGCGGTGAGCTGACTGAAGCCGGTAAATCACGATGTGTGTTGCGCTGCGTCGCGGCGACTGTCCGTGACGCGGACCGAGACCGAAAAGGTGCGTGCGGCTGCGGCCGCACGCGTCCACGGCCGGTCGTACTCGAAGACCAACTCTGTTGTGCCCACTTTTTCGGCTTGGAAATCCCAGTGATGCTGCGCCGCACTGCCTAGCGCTGTGGATACTGCACTGGTGTCATCGGCCACCGGCGCCAGGATGCGCTCGCTGGACGTGCGCAAACTCCAGCGAAAACCGGCGGTGCGCACTTCGGGAAGTGTGACGCGGAGCGTGTGCCCGAGGAGCAGTTCGACTTGTTGGCCGTTCTGGTGTTCGCCAACTGCGACGATTTCACTCATGATGTTGCTCCGGACTCGCCGTCGTGCGCGATTCGCATACCCCGCACGATGCGCTGCGAGGGCAAGCCAGTGCCGCGTGCATCGCGTCGCGAATCAGGTCGCCCGACCACGTTACTTTACGCCTAAACAAGCGTGACGGCTGGCTGCGCAGCACAATCCGCCTCACTCGCTCGTCTCGTGATATAAACCTCCGGGGGTTCCTGAATGAAAATGTTCTGTCGGGCAGAAGCATTGGTGTTGTGCGCGGTGTGGTCCTTGTTCGGAATGGCGCAAGCGGCGCAGGCGCAGAGCGTCGAACGGGTGATCATCGATACGGATCCGGGTACGGACGATGCACTGGCAATTCTGCTGGCGTTGCGATCGCCGGAGTTGCGTGTGGAAGCGTTGACGATCGTCGCCGGAAACGTGACGGCTCCGATGGGATTGGAAAATGCGCTGAAGATCGTTTCGCTGGCGGGACGCTGCGATCTGCCGGTCGCCGAAGGCGCGCAACGCCCGCTGCACGCGAGGCTGAATATCGAGCCTTTCTGGAATGGGCCGGGCGGCCTGGGCGGCGCTGAATTGCCGCCGGCGCAGTGCAGGGCCGATCCTCGCTTCGGCCCCGACGTGATCATTGAACTGGTGCACAAACATCCGCACGAAATCACCATCATCGGTGTGGGGCCAGAAACCAATCTGGCCTTAGCGATCTTGAAGGACCCGACGATTGTGCCGCTGGTGAAGCGGGTGGTTTTAATGGCCGGCTCGATTTCCGGTGGCAATGTGAATGGTGCTGCGGAATTCAACGTCTATTGCGATCCAGATGCCGCGGACTTGGTGTTCCGTGCCGGCTGGGCAGTGACGATGGTGGGATTGGACGTGACGGAAATTACGCTGATTAGCAGCGCGCAAGTCGCGGAGATCGAGCGCAGCGGCGGCGCGATGGCGAAATTTGTCGCGGCGGTGGCGCGTTTTCAAGTCGGCTTATATCAGGGCACGGGATTCAGCGGTGGGGCAATTCATGACGCGCTGGCGGTGGGGGCGACGATTGATCCTTCGCTCTTCAAATTGCGCGCCATGCACATTGATGTGGAAACGGAGGGACGCATCGCGCGCGGAGAAACGGTGGCGAATCGGCTGGGAACCGTGGATCGCGTGGTGGACAAGGGCGATCATCTGGAAACCGTAGGCGTGGACGAGGTGAAACCGAACGCGCAAGTGGCCGTGGGCATCGACTCCGTGCGTTTTTTGAAATTGTTCATGACCAGGCTAAGTGGGAGCAGTGCAGCGAACGCCGGCGGCCAGCCGTAATGGATATGAACGAAGGCGCGCAGGAGGCAGCGTATCGTGCGCCGCGCGAATGCGATTTCCTGCGCTTGTGCCGCGCCGGGGATTGATATTTTGCGTTGATTGCTGGAGCAGTGGAGCGTCCGGGCAATTGCGCCAGATGGTGAATGGAGATCGCCAAGAGCAGGATCACGATCGGATCAATAGGCAGGCGATAGCGCGGCAGTGCCAGCGTTAGGTAGTAGGCCCAGGGATAGATCAGCGGAAACGCAGCGAGCGGGACTGCGAACTGGCTACGTTCGCGGAAGAGGATAATGATTCCGCATAGCGCGCCGAGCGCCGCGACGAGATTGAACGCAAGCACTCCGCGAAATCGCAGCGAGGGCGTGCCGAGAAAATCCTCCAGCGGATACGGAGTGCCTCCCGACCAGATGGAAATCGCGCGGTAGGTGATCAGATGGGCTTCGCGGGCGGGATGCGAGAGCATGTACGCGATGGCTTCCTGTTTTTTCTGCCGCATGTAGGCGATTTCGCCCATCGAGATATATTTTTCGCGCTCGGCGGAATTGTAGATGGGGTGCAGATCGCCGCGGAAGATGTCTTGCGTCTGGTCGTTGTTGCCTAACCAGAGCTGTAATCCCAGGACGGAGCGCAGCGGAACGAACTGGTGGAATACGTGGTAGTTGCGGATCGTCCACGGAACGCAACAGAGGATGATGATGGCGACGGCGACCGGCGCATTTTTCAGCCACTCGCGCTTTTCCTGGCGCGCACGGTACCCCAGCCAGCCCACCAGAAACGGGAACAGCGCCGCGAGCGTCGCGTTGAACATCAGCGCAATGCCCCACAGCAGGCCGTAAGCGCACCAATTGCGTAGACGCTGAGATTCGGGGAGCGCTAGCGTAGCCCACACAATTGTGGCGACGAGCAGCGCGGAAATGGACGCGTCCCACATGCTTTCCACCGGCAGCAGAATTGTGTTCGGAAAAATTGTCCAAAGCCACGCGGCACCGGCGGCAAGGCCGATTCCACCGATGCGCTTGCCTACGAAATATATCGGGATGCAGGCGAGCGTGCAGCAGGTGATGTTTAGCAGAACCGTGGCGGCCCACGCATGAAAAGTGTAAGCGCCGAACAGGTGGAAAATTCCCGCGAGCAGCAGAGGAAATAGCGGCGTCATCCAGGCGGTCGGGCCGGTGTCCACGCGGAATGGCGAGCTGAACCCGTGGCCGGTGGCGAGCGAGTGCGCGATGTTGCCGGACTCGAAGAGGAAGGGAATGACGCTGACGCCTTGGCGCGGATGAATATGCTGGAATTGCCACATGTAGCCGAGGCGAAGCGCGAAGGCGACGAGCATGATTAGCCAGAGCGATGTCATCGCGGCGCGAAAGGTGTTTTTGAATGTGCGAGGCATGCTTGGGAAGCGTTACATTCCTTGGCTTTGGACGCAAGGCCAGCGCGACCGAAAACGGCGATGGACGAGCTGCGCCGACAATGCGTTCGCCACCTGGATTGCGGAGATGCGCGGCGATTTGTGGTAGCTTCTGTGGAACCGATCATGGCCAAGAAAAAGAAAGACCGGCTGCGCGTGCACAAGGAAGCGCGGCGGCTCGCGCGACTGGGCGTGGGCATGCCTCCGACGGAACGCGCCATCCCCGACAAGCGGCAGAAAGCGCCGAAGCACAAGAAGAAATTGGTGGCGCCGGAATTGAATTAGGTGAGATTTCGGTGGCACGCGCCATTTCGGGACTAGCCACGCCCGCGGCGATTCACTTCGGGACGTCATGACGTCCCTGTGCGACTGCGCCTCCCCCTAAATTCAGTGTTGCCAGCGATACTGCCACCCGCGACAAATTTGGACGCGTCATGCGAAGCGGAAGAGTGCGTGCAATACGCACTGCATGAAAATCACGCGATGTGGCCAGCAAGGTGGGATCGCAGTTCTTGGGACATTGATGTGTCTCGTCGTGGCGCTCCCCGCAGCGCGCGCACAAATTGTTCCGGTGAGTTTAGTGCATGAGACCGTGGGAGACTCCAGGATTCCGAGCGGGGTGGTGCTGGCGCCGCTCCCTCATAGCGAGTTGCGCAGGGCGGTGAAGCCCGCACTGCCGAAATCGTTTTTCGTATTGAGCGCCGGAGTTTACACCGCCGCCGGACTGGACATGCAGCGATCCGAATCCATGTTGCCGCACTTCGACGAAAAAGATCCCGTCGTGCGGCCGTTTTTGCGGCTGCCGGCGCCCGCGTATTACGCTTCCGCGGCTATGTTCGCCACGGGAATCAACTTTCTCGGGTGGAAGATGACGCGGTCGGAGCGCTGGCACAAAATCGGGTGGCTCCCGCAGGTAACTTCCATGGCCGGAAACTTGGCGGGATACGGATATACGCGGGCGCATCCTGCGCGGTGATGCGGCGTATTTCGCGCCGACAGGCAGAATGCAACAGTAGGAGAATGGCGGTTCAGATTTTCCCAGCGCGATAAATTGTGAACGTTAAAGGTTCGGACCGAACCTAGTTTTTGGATCCTCAACCGGGCTTGAGATCGGGAATCACTTCACCGGGCTTGAAGAACGCTGTGGGCGGCGTGCTAGTGGCGCGAGCGGCTGCGGCGGCGATTCTTTCGAAATCTGTTTTCGAGAAGCCGACGCTACTTTCCTGGATTTTCCCGTCCGGCGCGATCAGAAACACGGTGGGGACGTTGGTAATGCCGTATTGATTGGAGATCGGGTAGCCCTTTTCGTCAATCAGCGCGGGAAAGTCGATTTCAAATTCCTGGCAAAATTCGCGGGTGTCCGCGGCGTCGTCCTGCGAAATACCCCAGAGCGTGAATTGTTCGCCGCCATAAGCTTCATGCAGGCGTGCGAGAAACGGGGCAGTGAATTGGCAAGTGGGGCAACTCACTTTGAAGAAGGCAGCAACGACGGGGCCTTTTTTCAGCGCGTCTGCGAGAGTCGATTTCTTTCCGTCCGTGCCTTGCAGCGTAAATGCCGGAGCTGTGGCACCGGCAGTCAGTGCAGCCATCTTGCTTCCTCCCAGGAATTCATGAATGCGCTGTTTCAGGCTCATTTGCCAACCCTAATGCGCAATAATTTGATGCCTTCGTGCGAGCGCGGATTCAGGCGCGAAGGCGTCAACGACGAACCGCTGCCACCAACGGCAAACCGACTGCAACGGCTGCGCAAATTCGAAGGCAAAGTCGACGGTCAAAATCTGCCGATGTGCTGACGTAGGGGCGGGTCTTAGACCCGCCCCTACAGATTCCGCTCTCGCAGCCAGTTGGCAGCCTGCTCACGACAGCGGTTCGGGGCTAGTGAATATTGCGGGTCTTTTTGCCGACGTAATCCATCAGCAGGTACTGGCCGAGGGTGTACGGAGTGGTGAAATAAGCCTTGCCGCGGCAGAGCTCGGTAACTTTCTGCACGAAGTGGACCAGGCTGTAGTCACTGGAAAGCATAAATGTATTGATCAGAATACCGGCGCGTTTACACTTCGCGACTTCTTCGAGCGTTTGCGTAACCACCAGCGGATCGAGCCCGAAGGCATTCTTGTAAATACGGCCGTCTTCCAGAGTGAGCGCGGAAGGTTTGCCATCGGTGATCATCACGATCTGGCGCATATCTTTTTTCTGGCGCGACAAAATCCGCTGCGCCAGGCGCAGGCCCTCGCGCGTGTTGGTGTAGTACGGGCCCACCTGCACGCGCGCCAGTTTGCCGAGCGGAATTTCCTCCGCGCTATCGTGGAATAGAACGCAGTGCAGCGAATCGCCCGGATATTGCGTGCGAATCAGATGCGAGAGTGCCAGCGCCACTCGCTTTGCGGGTGTGAAGCGATCTTCGCCGTAGAGAATCATGCTGTGGCTGCAGTCGAGCATCAAAACCGTGGCGCAGGAGCTTTGGTATTCGCACTGATGAACCATCAGGTCGGGATAATCAAGCTCGATCGGAATTTGCGCGCCGTTGCGCTGCACGGCGTTGAAGAGCGTGCCGCTGATGTCCATGTTCAGCGTGTCGCCGAACTCGTACAATTTCGAAGTGCCGCCGGATTCGACGCCGGTCGCGAGGTCGCGCGTATCGTGGCGTCCGAAGCTGCTCTTCCCGAGCGAGGCCAGCAAGTCTTTCAGCGTCTTAAACCCCAGGAAATCAAGCGCTTTGTCGGTGATCTCAAATCGCGCTTCCACGTTAGGTTGCGCTTGTCCTGCTTGGCCGCCGGGAGTTTGTGAAGGCGGAGGCGTGATCTGCGCGGGTTGATTGGGGCGCGAGATGAATCCTTCTTCTTCCATGCGCTGAATTATCTGCTCTATCACATCACTGAGCTGGGGATTTTCCGAGAGATTCGGATTGTTGAGCATCTGTTCCATGAGTTCGGGCGGGAGCAGTTCGCCTTCTTGCAGGGCGCGCAAGATGGCTTCGCGCAGCTCGTCCATCATTTTTTCGCGCGAGCGCTCGGGATCCATTTCGTAGATGCCGAACTGCGATTCGTAGCCGCTCTGCAGGAAGAAATCCGAGAGACGGCTCATCAGCTCTTGAAGATCTATGTCTTCAGCGGCGTCGGGCGCGTATTTTGAATATTTCGTGTATTTCATTTAGTTCACAAGAAGTCGAATGCCTGCGAAGTCCCCGTCAATGCCGACTAGTTGAACTGGCGGCGCGGCATGCGGCCGGAAGGCTCGCGCGGGTCGCGTGGCTCGGGAGTTTTTCGCACGTCGGCGAAGTAACCGCGTTCCTCGCTGCGATTGATGCGCTTGTGCGCCCAGAGGCCCTCAAGGATGAATTCCGCCGCGCTGGTGACGATCGCGGCGTCGTCCTTCTGGCTGACTTCCAGCACGCTGAGATTGTCGAACAGACCCTGGATTTTTTTCAGCTGCGCCAGAACTTCGGAACTGGAAGCGTTCGCCGGAACTTTCAATTCGCCGCCCAATTCGAACCACTGAATCACGGGCTGCATATTCGCACCGGTGAAATACTGCGTGTAGGTTTTTCCAACGGCGGTGCGAATCAGCTCGCGCGCGATGTTTTCGGCGCCGCGCAGCTCGCCTTCATATTCCAGCTCGAATTTTCCGGTCATGGAGGGAATTGCTGCGTACACATCGGCGACGCGCGCGACGATGGCCGAATCGCGGCTGCGTACAGCACGCTGTTCGGCGCTGCTCAGCACATTTTCCAGCGCGCTGATGGGCAGGCGTTGGCTCACGCCGGAACGGCGATCCACGCGCTTATCCTCGCGGGCCTGAAACGCCACTTCTTCCACAATTTCGCGAATGTACTGCGGCATCTCGACGCGCTTTGTCTGCGGACGTTTGGTCCAGGATTCCTGCGAAGTGATGGACATGCCTTCGGCGACCGTCGCCGGATAGTGGGTGCGAATTTCCGAGCCGATGCGGTCCTTAAGCGGTGTAATAATTTTTCCGCGCGCGGTGTAATCTTCCGGATTGGCGGTGAAGACCAGCAGCACGTCGAGCATCATCCGCACCGGATAGCCCTTAATCTGGATATCGCCTTCCTGCATGATGTTGAACAGGCCCACCTGGATTTTTCCAGACAAGTCCGGCAGCTCGTTGATGCCGAAAATGCCGCGATTGGCGCGAGGCAGCAGGCCGTAGTGAATCGTCAGCTCGTCGGAAAGATTGCGGCCGCTGCGCGCGGCCTTGATAGGGTCCACGTCGCCGATCATGTCTGCGATGGTGACGTCGGGCGTCGCGAGTTTCTCAACGTAGCGATGATCGCGAGCGAGCCAGGCGATCGGAGTCGCGTCGCCTTCGGCGGCAATGCGTTCGCGGCAGGCGCGGCAAATGGGCGCGTAGGGATTGTCGTGAATCTCACAGCCCGCGACCACCGGGATTTGCGCATCCATGAACCCGACCAGTCCGCGCAGGATGCGCGATTTCGCCTGCCCGCGCAGACCGAGCAGAATAAAATGATGGCGCGAGAGGATGGCGTTGACGATCTGCGGCAGAACCGTATCGTCGTAGCCGTGTACGCCCGGAAATAGCTCGTCGCCCCTCTCCAGTTTGCACAGCAGATTTTCGCGCAGTTCCTGGCGCACACTGCGCTGGGTAACTCTCTCTTCGGACCACTGACTGCGGCGCAACTCACCCAGCGATTTCGGCATTGAATTCATGAGGCCCCACTTATGTATGAGATGCCGCGGCGCCCGGCAGCATGAGCGTCTCAACACCATTATAAAGGAAGCGCGGCTGCGGGGATACTTTCCTTTCGACGGGCTAATTCAGGGTGTGGCCGTTGCCGGCGGCGTTGCGCCGCGCGTGATGCAGTTGGCCGAGGCGCGGCAGCATTTCGTTCAGCCGCTCAATCAGGAAGCTGCGACGATCGGGCTCGGCGCGGATTTCCAGCAGCGCTTGTTTTTCCTCGAGTTCAAGCGGCAGGCGGGCGGCCATCTGAAACGAAAGCGGCCACGGCGATTCGACGCCGGAAGTCACCCATAGCTGGCCGTAGATGAGCGTGTGGCACTCCTGAAATAGTCCGAGGAGCGCGCCTTCTTCCTGGTGGCGGGCGGATTCGCGCGAGACTTTGGGCAGATCTGTCAGAAACTCGACCATCGCCTCGTGATATTCCTTTTCATGGAGCAGGTTTAGGGCGCGAAAGACGGCGCGGCCCTGCGTGAGAATGTCCATGCGGCCGTCGTCGTAATCCTTCAGTTTTCGCGTGATCGCGGCGGTGCAGCCAACCGTGGCGACTCCTTTTTCTCCGGCGAGAATCACTCCAAACTCGCAATTGTGGCGGAGGCAATGTTGGATCATCAATCTGTAGCGCGGTTCGAAAATGTGCAGCGGGAGTGTGGCGCCGGGGTAGAGGACGATGTTGAGAGGGAACAGCGGTATGCGGGAGTCTGTCATGTTGTTCTCGTACGTGCCTGGGAAAAATTGAGACTGTAACCGCCCTAACGCAGCAGCGCCAGCGCTGCCTGCATTTCGTCTCGCGCGTGCATGTCGCCGGCATTCTGCGCGACGAGAATGCCGTCGGATAATAACTTGCGTGCTTGTTCGAGCTGGCCGATGCGCGAAAGATGCTGGCCGAATTGGAAGTAACCCGCGACGTATTTCGGGTTGGCTTCCAGGAGCTTCCGGAAGTGGGTGGTGGCGGCGTCGTTGTCACCGAGCTTCATGCACTCCAGCGCGAGGCCGTAGCGCGCGAAGGCGTCAGTGGGTTTTTCGGCGACAAACTGCTCGAGAACTTCGCGGCGCGGCTTCTGTGTTTGGGTCATAGGTTGAAAACGCGTATTATAGCGAGCTTGAGGGCGCACGCCAAGGGCGCACATTTTTCGGCAAAATCTCGCTGAACGGACGGACGGATTGACCGAAAGGAATGGCCAAGACTACGAAGACCACCAAGATTAGCAAGGCTACGAAGAGCCACAAGCAACCGCCGCACAAGCCGCCAGTTGCGACAGCGAGCATAGCCGGCGCGCCCATGCCGGGAAAGCCCGTCAGCGCGTCGACATCGGAGATCGTGGAAATCGTACTGCCGAACGACGCGAATTTGCTGGGCAACATGTTGGGCGGGCGCGTGATGCATCTGATTGATATTGCGGGGGCGCTGGCGGCGAATCGTCATTCGAACAGCCACGTAGTGACGGCCTCGGTGGATTATCTGGATTTTCGGTTTCCGATTAAGGTGGGCGAATGGATCGTGCTGAAATCCAGCGTGAACCGTGTGTTCCATACGTCCATGGAAGTGGGTGTGAAAGTGTTCGCGGAAAATATTCTCACCGGCGAACGGCGGCACACCAGCACGGCGTACGTGACGTTTGTCGCGCTGGATACCAACCAGCAGCCGCGCAGCGTGCCGCCGCTGATCGTGAAAACAGAGGACGAGCGCCGGCGCTATCGCGAAGCGGGAGAGCGGCGGCGGATGCGCTTGGCGATGCGGCACAAGATGCCGTCGTCGGATGACTAGCGTTTGAAGAAGCTGCGCGGGCTATCGCGCGGTTTGTAGATACTTCCGCACTGCTTCCGCGGCTTGAAAGCCACTCTCGACGCATGTTCCTACCGCTGGGCCTTCCAGGTAATTTCCCGCAAAATATAGTCCCGGTGAAGCGCGTTCTCCGTCGCGGATTGTTTCGACGACGTGCCCATGCCCCAGATTGTATTGCGGCAAAGCGCGTGGAAATTTCCATACGGCTACTTCCACCGGTGGCCCGGTAATTCCTAAAATGCGAGCATTGTCTTCCGCGACGATCGCGGCGATATTTTCTTCGTGCAGTTGAATGATTTCTGGATCAGTGGCGCCACCGATAAAACTGGTGATAGTGACGCTGCCTTCGCGCGCGCGTCCGGGGAAGAGCGACGAATTCCACACCGTACCCAAAGTGCGGACTTTTTCAGCGCGCGGGACCAGGAAACCGAAGCCTTCGAGCGGGTCGCCAACTTGCTGGCGGTAATAGGTGGAAGCCACGACGACGACTGGAGCGTAGGCGATTCCCGAGAGACTGTGCGCGAGCTGCGGGGACGAAGTTTCGAGCAAGTGCGCCGCGGCGTAGGCAGGCGTCGCGATCACGACGGCACGTGCGTAGGCAGATTGCTCGTGGCCATCGCGCACGATACGAAGTTCGCAGGCTGCACCGGCAGCGGCGGACTGGCCCGCGAAATCAACTGACACTGCGCGCGCATCGTAGTGCAACGCGTCACCCAGCTTTGCGGCCATGGCGCGCGGAAGAGTTGCCGCTCCGTGCGTAAACGAGCAGAGAGGTGGCGCTCCCGTGCGCTGCTCCTTGGGCGGCCGCGATTTCATGGCGCCGCGCAGCACGCTCCCGTACTGGCGCTCCCACTCGTCGAGAGTGGGGAAGGCGGCCTTGAGGCTCAATTTTTCAGGATCTCCGGCATAGACACCAGAAACAAAAGGCGCGACTAGGTATTCCAGAATCTCGTGGCCAAATTTCCGGCGGACGAATGCTGCGACGGATTCCTCCTCGGCCGGGGGCTGCGATTTCTTGAATGGTTCGGAGGCAATTTTCCAGCGCGACATAGGATTCAGAAGAGTAGAAGCAAGCAGCGCCTGCGGCGACATGGGAATTTTCCGCAGGCGGCCGTGCAGCAGGACGTAACGCAACGCGCGCGGGTCGGCTTTTTGCAGCTGTGTTTCGAGGCCGAGTTCGCGGATCAGCTCGAGCAGCGCCGGAGTGCCTTGAAAGCTTTGCGGGCCGGCTTCGAAAAGGAAGCCGTCTTTTTCGACGGAATCGATCATCCCGCCCGCGGCGGAGTTCGATTCGAAGACAGTGACGTCCACTCCGAGCTGTTGTAGCCGATACGCGCAGGCCAAGCCGGAAATTCCAGCTCCAATCACAGCCGCTTTTAAGGAACTGTTCATGAGTGCGGCACTTCAGAGCGTCTTCGAGAAAAGCGGCCGGTGATCCATTTGCTGCTCGCGCAGATAACGGTCGAAGGCCATGGCGACGTTGCGGATGAAAATGCGGCCGAGCGACGTGACGCGGATTTCCTTGGAGTCGAGGATGACGAGACCCTCATCGCGGGCCTCCTCGAGGCGCTGCAGTTCCGGCGCGAAGTATTCATCGAAGTTTATGGAGAATTCGCGCTCGATTTCGTGTTTCGGAATCACGGTGTGGCAGAGCAAGCGGCCGATGACTGCGCGGCGCAGCAGATCGTCAGCGGAAAGCCGGTAGCCGCGCATGGTGGCGATGCCGCGCGTGCCAATCGTTTCCTGGTAGGCCGGAACTTCGCGGCGATTCTGCGCGTAAGCCGCGCCGATAGAGCTGATCGCGCTGACGCCCATGCCGTAGAGGTCCGCTCCAGCCTTAGTGGTGTAGCCCTGAAAATTGCGATGCAAGGTGCGATTCTTTTGCGCGACGGCCAGCTCGTCGCCCGGACGGGCAAAGTGGTCCATGCCAATATAGAGATAGCCGGCGCCGAGAAACCGTTCGAGCCCGGCGCGGAAGATGCGAAACTTTTCCATTCCTTCCGGTAGGTGTTCCGCAAACGAGCCTTGCTGTTTTTTCAGCCACGGCACGTGAGCGTAACTGAACATAGCGACGCGATCCGGCGCGAGCGTCAGAGTTTTGTCTATGGTGTCCTTGAAACTTTCCGCGGTCTGGTACGGCAAGCCGTAGATCAGATCCACGTTCAGGCTTTCGAAACCAAGTTCGCGGGCGGCGACGATTAAATCGCGCGTCAATTCGTACGGTTGCACGCGGTGAATCGTCTCCTGCACTTTGGGCTGAAAATCCTGAATGCCCATGCTCAGGCGATTGAATCCCAGGCGGCGCAACGTTTCCAGGTGCGCGCGATTGGTGACGCGCGGATCAATTTCGATGCCGATCTCCGCGTCCGGCGCGAACGAAAAACGCTGGCGCGCGTGGCCGAAAAGATCCTCCATCTGCGCGGGCGTCAAATAGGTGGGTGTGCCGCCGCCCCAGTGGAATTGAATCACGGGGCGGTTCTTCGAAACGCGCTGGCTGACGTGTTCGATCTCGCGTTTCAGAGCGTCGAGGTAGGGAATCGCGACTTTTTTGTCTTTCTGAATGGAAACGTTGCAGGCGCAGAAGAGGCAGAGGCTCTCGCAGAAGGGAATGTGCATATAGAGGGAAAGTGGCGTCGCGTCTTTTTCAGCACGCGCGTAAAAACTCTCCAGATCGTCGGGGCCGAAATCATCTTTCCAAACTGGGGCGGTGGGATAGCTGGTGTAGCGCGGGCCGGGACGATTATATTTCTCAAGCGTGGCGTCCGTAATTTGGGCGATCTCGAATTGGTCGGTTGGTTTCATTTTTACGTCTATTGCCGCGCTTCCGACGGCTAAGCTATCACGGCACGTGCCGGAACTCGCGCTGAATGTCCGGCCTCGACGAAGGCCTTGGCGTTTTCCACGCGAGTCGTCGGCAGAATTCCGTGACCGAGATTCAGAATGTGGCCGAGGCCGCCGGTTTTTTCCACGGCAGCTTGCGCGGCTTCGCGCACGGCCCTTTCAGAGCCGAGCAGAATGTTTGGGTCCACATTCCCCTGCAGCGCGACTTTCCGGCCGAGTTTCTGGCGCGCTTCCGCCAGATCGGTGCGCCAATCCACGCTAATTACGTCCGCTCCGGATCCAGACAGGCTTTCCAGCAAATGCGCCGAGCCTTTTGCGAACAAGATTTTCGGAACTTCCGGATGGCCGAGCAAATCGTAGACCATTTTCGTCGCGGGAAGCTCGAACGCTTCGTAGTCGGCGCGCGATAGTTCTCCAGCCCAGGTATCGAAAAGCTGAATCACGGCGGCGCCCGCGGCAATCTGCGATTTTAGATACTGCGCTGTCGCACACGCGATGCGTTCGAGCAGCTCCCGAACCATCTGCGGTTCGCTGCGCAGCATTTCCTTCGCGCGCGATATGTCGCCGCGCGTTTGGCCTTCAATCATGTAGCAAGCAAGCGTCCAGGGAGCAGCGGCGAATCCGATCACCGGCACGTCCTGCCCGGCTTCCTTGCAAATGGCGCGGATCGCGTCGCCGACAAAGCGGGTTTCGTGTGACGGATCGAAATCGCGCAGGCGGCGCACCGCCGCCAAATCGCGCACGGGATGTGAGAGGATCGGGCCCGAATCGGGTACGTCGAGCGGCAGGCCCATAGCTTCTGCGACGATCAAAATGTCCGAGAAGACGATGACCGCGTCCACGCCGAGAATGCGGAAAGGCTGCAGCGAAACTTCCGCGGCAACTTCCGGCGTCTTGCAAATCCGCAAAAACGTATAATTTTTGCGCACGGCCTGATATTCAGGCAGATAGCGGCCGGCCTGGCGCATGATCCAGACGGGAACGCGTTCGACCGGCTCAAATCGGCACGCGCGCAAAAAGAGTTCCTTGCGGTTTTCTGCAGGAGTCATAGCTTCCGTGTAATGATAGCAGAAGGGATTACAGGCCGCACGCTGCGCACGCAGGGTACGGTGGGGCGGGCGTTCGGCGCAGGGGCAATTTCGGCGTTATAATTGATCGGTATTTTCGGGAGTTTTCGCGCTTCATGCCAAACCATCTGGGCTATCTGAGCCTGGCACTCTATGCGGCGAGCTTTATCTGCTACGCCCGAAATTTATCCGCGCCCAATATTTGGGTGGGGCGACTGGCATCGTTGCTCCTCGCCGGCGGAATCTTCGTGCAGTATTTATCCTTGTACCAGCGGTCGCTCGCGCTGCATACGGTGCCTTACGACGATTTGTATGGTTCGATGTCGCTGTTTGCGTGGCTGCTCGGTATCACTTATTTAGGGCTGGAATTATTCCACCGGCAGCGCTCGGTGGGAGCATTCGTCACGTTGCTGCTGGTGTGCTGGATTGTGATGCTCGGGTTGCTCACGCCGCGCTCCCTACCTGTTCCATCCGTTCCGCGCGGAGCCATCTTTGCATTTCACGTGACGCTGAATACCTGGGCCTATGCGGCGTTCGCGCTTTCATTTGTGCTGAGCGTGATTTATCTGGTGCAGGACCGCGTGCTGCGCTCGCGGCGGCTGAGCGTGGCGTTCTGGCGATTTCCGGCGCTAGACGTGCTGGAGCGCATGGCGCGGAGCAGCGTATACGTGGGTTTGGTGGCGCTGATGTTTGGTGTGGCGATGGGATTGAGCTGGGAGCACCGGCTGCGCGGAAGCTATTCGTTCGGCGACCCGAAGGTCATCGTTACGCTGGCGATTCTGTGCGTATATGCTGCGTACCTGTTGCTTTCGCGCAACGCGAACTGGCGCGGTGCGCGCGCAGCGTTGCTTTGCGCATTGAATTTCGTAATCGTGCTTTTTAGCTACACGTTCGTAAATTTGTATCTCACGAAGTTTCACCGGTTCCTCTGATGCCCACTGCCACCAACCCGAGCCGAGCCGGCGTGATTCGCATTCAAGTGGCGCTGATTGGCTGCAATCATCGCACCGCGCCAGTCGAACTGCGCGAGCGGATTGCGTTCACTTCGCAACAGGCGCTGCAAGCCGCGGACGAATTGAAGGAACGCGGAATCCTCGAAGAGGCGGTGGTCGTTTCCACTTGTAATCGCAGCGAACTGTATGGCGTGCCTGGAGATTTCGCGCCCTCCACTGCGGAGGCGATGGAGGAATATTTCACTTCGTTCCACAAAATTCCGCTCGACGAATTGAAAGGCCGCTTTTATCGCTGGGCTGGACCCGATGCGGTGCGCCATCTGTTCCGTGTCGCGGCGGGCCTGGATTCCATGCTGCTGGGTGAAGCGGAAATTCTGGGGCAGCTGCGGACGGCTTACAATCAGGCTCTTGATCACGGCGCGACTGGGCCCGTGCTGAACCGAATTTTTCAAGGTGCGCTGGAAGTGGGCAAGCGCGTGCGCAGCGAGACGGAAGTGGGCGCGCGGCCGATGTCTGTGGCGCTGGCGGGCGTGAAACTCGCGGAGCGTGTATTCGGGAATTTGAAAGGGCATTCCGCGCTGATCCTAGGCGCGGGCGCGGTGGCGGAGCAGGTAGTGGAGCACATGCGCAATCGCGGGATCGGAAAGCTGCGCGTGATCAATCGCTCATTCGATCGCGCAGCAGAATTAGCGCAGCGCGTGGGCGGCGACGCGGTGGCGTGGGAATCGCTGGAAACGGTGTTGGGCGTGCCCGATATTATCGTGACGTCGGTGAGCGCGACGGGGCCGGTCTTGACGCGCGAACTTTTGGAGCGAGCCATCGCGGCGCGCTCGGGAAAGCCGGTTTTTGTGGTTGATTTGGGAGTGCCGCGCAATGTGGCGGAATCCGCCACGGGACTTTACAATCTGTATCTTTACAATATTGATGACCTGGGCGAAATCGTCGAGCAGAACAAGAAAGCGCGTGAATCGGAAATACCGCGTGCCGAAGCAATCATCGCCGAGCACATTGATAAATTCGAAGCGTGGCGCGGCGCGCTGGAAGCTGGGTCCATCGTCAACGATTTGCGCGACCAGTTTCATTTGCACCGCGAGATGATCATACGCGAGAAGCTGAAGGAAATGGACGACGTGACTCCACAGGAGCGCGACCGAATTGCGCGCATCACCGAGGAATTGATCGAGCGGCTGCTGGAAGAGCCCCAGCAGAAACTGCAACATGGGCGGGGAATGCGCGGGCGGCTGGCGGGGCTTGAGGCCATTCGTCACTTATTCGGGCTCGACGTGGGGAAAAAGTGAAGCCACTGCGCATTGGCACGCGCGGCAGCGCACTGGCGTTGTGGCAGGCCAATCATTTTCGCGAAGCGCTGAAGAAAACATGCGGCCTGGACGCGGAGATTGTGGTGATCAAAACGTCTGGTGATCAGAATGTGGCCGTGCCGGCGCAACAAATCGGCGTGATCGGAATTTTCACGAAGGAGCTGGAAGATTCGTTGCTGGACGGGCGCGCGGACCTGGCCGTGCACAGCATGAAAGATGTGCCGACGGAGTTTTCCGATATTTGCCGCATCGCCACGGTTTTCAAGCGCGAAGATCCGCGCGATGCGCTGGTTTCGGTTCGTGGCGAGACGCTCGCGCGATTGCCACACGGCGCGCGCATTGGCACGAGTAGCCTGCGGCGCGCGTCGCAACTACGTTCGTTCCGGCCGGATTTTGAGATTGCGGAGTTGCGCGGTAATGTGGATACACGCCTGCGCAAGGTTGCAGCGGGTGAATATGATGCAATCGTGCTGGCCAAGGCGGGCATTGATCGCCTGGGACTGTCGTCGCGGATTACGGAAGTGCTTTCGCCGCAGGTGATGCTGCCGGCGGTGGGGCAGGGCGCGCTGGGAGTGGAATTTTGCGTGCCGCGCCGCGAGGAGTTCAAGGTTTTGGATATCTTAATGGATCAGGATACGATGCGGGCGGTAAAGGCCGAGCGCGCGCTGCTCGCCGAAGTGCAGGGCGGTTGCCGTTTGCCGCTGGGCGCGTGGGCGCGCATGGAAGGTGGCGCTATGGTGCTGGATGCGTGCGTGCTATCCGAAGATGGCGCGCAAACGATTCGGCGGCGCGCGGAAAAAGTTTGCAACTCTGCCGCCGATGCTGAGAATCTAGGACGCGCAGTAGCGGCGGAACTGCTGGTGGCCGGCGCCGACCGCCTGCTGCAAATGGTGGGAAGGTCCGTTGGACAAGCCTGACAAAATGTTTCGTGTAGAAAAACATCCCGGCGAACCTCTCGCGGGCAAGCGCGTGGTGGTGACGCGCGCGGCAGAGCAATCGCAGGAACTCGTGGACGCGCTGGAAAATCTGGGGGCGCAAGTGTTGCTGATGCCCACGGTGAGTTTTGCGCCGCCGGAAGATTCCACCGAGCTCGATGCGGCGCTACGCAACAAAAAGGATGTCGACTGGATTCTTTTCACCAGCCAGAACGCGGTGCGCTTTGTTTTTCTGCGCGCATGTGAATTGAGTCACGTACAGCCGGTGCAGCCGCTGCGGCCAAAGATCGCCGCTGTGGGCGTGGCGACGGCGCAGGCGGCGCGGAATCTGGATGTGCGTGTGGATTTCGTGGCGCAGACGCAGACGGGAGAATCGCTGGCTGCGGAGCTGCGCGATCAGCTGGTGGGAAAGCGGGTGCTATTGCCGCGCAGCGATCGCGTGGACGATCGTTTGCCTGACGCTTTGCGCGAAGCCGGCGCGCAGGTGAAGGAAGTGGTGGCGTATCGTACGCTGCGACCCGAATCGCTCGATGCGGAAATTCTCGGCGCTTTGCGAAAGGCGGAAGTTGCGGCGATTGTTTTTGCCAGCCCTTCAGCATATCACAATCTGGCGGCGTTCGTGCCGCCCGCGGAATTAGCCGCGCTTTCCGAACGCATACAATTCGCCTCGATCGGTTCCACCACCACGCGAGCATTGCGCGAAGCCGGCGCGCGCGTAGCGATTGAAGCGAACGATTCGTCTTCTGCGGGCTTGGCCGACGCGATCGCGAAGTATTTCCAACGGCAAAAATAAATCGTGAGGAACGCGTGACATTTCCCATTCACCGGCCGCGGCGTTTGCGGCGCAACGAGGCTTTGCGCGGGTTCGTGCGCGAAACGCGCTTGAGCGCGAGCGGACTGGTGTATCCGATGTTCGCCTGCCCCGGAACGAACGTGCGCGAAGAAGTCAGTTCAATGCCGGGCATCTATCAGCAATCCGTTGATCAGATTGTTGAAGAATGCCGCCAGGTCGCTGGCCTCGGAATTCCCGCCGTGATTTTGTTTGGTTTGCCGGAACATAAGGACGAGCTGGGCAGCGAATCCGCCGACGCGCATGGCGCGGTGCAGCGTTCGATTGAAGCGATCCGCAAGGCCAAGCTGAGTTTGCTGGTGATCGCCGATGTCTGCCTGTGCGAATACACCAGCCACGGCCATTGCGGCGTGATGAAAGACGGCGAAGTGCTGAACGATCCCAGCCTGGTGCTGTTGGCCGATGCGGCGCTTTCGCACGCGCGCGCTGGAGCGGACCTGGTGGCGCCCTCGGACATGATGGACGGGCGCGTCGCGGCGATTCGGCAGCGGCTCGATGACAACAATTTCGAGGATGTGGCGATACTTTCGTACGCAGCGAAATATTGTTCCAGTTTTTACGGCCCGTTCCGCGAAGCGGCGCAGTCTTCGCCGCAATCCGGAGACCGCCGCAGCTACCAGATGGATCCGGCGAATGCGCGCGAGGCGTTGCGCGAAGTGGCGATGGACCTGGAAGAAGGTGCGGACATCATCATGGTGAAGCCGGCGCTGCCTTATCTGGACGTGGTGCAACGCGTGCGCGAGCGATTCGATGTGCCGCTCGGCGCGTACAACGTGAGCGGGGAATATTCGATGGTGAAAGCCGCGGCGCGCAACGGCTGGATTGACGAAAAGCGCGTGGTGCTGGAGATTCTCACCGGGATTCAGCGGGCTGGCGCGGATATTATTTTGACCTACCACGCGAAGGATGCAGCTCGGTGGCTGAAAAACTGTTGAGTTGAACCTACGTTATGAGTGCCACGGGGAAACATGGCGAGCGAGACGATAAAGAGCGCGAAAGAGAAAACGGCTGGCAGCGGCGGCGTCGGGTCGGCGACGGCCAACGCGCGCCCGCGTTCCACGGAACTTTTCGAGCGCGGCAAGAAGACACTAGTCGGTGGCGTGGACAGTCCGGTGCGTGCGTTTCGCGCCGTGGGCGGCACGCCGCTGGTGATTGACCACGCGCTGGGCACCCGGCTTTTCGACGTGGATGGTCGCGAATATCTCGATTACGTTTGCTCGTGGGGCGCGCTAATTTTGGGGCACGCGCATCCGGACGTGGTGGCGGCGGTTTCCGATCAGGCCGGACGCGGCACCAGCTACGGAATGACTTCTCCGCTCGAAATTGAACTGGGCGAGAAAATCACGCGCGCGATTCCCTCGGTGGAGATGGTGCGCTTTGTAAGCTCGGGCACGGAAGCGGCGATGTCGGCGGTGCGCCTGGCGCGCGCGTTCACGGAACGCGACCTCGTGATCAAGTTCGAGGGCTGCTACCACGGACATTCCGATGGATTTCTCTCCGAAGCCGGTTCGGGCCTTGCGACGCTGGGCATCGCTGCATGTCCAGGAGTGCCAGAAGCTTTCGCGCGGCTGACGCTGAACACGCCGTACAACGATCTGGCCGGTGTCGAGAAACTGTTTCACCAGCACGCCGGTAGAATCGCGGCGATCATTGTGGAACCGGTGGCCGCGAATATGGGAGTGGTGGCGCCTGCGCCGGGATTTCTGGAAGGATTGCGCGAAATTTCGAAGAGGGACGGCGCGCTGCTGATTTTTGACGAAGTGATTACCGGATTTCGCATGGCTTATGGCGGCGCGCAAGCCGTTTACGGGATTGATCCGGATCTTACGGTGATGGGGAAAATTATCGGAGGCGGCTTGCCGGTGGCGGCCTACGGCGGCAAACGTCACATCATGGAACGGGTCGCGCCGCTCGGTCCGGTGTATCAAGCTGGCACCCTTTCGGGCAATCCGCTGGCGATGCGCGCCGGCCTCGCCACTCTGCCCAAACTGGAAGCGCCGGGATTTTATGACAATGTGAACCGCCGGACGAAGCGCCTCGCCGAAGGACTGCGTAGTGCGCTGAAGGAAGTGGGCGTTCCAGGACAAGTTAACTTAGCAGGTTCGCTGCTGACGCTATTCTTCTGCGAGCAGCCCGTGCGCAATTACGGCGACGCCAAGAAATCCGACACCGCGAAGTTCGGGAAGTTCTTTCAGGAAATGCTCGAACGCGGAATTTTTCTGCCGCCTTCGCAATACGAAGCCCTGTTCGTCTCTGCGGCGCACACCGACGCGGATATTGACCGCACGATTGTCGCGGCGCGCGAGAGCTTGGCCGCACTCTAGCTCGCCGAGCGACAGCAGAGCAACGCGCGAATCTGCGCGCGCCTATTTTGTGAGGTCGTTGCGCACTACCTGACCGCCCTTCATCACGAATTTCACCTGTTCCAGCTGCTTGATGTCCTCCAGCGGATTTCCTTCCACGGCAATAATGTCCGCGAAGGTTCCAGGCGCGATCGCGCCCACCTGATCGGACCAGCCCATCAACTCCGCCGCGCGCGTGGTGGCGGACTGAATCGCGGCCAACGGCGACATTCCAAACTTCGTCATGTACTCGAATTCCACGGCCTGGGTGCCGTGCGGAAATGGGCCGACGTCGGTGCCGAAAGCAATTTTAACTCCGGCTGCCATCGCTTTCCGAAAACTCGGCTCGTGCAAGCTGGCGCGGCTGACTTTTCCACCGCTCGCGGCATTGTCCTCCTCGCGCGTTGAACCTTCATAAACGTATAACGTAGGCACCAGCCAAATTCCCTTGGCGGCCATTTCCGCGACGGCTGCATCATCTAGATCCAGGCCGTGCTCGATGGAATCTACTCCGCCGCCGAGACAATTCTTCAGGCCCGCGCCGCCGTAAGCGTGGCACGCTACTTTTCGCCCTTCGCTGTGCGCTTCGTTTACGATCGCGGTGACTTCCTCCAGGGTAAAAGTCGGCGTGCTCGCCATTTTCCCGTCAGCCGTGAAATGAAACTTGTGCGTCCCGTAAATCTTTATCAGGTCCGCGCCATATTTCACTTGTTCGCGCACGGCCTTGCGGGCTTCCTCCGGACTATCCACGATCTGTGCGCCGGATGGCACGGTGACTTCCGGCGAATAGCCCTCGAGCGGATATCCTCCCGTCGTGGAAATGGCGCGCGTCGCCACTTGCAATCGCGGGCCGGGTATCAATCCGCGGCTGATCGCGTTGCGCACGTCCACATCGCTATACATTGCGCCTTCGGTTTCCACGTCGCGCATGGTAGTGAATCCGCCGTCAAGGTCGCGTTTGGCGTTCACGACGGCTTCGATGGTGCGGTATTGCCAGGATTCCTTGAGCAGTTGTTCGTCGTAGCGGCCATTGTCTTCTCCCGCGAGGAAAAGGTGCGTATGCGCATCAATCAACCCGGGAAGCACCGTCGCGCGCGACAGATCCACGACGCTGGCTCCCGCGGGAATTTGTACCTGCGCCGAGCCGGCCACGCGTTCAATTTTCTCGCCGCGAATCACGATGACTTGATCCGTCAGCATTTTCCCTGAGCGCACGTCGAGCAGCTTCCCGGCGCGAACATATGTAACGGGAGGATCGGCCGCCCAAGCGCACGCGCACAGCCCCAGCCACAGAGCCAAGAAAGCGAATCGTTTCATGATTCCTCCACGCAGCACGGCGACGAAACGTCGGCGGATTCTACATCGAAATCAGCCGCAACGCGCCGCGACAAAAGCGAAAGTCCCGCGAACCGGGCGGCTCTAGATTCAGGCGGCTCAGGGAGTTAGCCGGGTAACGGCAGTACTGGTAGAGGGAAAGCGATTTCCTTTCCACGGCAATAAAGCAATGGCCAAACCGCGTCACATTAGACGTAAGATGCTGTATATAAGACAGATAATTGAATACCCCGAGTTGGTCTTGCCCGTGCATCCTTCTACTGCGCTAGGCGATTACAGGAGCTCCCTTCCATGGTTTTGGCCGTAGCAGCGCTGCTGTTCCAGCTTCAATCCTCTGCACCACCGGTTCAAGCGGTTGGCGCGCAGATGCCTGTGACTCACGCAGCCTCTGTCAACTCTTTCAAGGAGAGCGCCCCAGTGAGTTCAAATGCGCCCGTTGCGGTAGAGGAAGATTACGTCGCCTCGACTACAGAGTCATCCTCCACTCATATGAACCTCGACGAGGTTCGGCTGATCACTGAGAATTCCAAGAACCAGTTTTCGGGCGCGATGAAGACGGCGGCATTCGAGACGTCCAGCGATGCACGGTCGTTTTCCACAGTCCGCATCCCCGAATCTTCCACCAAAGAAAGTAAGTTCAGGGAAGCGCTCTCGCAGCCTTCGCGGCGACAATGGCTGGCTCTGGCGCTGTTACAACACGGCGCGGCAGCTTTCGACGCGTATTCGACGCGCCAGGCAGTGGGACACGGCGCCGTAGAAGACAATCCAATGCTGCGGCCCTTCGCCGGTTCGCCGGCGATCTACGCGGCCACGCAGGTGGCTCCGCTCCTGTTCGATCTGATGGCGCGGCAAATGCAGCGCAGCGAGTACCCGCTGTTCCGGCGATTCTGGTGGATGCCGCAGACAGTTATTGCCGGGTTTTCGATTTTTTCCGGCGTGCACAATTTGCATTTGGTAGGCAAGCTGTAGGTTTGAACGGCAGTCGTTACGTGTGACCAAAAAATCTTTTTCTGGCGGGGAAGATTTCAAAAAGGCATCCGGCACTCTCCCCGGATGCCTTTTTTGTTGAGGCGAGGATTTTGCGGATCAGATTATTTCCGTGCGCCTGCGGCGGCTTTTCCAGTTGAACGCGCGGGCACAGCCATTTGCTTTTCCGTCCACTCTACCGCGTGGCGCGCCGCTTCTACCGCTCCGCCAATTTCAGAAACCGGCCCCACCGAATCGGTATTGGCGAAAGCGATCCGACCAAATGGCTGGTTCGCCACGGGGATCACTTTCGTGAATAATCCCGGCGTGGGCAAAAACATGGGATGCCCGCGGCGATACATGTGCACCTCGATCGGTTCGGCGGCACTGAATTCGGGTGCGAGCTTCTGAAAATCCTGGAGTACTTTTTCCGCGATTCTCTGGCAGCCATCCACGGTGAGCAGCCGGTCGCGATGCAATTCCGAAATCGGCGTGTAGAAGGTGAGGAGATTATTTTTCTGTACGTAGCCCGGCTGTTTCTGCAGCACCCAATCCGCGACGATAAAATCGGTGAAAGCGTTGCCGGGGCACCAGGTGTCGTACGCGCGGTTGTAGATGGGCTTGTCGAAAATCATGTTGATCACGGGATAGGGGCAGTAACGGAACGACATCATGGCTTCGTGCTGCGCGTCGGGAAGCCCTGAAATCAGGCGGGCGGTGATGAATTTCGGCGTGGCCATGATCACGTATTTCGCGGCGACCGTGCGCAGTTGGCCTGCTTGGACGTAGGTGATCTGCACCTCGGTCTTTTGCGGGTCCAGGGAAACGATCGTCGCGTCGCCGATCATCTGTTGGCCGTATTTTGCTTGAAGCGTGGTCGCCAGTTGGCGCGAGAGCGCGCCGTTTCCGCCCGGCAAGGTTCTGCGAACGTCCTCGTCGGCGGACATGTATTGCAGATCTTCAACGGCGACGAGTGCGGAGGCGTCATCGGAATTCGCGCCCCAATTGGATAGGCCGTACGCGTCCCACCATTTCTTGAGTTCGGGCGCATAGCCCTTGAGATAATTCGAGAGCGGTACGCTGTCGAGTTGTTGCGCGTTCTTATCGGGATCGAGCGCCTTAATCTCCGTGCGGAATTTCTTGAAGCTGTCGCGCACCGCATCGGAGTAGGGAAGCTGGTCCAATCCATCGCGCCATGTGTCCGGGACCCACTTTCCCGCGATGATCGAGGGATCCGGAGAATTGATGGGCAACTCGATCAGGCCGATTTCACGCGCGAGTTGTTCGCTGGGCGTGTCTTTTTCGTCGAAGGCGGAGCCCGTGGCGAACGCTTGGCCCTGATATTCCTGCAGGTACGCGTTGCCGCCCCAGTGCGGCTCTTTTTCGAGCAGCAGAAAATCGCGGCCGCGCAGAAAATAGGCGGCGCTCAGGCCGCTGACGCCGCCGCCGACGATCACCACGTCGTGCCGGCTCGATACCGCCGGCTTATCGAACTGTTGGCCGTCACGCACTTCATGGCAGATTGCAAAATGATCGCCGTCGAGTTGCGGCTTCGGGGCGCTTTCCGTCGCGAGGAGCAAATGATTTATCGGGCATCCTGCGGCGACCGAGCCGGCCACGACAAATTTCAAGAAATCCCTGCGCGATTCGGTCATGCAGTTTCTCCTTCAATCGAGGCGGGAACCAGCGGCGTGGTGGATTCCTCCGCGTGCTGCAAACGAGTTCTCAGGCGGTACCAGAGCAAAATCATTCCAATGGAAAAGAACAAAATCAGCGTGGAAATGGCGTTGATTTCCGGCGTGATGCCCCGGCGCAGGCGCGACCATATTTCGAGCGGCAGGGTATTGTCGCGGCCAATCAGGAAAAAACTGACGGCGATTTCATCGAGCGAGAGCGTGAATATCAGCAGGCTCGCGGCAATCAGCGAGACGCGCAGGTTGGGCAGCGTGACGCGCCAAAACGTCGTCCAGTGATTCGCGCCGAGATCGAGCGAAGCTTCTTCTTGCGCACGCTCGAGCTTCTGCAGTCCCGCAAAGATTTCCGTGGTGGCTACCGAAATCAACGCCGTGCCGTGGCCCAGCGTGATCGTCACCAGGCTAAGTTTCATGCCGACAGCTACGAACAACATCAACAACGAGAGGCCGGTAATGATGCCGGGCAGAATCAGCGGAAGCAGCACTAACCGGCGGAAGAGCGCCTTGCCCGGAAAATTAGTGCGGTCCAGCGCAAGCGCGGCCGGCAAACCCAGGCCCAGCGCAATCGCGACAGCGACTGCGGCGACGATTACGCTGTTCAGCACCGCATCCCAAACCGCGCCATCCGCAAAAAGCTGGCGATACCAGTCCAAAGTCCAATTTGCGGGAGGGAAGCCGCCCACTCCGGAGCCGTTGAACGAATAAACCACTAGCACGATGATCGGAAAATACAGGAATGCATACACGAGAAACGCAAAGGCGCTGAGCAACGACGCGCGCCGGGACTGGAATCCGCCCTTCACGAAACCACCAGCCTTTTTTCCAGGCGCTCAGTGATGAACAGCAGCGTCACAACGAGCAGCATCATGCAGAACGAAATCGCAGCGCCCAGCGGCCAGTTGTAAGCCGCGCCGAACAAGCTCACCACCACATTCGAAATCATGATTCCGCTAGGACCGCCGACCAGCAGCGGAGCCAGAAAATCTCCCAGCGTCAGGACGAAAGCGAACGTGGCGCCGGCGAGAACTCCCGGAAGCGAGAGCGGCAGAATTACGCGGCGAAAAGTGGACCAGGGCGAAGATCCTAAATCGTGCGAAGCCTCCACGAGATTGCGCGGAATATGTTCGAGCGACGCGTAAATCGGCAGCAGTGTGAACGGCGTGTAGATGTGCGTCAAAGTAATGATCACGGCGAATGGGCTGTACAGAAAAAATTCCACCGGTTTGTGCGTGATGTGCAGATATTGCAGGAATCCGTTCAGGACGCCATCGCTGCCCAGGATCGTCTTCCAGGCGTACCCGCGCACCAGGTAGCTCGCCCACAGCGGGATGATCACGAGTTGGTACAGCAGATCCTTGCGCCTGGCCGCGTGGAACGACAGGTAGTACGCCAGCGGATAGCCCAGCAGCAACGCGAAGACGGTAACGGAAGCCGCGATGCGCATCGAGCGAAAGAGAACTTGCAGATAAATCGGATTGCGCGCGAGCTGCAAATAATTCTGGAAATTCCAGTTGTGCACGATCACTTGCGTGGAAGAGACGGACCAAAAGCTATAGCAGAAGAGAATCGCGTAGGGCGCCAGAAGAAACACCGTGACCCACAGCAGCGGAGGAATCGTCACGCCGGCTTTGTACGCGCGCGAGTACATGGCTAGGCGCCGTCTCCTTCGTGCACGCGAACCGCGTCATCCGCGGCGAACTCGAATTCGCGTTCCCCACTGAGGATGCCGGGATTGGCGATACGCGCTCGGATTGCATGAGCATCGCCGCAGTCAATTTCGATCATGTCCATGGCGCCGCCGAACGTTTGATTGCGGATGCGTCCGCGAAAACGCGCGGTGGAAACATCGGTGGCTGCGAAAGGAATTCCGGCGGATTCATTCGCGAGTCGAATGCATTCCGGGCGCAGCGAGTAGGTCGCCTTTCCAGCTGCGCCAAAGGTGCGCCACACGATCGATCCCGCCCTGGCGATTCCGTCGCTGACTTCCGCTCGTAAGAGGTTGGTCTGGCCGATGAACTGCGCTGCGTAGGCTGTTTCGGGCACTCCATAAATTTCGCGCGGCGGACCAACCTGTTCCAGCAGTCCGGCGCGCAGCAAAGCTACGCGATCGGACAGCGCCATGGCTTCTTCCTGATCGTGCGTCACAAAAATGAAAGTAATGCCCACTTCGCGCTGGAGCGATTTCAGCTCCACCTGCATCTGTCGGCGCAGATTGGCGTCCAGCGCGGAGAGCGGCTCATCGAGTAGCAGGACGCGCGGACGATTCACGAGCGCGCGCGCCAGCGCCACACGTTGTTGCTGGCCGCCGCTAAGTTTTGCCGGAGCGGCTTGAGCGAGTTCGCTCATCTTCACCATCGCCAGCGCCTGCGTGACGCGCTCGGAAATCTCGGACTTGGCTGTATTCTTGGCGCGCAATCCGTAAGCCACATTTTCGAACACCGAAAGGTGCGGAAAAATCGCGTAGCTCTGGAAAACCGTGTTCACCTGACGGCGATGCGCCGGAATCCGATCGAGCCGTTCCGCGCCCATCCAGATTTCGCCGCTGTCGAGCTCTTCAAAGCCGGCGATCAGCCGCAGCAGCGTAGTCTTCCCGGATCCGCTTTCACCGAGGATGGTGAGAAATTCTCCGCTGGCCACGTCCAGGCTGATCCCGCGCAGCACAGGACGCTGGCCGAATCGTTTAATGACCTGGCGAATGGAAAGTATCGGCTCGGCCGCTGGCGCCACCGTACCTGCTGCAACTGCATTAGGAGCGGCTTTCGTCACTGCGCCGCCTTAATTTCGTTCCAGATTTCGTTGTACTTGTCGCGCCGCGGAACATTCTGCCAAAAGTAAATGCGTGTCATATATTCGTCCACGTTGTCCAAATGCAGCGATTTTCTCTGCTCGTCGGTGATGAACTCCGCCGCGTGCGGGTTGGCGGGATCGTATCCGGTAACGTCCGTCACCATTTTTTGCGTTTTCGCCTCGATCATGAATTCCAGAAATTCCGTAGCGAGGTCTTTGTGCTCGCTCGCGGTGGTAATCATCAGATGGTCGATCCATCCGGTGGTGTTTTCCTTTGGGATGGTCTCGCCAATCGAAAAGCCGGCCGCGCGCAGCTGGTTGGTGGTGAGCGGCCAGCCCATGGCGGCCACGATCTCGTGATTTTCAAATAGATTCGTAAGCTCGCCACCCGTGGACCAGAACTTGCGGATGTTCGGCTTCAGCTCGATCAATTTTTTGCGTACGTTGTCCAGTTCCGCATCGCTCAGATTGAAGATGTGGTTGGGATCCGGCTTGTCATATCCGAGCACCTGCGCGGCCATGTACATCGTCGAAAGCTCGTCCCACGCGGAAATTTTCCCTTTGAGCTTCGGATCCCAGAGCACGGCCCAGGTGTCGGGCGGCTTCGCGAAAAAAGTGGTGTCGTAGAGCAGGGGATTCGGCCCCCATGTAAACGGCACGCCGTACACGTTGCCATTCACGCGAACGAGCGGCATGGTGCGAAGGCGTTCCGATAGCTGCGGGTACGCTGGCAACTTCGAAAGATCGAGCGGAGCGGCCAGTCCTGCAGCAGCAATCATTGTTGCGACGTCGCTCGAAGGCGATATCACGTCGTAATTGCTGGCGCTGCCGCCGCGTAGTTTGGCGACGAGCTCGTCGCTTGAGCCCATGTACGAAGCGCTGATCTTGCAGTGATGCGATTCTTCAAACGCGCGCAGGTAAGAGGGATCGGCGTAACCCTCCCAGACGAGCAGGCTCAGCGCAGGCGTCTTCCTGGCGCAACCGCCCGCCATCAAAAAACCAACCGCCACAAGCACGCCGAGCCAAACAATTGCGGGTTTACGTTTAGTGTCGTTCACTGGTGCGCTCCCGCTGGCGCGCTTGAATTGCCTGAACCGCGACGCCGTGACGATTCAATGTTCAAATGAGTTGCCACCGTTTTTTGCATCCGCCGCGCGCATTAGAACGTAGGGGGCGTATTAATCCACAGAACGAGCGTTTCCTTTTTCCCCGGATTCTTCCAGCGATGCGCGTTGTTGCTTTCAAAATAGAAGCTATCGCCTTCCTGCAGCAATTGCCGCTCGCCATCCGCCAGGGAAATTTCCAGCCTGCCTTTCAGAATGTACAGAAATTCCTCGCCGTCGTGCGCATACGATTCGCCGCTGCCGGAGGACGGCGCGATGCGGAACAGATGCGGCTCCATCAACGTGTTGCCCCACGCGAGCAATTCCATGCGCACGCCGGGACCGGCATCGAGCACCTTACGATCCGCAGGCCGCACGCGGCCGGGATTAGAGTTGGACGGATCAAACAGCGCGAGGATATTCATGCGATAAAACCGCGCGATACGCCGCAAAGTGGCCACCGAAGCCGTCATCTGCGCGCGTTCCAAGGCGCTGAGAAATCCCACAGACACGCCCGCGGCGCGCGCCACCTTGGAAAGCGAATATCCATTCCGCAAACGCATGCGCCGCAGACGCGGCCCGATGGGGTCAGCCTTGGGCCTCACGCCCGTGGGCGGCAACACACCCTCGCGCTTCAGCAGATGCACGATGGCCGGCGCGTTCAGCCCGCGCACGCGGCGCAAATATTGCGCGCGTTTCAGAATGCGCACGTCCGCTTGCGTATAGAGACGATAATGACTGTGAGTGCGCTGCGGCGTCACCAGTCCGAGATTTTCCCACGTCCGCAAAATGGACGGCGATACGCCGACGCTGCGCGCCACATCGCTGATGCGCAAGAATTCCTGGGCGCGCACAGTCTTCGCCGGGCGCGTCCGAGTCTGAGAGCTCGCCAAAACAGTTTCCCCTTGACAACCCGCCAGCCTTCTTCTAACGTTCCCGAATTATAGTAAGGTTGTTTCACAAGCTGCAACCGAAAAACTCAAAGTTAGGCACCTGGGGGTGGGGGTGGTGCCAGCTTTTTTCAAAGGAGCGGCGATGAAAGCGACAGGCCGGTTAGGGGTGTACCTGTTGGCATTGGCGGGGCTGTTCGGCTGCGGCGCGGCGTGGGGGCAAACAAACGGCTCGATTCGTGGGATCGTGAATGATCCATCAGGCGCCGTGGTGCCCGGAGCAACGATCACCGCAACGCTCAACGGCACGGATTCGCAGCGCTCGGTAACCGCAGACAAAGACGGCGCGTTTGATATTCCGGAGCTGGTCGTCGGAAGTTATGACTTGACCGCGGACGCGCAAGGATTCAAGAAGTTCGTCGTCAAAGCCGTCGTGGTCTCCATCGGCCACGTCAATTTTATCACCGTCACGCTGCAGATCGGCAGAGCCAACGACACCGTCACCGTAGAGGCGAACTCCGTGCAGGTGGAGACGACTAGCACACAGCTGGGCGCGGTGATGACCGATCAATCCATCCGTGAACTTCCCTTGAATTCCAGAAACGCCTACGCGCTGCTGCAGCTCCAACCCGGCGTGCAATCGCAGCTCGGCGCGGACCTCTTCGCGGGCAGCGATAACCCTGGCGTCGTATCGGTGAACGGAGGCCGCGGCCGTTCCAACAACTACATGGTCAACGGGGGAGACGGGAACGACATTTTCGTGAACGGGCCGGCGATTCAGCCTTCTCCGGACGCCATTGAAGAATTTCGCGTGCTCACGAATACCTTTGACGCTGAATACGGCCGCAATTCAGGCTCGGTGGTCAACGTAGTCACAAAATCGGGAACCAACTCGATTCACGGCGACTTTTATGACTTCCTGCGCAACGACGCACTGAACACCCGCGGCTACTTCGACAGTTCGATCGCTCCGTACAAACAAAATCAGTTTGGCGCCACCCTGGGTGGCCCGATCAAGAAGGACAAGACCTTCATATTTGGCTCTTACGAGGGCAATCGGCTCACGCAAGGTATTTCGACGGGCACGGTGCAGCTGCCCACGGCTGCTGAGGCGGGCGGCGATTTTAGCGAGGGTGCACCGACCTGCACTCCGCTCCCCGCAACTCCGCCTCCTGGCGGTGTCCAGTGCTTCGCCGGTTCGGTCGCAGATGCAGCCTTTGCGAGCTTGCTCCAGTCGCGCCCCGGGTGTACGGCGGCCATCGCGGCTCAAGGCGGTGCGGCGCCCGTCGTCGGAAATAGTTACCAGGCGATTTTCACGAACAACGTCAAGCCCGGCGGACCCATTAATAACCAAATCCCCACGCAGTGCTTCGATCCGACGGCGCTAGCGCTCTACAATAAATATATCCTACCGTTGGGGACGGGCTCGTTCTCTGCTGTCCCAGCCTCGACCGCGGACAATAATCAGTTCACGGTTCGATTCGACCACAAAATTACCGGCGATCAACAATTTAGCGCCTACTATTATTTTGAGAACGATGCCAGCACTCAACCAATATCCAGTTTCCAAGGTGCTGGCGGCAACATCCCCGGCTTCGGAGCGCTTTTTGGCACGCGCGTTCAGCAATGGAATCTCGGCCACACTTGGACGCTGAGCTCGACGGCTGTCAATGAGTTCCGCTTCAATTACTTTCGCGAAGGGCAACAAACCAACAACCACCCCGTGAATACGCTGGCGAGCGTGCAGGATTCTTGCGGCGCAGCCGTTGCCCCGGCGAATTGCTTCAGCGACCCCGCGAATCCCAGCGCTGGGATCACCACCAATCTTCCAGGGCGCGTGGGCGTTCCTTACGTGAACGTTTCCGGCGGATTCGCGCTGGGCAACAACTTCGAAGGCGAGCTGCCGCAAACCGGCAATACGTTCCAATGGACGGACAATTACACTAAGATCTTCGGTAAGCACACCACCAAGTTCGGTGTGGACGTTCGCCGGCAGCGCTTCGATCAATTCCTGTTTTTCGACGTGAGTGGTGAATACACCATCACCAGCCAAAACACGGCGGACGAGATCGGGTCGGACGGTAACTTTCCTTCGTATCCAAATTATTTTCTTGGTGCGCCCACTTCGTACACGCAAGGCGCGGCGCAACGCGAGGATTTGCGCAACACTTCGCTCTATTTGTTCGCACAAGATAGTTTCAAACTAAAGTCTAACTTGACGCTGAATTACGGCCTCCGCTGGGAACTGAACACTCCCTATATCGATACAGGTAACCGGCTGCAAACTTTTAGACCCGGTCAAGCGACCACGCAATATCCCTGCGTTCTCTCGGCGGACAATGCCGCCGCCTTGGGCTTGACTGCAGGTGACTGCGGCCAGAACACCACCAACGGAAACAACGCCGTGTTTCCTCTGGGCTTGGTATTCCCGGGTGATAAGGGCGTGCCTCGCGGCCTCACTTCCACCTATTACAAGGGTTTTGCTCCGCGCATCGGGATCGCGTGGAGTCCTGACGCGACTGACGGATGGTTGGCCAAGCTCACCGGTGGCCCTGGCAAGACCAGCGTGCGGGCCGGTTTCGGAATTTTCTACAATCCAATCGAACAACTCGTTCTTGAACAGTTCAGCGCGGAACCGCCATTTGGAGGCAGTTCCTTTGTTTCCGATCCACAATTTAATCTGCCGTACCTTACGCAAGCTGGTCTGCCAGTACCCAACCCGTTCGGTGGCGTGATTAACCAGACTCCGCAGACTCCATGCGCGGTGGAGCCGGGTGGCCCCCCAGGATGCGTGGATTGGTCGAACTTCCGCAGTTCCATTTACTTCGGCGAATTTCAGCCCAATCTGAAGTCGCAGTATGCCGAGCAGTACAATTTGACGATCGAGCGCCAGTTGACGAAGGACATGCTGCTGCGTGTGTCTTACGTTGGCACTCAGGCGCACCATCTGTTGGCCTCCTACGACCTGAACTTCGGTCATGCGGAGACCTGCCTTGGGTTGAACAATCTTCCTGCTGGAAGCGTCTTGACCGGTCCCGGCGGAACACCCACATCGTGCGGACCGTTCGGATCCGATTCCGAGTATTTCATTCAGCCCAATACGGTCATCCCCGCTTACACGGCGGCACCGGGAACTCCGCCCACAACGTGCAGCGGCCTTACACTGCCGTACAACGCTGCCGGAAGCACCTGTATTCCCGCCGGGACGACGATTGGCCCCAACGGCGTCACCCTCGTGGGTCTGCGGAAATTCTCATCACCGAATTGCCAACCATTGACCGGGACAGGGTGTCCGAGCGATGGGGTTGCGGTGTTCAGTAACATCTTCGCTGAAGACACCATTGCCAATTCCAATTACAACGGCTTGCAAATCTCCGTGGAGAAGAACTATTCACACGGCCTGCTGTTCCAGGCTTCCTATACCTTCAGCAAGGCGATCGACCAGGGCGCCTCCTTTGAAAATGAGCTGAATCCGCTCAATTTCAACGCCACCCGCGGCCTTTCGCTGCTGGATGCGAAAAACCGCTTCGTCTTTAGTCCGGTGTGGGATTTGCCGATTCCAAAATATGAGGGCGTGAAAGGGAAGGTTGCGAACGGCTGGGGCGCGTCCGCGATCATCACTTACCAAAGCGGATTTCCCATACGCGTTCAGGACCAGAACGATTCTGAACTCGAGAGCAGCCTTTTCTTCGAAGGCGCCAACACGCCGCAGGTCACTGGTCCGATCACGTTCATGAGTCCGAAGAACGGGCCCTCCAACAACAATCCCAATCATCAGTATGTCGTAGGGAACTTTGCGGATTCGAATCCTGGCACTTTTGGCAACGTGCCGCACGCGCTGTGCTGCGGCGCGCCCATCAATAACACCGACCTGGTAATCTCGAAGAAGACGCCCATCAACGAACGGTGGAACACCGAGTTCCGCGCCGAATTTTACAACGCGTGGAATCACACTCAATTCAACAATCCGGATGGAAACTTCACGGACTCGACGTTCGGCCAAGTCCTGAAAGTTCGCGAGAGCCCGCGTGTGATGCAGTTCGGCTTGAAGTTCCTGTTCTAGTTATTGGGGTGGGCAACGTAAGCGAGGGAGTCCGTCCTGGCGGACCCCTCGCTTTGTTGCGTAGAGACGAAGTGCGGCGGCGTGACGACGCAACGGCGCAATCGTTCGCGCAATTGCTTGCGCTATCGTACCAGCGGGACGTAGGGGCGGGTCTCAGACCCGCCCGGCTTTGACGTCGCCGTTGAATTCGTAGCACCTGCGTCTCGCCGGCTCTTTGCAGTTGATTGTGGGTTTGAATTTGTAGGAGCCGGTCCCGCAACGCGGGACCGGGCAGCGCGCGGGCTGATGCAGAGCGTCGGCCTAAGGGGAATCGAACCGAGATGAAGATTGTCGTCCTAGGCGCGGGATTGATGGGGCGCGCGGTGGTTTACGACCTGAGCGGCGCGCGTGAAGTGAAGAGCATCGTCGTCGCGGATTTCGATCGGGCGCGAGCGCAGGAAATCGCGCGGAAATTTGGACGAGGAATCACTCGCGCCGCGTTCGCGGACGTGCGCGCTACCCCGCAGCTGGCCAAGCTGCTGCACGGTTGCGACGTGGTGGTGAATTGCACGCAGTACAATTGGAATCTGGACGTGATGCGCGCGGCGCTCGCGGCTCGCGTGAATTACATGGATCTGGGCGGCCTCTACCACATGACGCGAAAGCAATTCGCCCTGGACCGCGATTTTCGCCGCATGGGAAAGCTGGCCATTCCCGGCATGGGCGGCGCTCCTGGTATCACGAATGTAATGGCGCGCGCGCTGGCCGACCCGCTGGATCGCGTGGACGCAATCAAAGTGTACAACGCGGGCGCGGACGAGCAGCGCTACGACAGCCCGGTCGCCTACTCGTTTTCGATTGCCACGATTCTGGACGAGCTGACCATGCCGCCAATCCATTTCGTCGGTGGGCGTTATGTCGAAAAAGAAATGCTTTCCGAGCCGGAAACCGAAACCTTTCCCGCGCCCATCGGCAAAATCGTGCTGCGGCATTCCATCCACTCCGAGCTGGGCACGCTGGCCGAGAGCTTTCGCAAGAAAGGCGTGCGCGAGGTATTCTTTAAGATCAATTACGACCCGAAGCTGGTGGGTCTGGTGCGAAGCCTGGTGGACGTGGGATTCACCGAGCGCGAACCGCTCGCCGTGAATGGTACGCAAGTGGCGCCGCGCACCGTGCTGCTGGCGCTGCTGCAGAAAAAAACGCCGGCGAAGACGCCGCTTGATGTTGAAGCGTTACGCGTAGTCGTTACCGGCCGCGCTGGCAAGCATCGCGTGGGCGCGGCCATGGAAATGTTTGCGGACCACACCGCGCGACCGCAATTTTCAGCTGTGGCGCGCGACACAGGTTTTCCCGCCGCGATCGCCGCGGTGATGCAAGGGCGCGGCGAAATTCCCGGCGTCGGCGTGCAGGCGCCCGAAAACGTGGTGCCGCCCCAATCATTTTTCGGTGAACTAAAAAAACGCGGATTTACCTTCCGCCGATGGAACGTAAAACCTTAGGTCAGTAGTGGCAAATCTCAGGGCCGTGCGTCGGCCACAGTACCAGCATTTGGAGGCAGTTATGCACGAAGGGCTGCAACAGGAAATAAACACGTACGAAAAGCGCACGCCGCGTTCGAAGGCGGCGCACACCAGAGCGGAAGGCCGCTTGCCGCTGGGCGTTGCCAGCAATTATCGCGCCTACGATCCCTATCCGATTTTTGTTCGCGATGGAAAAGGCGGACACATTCACGATATTGATGGCAACGAATATCTGGATTTCAACCTTTGCTTCGGCGCGCTGATGGCGGGGCACTGCCATCCGGCAGTCATGAAGGCCGTGCAAGCGAAGCTCGGCACTGGCACGATGTTCGGCATGCCGCACGACCTGGAATGGGAACTCGCCGAAGAAATCTGCCAGCGCTTTCCCGTGGAGATGGTGCGCTTCAGCAATAGCGGCACCGAATGCACCATGCACGCGGTGCGCCTCGCGCGCGCTGCCACAGGCCGCGACCGCATCATCAAAATGGAAGGTGGGTATCATGGCCTGCATGATTCCGTTCTCGTCTCGCTGAAGCCCAAGGCCAGCGAGATCGGCGATCCGAATTTCCCCACCGCCGTTCCGGGCGGCTCCGGAATTCCGAAAGCGACGGTACAGAACACGCTGATCGCGCAGTTCAACGACATTGCCGGCGTCGGGCGCCTCTTCGCCAAATATCCCGGCGAAATCGCGGCAGTGATCATCGAACCGATCATGATGAACGTGGGCATCCTGATGCCGCAAGAGGGCTATCACCAGGCTCTCCGTGAAATTACCAAGAAGAACGGCGCGCTGCTGATTTTCGACGAAGTGAAAACCGGCGCGAAACTTGCTTACGGCGGCGCGTGCGAATATTTCGGCGTCAAGCCGGACATCGTTTGCCTGGCGAAATCCATCGGCGGCGGGTTTTCGCTGGCGGCGTTTGCTTCCACGCGCCAGGTGATGGGCCAGATCTCCGATCACAAAGTTTTTCACGGCGGCACATACAACACCAATCCCGTCGCGATGGCGGCCGGGCTTGCCACGTTCCGCGAAGTGTTGACCAAGGACGCCTACACCCACGTCACCAAGCTCAACAAAAAATTGCTCGATGGCTACAACAGCCAAATCAGCAAGACCGGCCTGAACGCTTACGTCATCGGCGCGGGATCGAACGGCGCGCTGATGTTCTTCGATAAGCCCATCCGCAATTATCGCGATTGGCTGAATGCGGACACCGAATTGTGGCGGCACTATTGGTTCGCCATGGTCAATCGCGGCGTGATGGCCCAACCGTATTGGTGGGACGAGCAGTGGACCGTTTCCGTGGCCCATACCGAAGCGGACATTGACCGCCACATCGCGACGTTCGCGGAAATTGCGCCTGCTCTGGCGAAAGCGCAAAAAGAGCCGCACGTCGCGGCCACCGCCGGCCACTGAGTTTCGCAGCCGGAAGGTCGCGGGTTTCTCGCTTGCTCGCAAGGGACCCACGGGCTTTCCGTGCGAATTGTCCATTTGACAAGGAGTCCTTTGCCCGACCCAGCTCCGGTTGCAGCGACCACTGAAACGGTCCATCTGAAGCGTTCGCTCGGCCGTTGGGATCTCGTCGCGCTCTTCGTCGTCGCGGTGTTCAACCTCAATGTGGTTCCGAGCATCGCCGCGAATGGCGGAGTCACAGTCTGGCTCTGGCTGATTTCGCTGCTGCTGTTTTTCTGGCCGCAGGGAATCGCCGTAATTGAGTTGGCGCATCGTTATCCCGGCGAAGGTGGCGTTTATTTGTGGGCCAAGGAAGTTTTCGGCGACTTCCACGGCTTTCTTTCCGGTTGGTGCTACTGGACCAACAATATGATGTACGTGCCGACCGTGATGCTTTATTTCGTGGGCGTCTCGGTATTCGTGCTGGGGCCCGGTCATCAGGGGCTCGCGGATAATCGAGCTTTTACGGTGGTAGCGTCGCTTTTGCTCATGGTACTGCTGGTGATTCTGAACATCGTGGGGCTGGGCGTCGGAAAGTGGATCAACAATTTGGGCGGAATCGGAACGGGAGTAGCGGCAGCCGTGCTGATTGGCCTGGGACTGATCATGTTTTCGCGTTTTGGGACAACGGTGACGGCTGCGGATTTTCGCATTCCAGCGAATCCGCGCTTCGTGCTGAATTCTTTTGGCGTGATTTGTTTTGGGCTCGTGGGACTGGAACTCGCGTCAGTGATGGGCGACGAAATCAAAGACCCGCAGAAAACTTTGCCGGGCGCGGTGGCCTTGGGCGGAATACTGTCCGGCGTTATGTACATCGCGACCACGCTCACGCTGCTGATCGCCGTCAGCAAAAGCGACATCAACGTGCTGCAGGGAATCGTGCAGGCCGTCAGTCACATGGCCAGCCGCGTCGGCGCCGATTGGATCGTCGCCCCATTCGCGCTGATGCTGAGCATTTCGATTGCCGGCATCGGCTCCGCGTGGCTGGCGGGTTCGGCGCGCATTCCGTTTGTCGCGGGCCTGGATTCCTACATGCCCAGCTGGCTGGGAAAGACGCACCCGCGTTTTGCCACGCCGTACGCGGCGCTGATCGTGCAAGGTATCGTCTCGAGTATTCTGGTGCTGGTGAATTCCTTCGGCTCGGGCGTGCAGGAAACTTTTCAGCGATTGCTGTCGCTGGCGGTGGTGCTGCAGCTTATCCCGTTTCTATATATGTTCGGGGCGTTGCTGAAAATTGCCGCAAATCCGAGCTCAGGGAAGGGGCTGTACAGCAAGACGACATTATTTCTGGCCGGTGGCAGCGGCCTGGTCACGACTACGCTCGGCATCGTGCTGGCATTCTTTCCGGCGCAGCAGATTAGTTCGCTACGCTCGTACGAGAAATGGATGTTCGGCGGCACGGCATTCTTCATCGGCCTAGCCGTATTTTTCTTTTATGTTTATGGCCGCCGAAAAGTGGCACCGGCGGCGGCGACAAGCATCTGACCTAGACTGGCATTAGCCGGGAGGCTCCGTGGCAAGCAAGGCGAAGGCGACCGCGGCAAAAACCGCGAAACCAAAATCGGGCGCGCGCAAGTACAAGATGTACATCAACGGCGAATTCGTCGAAGCTCACAGCCGCGGCGTTTTCCCTGTGTACAATCCTTCCACCGAAGGGGTCATCGCGGAAGTTCCCGAAGCGGATGAAAACGATGTGGACCGCGCTGTAGCTGCCGCGAAAGCCGCATTTAATTCCGGCGCGTGGCCCCAAACCACCGCGCAGGACCGCGGCCGCATTCTATTCCGCCTCGCCGAGCGCATTCGCAAGGAAGCCGCACACCTAGCCGATCTCGAGTGCCGCAATTCCGGCAAGCCGATAGTGGAAGCCGAGTATGACATCGCCGACGCTGCCACCTGTTTCGAATATTACGGCGGAATGGCCACCAAAGTTTTGGGCCACGTAAATCCCGTGCCGGACAACGCGCTGAGCCTTTCCTTGCGCGAACCGATTGGTGTCGCCGCGCAAATCATTCCCTGGAATTATCCGCTGCTGATGGCGGCGTGGAAACTTGCCCCGGCCATCGCCGCGGGCTGCACCTGCATTTTGAAGCCTGCAGAACAAACACCGCTCACGGCTCTGGAATTCGCAGGCTATCTCAGCGAGGCTGGATTGCCACCCGGAGTCGTCAACATCGTCACTGGATTCGGCGAAGGCGCAGGCGCACCGTTGGTAAAACATCCGGACGTGAACAAAGTTGCCTTCACCGGCAGCGGCGCAGTCGGCAAGGCAATCGTAAAAATGGCCGCCGACACGCTGAAGCGCGTCACGCTAGAACTCGGCGGAAAATCCCCGAACATATTTTTCGCCGACGCCGATTTCGAAGCCGCGATTGACGGCGCGCTGTTTGGCGTTTTCATCAATCAGGGCGAAGTCTGCTCCGCCGGCAGCCGCATCCTGGTGGAAAAGCCGATCTATTCCAAATTTGTCGAAGCCATGAGCGCCAAGGCCAAGAAAATCCGCCTCGGTCCTCCGCTGGAGCGCGAAACAAAGATGGGACCGCTGGTCAGCAAGGAACAGTTCGACCGCGTCAGCGCCTACCAGGAGATCGGCAAGAAGGAAGCGAAGCTTGCAGCCGGAGGCGGGCGCCCCTCGTCCATGAAGCACGGCTACTACGTCGAGCCGACGATTTTCTACGACGTGGATAATTCCGCACGCATCGCGCGCGAAGAAATCTTCGGCCCGGTGGCAACGGTGATTCCGTTCACAAACGAAGCCGACGCCATCAAAATTGCGAACGATACGCCGTACGGCCTCGCTGCTGCCGTGTGGTCGCGAGACATCTTCAAGGCGTTTCGCGTGGTGAAAGCTTTGCGCGCCGGAATTGTCTGGGTGAATCACATGCAGCCCACGTACGTCGAGGCTCCCTGGGGCGGATACAAGCAATCCGGTTTCGGCCGCGAGTTGGGACCCTGGGGCATCGAAGAATATCTCGAGACCAAGCAAGTGCACATCAATCTGAACGAACAGCCCATCGGATGGTACTAACATGCCCACAATCCAATTGCGCACCGCGATACCGGGCCCCAAATCTCAAGAACTGATGCGCCGCCGTCAGGCCGCTGTACCGCGAGGTGTCGGACACGCGACGCCGATTTTTGCGGCGCGCGCCGAAGGCGCGATCCTCGAAGACGTGGACGGGAATCGCTTCCTCGATTTCGCCGGAGGCATCGGCGTACAGAATGCCGGCCACCGCGCGCCGCGTGTCGTTGCCGCGATTCGCGAGCAGCTCGACGCATTCGTACACACCTGCTTCAGCGTCGCGCCTTACGAAAAATATATCGCGCTGGCGGAAAAGCTGAATGCGCTGGTTCCCGGCGATTTCGCGAAGAAAACAATTTTGCTGAATAGCGGCGCCGAGGCCATCGAGAACGCGGTGAAGATTGCGCGCGCTTACACGCGCCGTCCGGCCATCATTTGTTTTGAAGATGCGTTTCACGGCCGCACTATGCTGACCATGTCGCTCACCAGCAAGACGCATCCCTATAAAGCGGGGTTTGAACCCTTCGCCACAGACATTTACCGCATTCCCTACGCGTATTGCTACCGCTGCTCGTATTCCTTGAAATATCCGAGCTGCAATGTTTTCTGTGCCCACCATCTCGAAGACACTTTCAAACGCATGGTGGCGTCCGAAGCTGTCGCGGCGGTTGTCGCCGAGCCGGTACTCGGCGAAGGCGGGTTCGTCGCGCCACCCCCAGAATTTTTCACCGTGCTGCGGGAAATCTGCAAGCGTCACGAAATCCTGTTGATCGCGGACGAAGTGCAAACGGGATTTGGACGTACCGGCGCGATGTTTGCCTCCGAACGCTACGGCATCACTCCCGATATTCTGGTCAGTGCGAAATCCATTGCCGCGGGCATGCCGCTTGCAGCAGTCACCGGCCGCGCGGAAATTATGGATGCGCCGGGAGTAGGAGGCCTGGGCGGCACCTACGGCGGAAATCCGCTGGCGTGCGCTGCGGCTCTGGCTGCCATCGAAACTCTGGAGCGCGAAAATCTTTCGGCTCGTGCCGAACAACTCGGCGCTCGATTTGAATCTCGTGCCAGAGAATGGAAGAAGCGCTGGCCGCTGATCGGCGATGTGCGCGGACTTGGCGCGATGCGTGCACTGGAACTGGTGCGCTCCGCGGACCAGCGCGAGCCTGCTAAGGAAGAAACCGAACAGGTGCTGCGCCATTGCCGCGAACGCGGCCTGATCCTGCTTTCCGCAGGAAGTTACGGCAATGTGCTGCGCGTTCTGGTGCCGCTCGTTGTCACCACCGAGCAATTCGACGAGGGTCTAAACGTTCTGGAATCCGCGCTGGCCATCGTCGCCGAATCACAAGTGGAAGCCGCTCCGCGCCACGCATAAATTCGCGGCTTGCGCGAGAACTCCAGAATCTTTGTAGGTCGTGGCTTTAGCCACGACACAAACGTCGCAAAGTTAATGCGGCTTTAGCCGCTGAAGTACCGGTTTTGAAGTCGTCACACCGACTCCTCAGTTCGCAGCAGCTAAAGTCAGAGGACCACTCATGGGCACCGTAACAAAATCTCCAGTGAAGACCTGGGGATTCTATCTCGACGGAAAATGGATCAGCGAAGGCGAGCGCTTTGAAGTTTTAGCCCCTTACGACGGCGCCGTCGTCGGCGCATCTTATCGCGCCACCGCCGCGCACGCGGAAGAAGCCGTGCGCGCCGCGCAACGCGCATTTCAAGTCACGCGCAAAATGGCCGGATACGAACGGCAAGCCATTCTGCGCGCGATTTCCGAAGGCATCAACAACCGCCGCGAAGAATTTGCGCGGCTGATCGCGCACGAAGCAGGGAAGCCGATCCGCACGGCGCGCGCCGAGGTGGACCGCGCGGTCTTCACCTTCGCAGTCGCGGCCGAAGAGGCTACGCGCATCGGCGGCGAGTGGCTGCCTCTGGATTGGCAGGCTTCCACCGCAGGACGCGCCGGAATCGTCCGCCGCTTCGCTCTGGGCCCGATTCTGGCCATCACGCCGTTTAATTTTCCGCTGAATCTGGTGGTGCATAAAGTGGCGCCGGCAATTGCCGCCGGTTGCACCACCGTGCTGAAACCCGCGCCGCAAACTCCGCTCACGTCGCTGCTCCTCGCCGAAGTCGTCGAGCAAGCCGGACTGCCGGCCGGCGCTCTGAATGTGCTGTCGCTCGCAAATCAAGAAGCGGAGAAATTGGTCGGCGACGACCGCTTGAAAATGCTCACTTTCACAGGAAGCGTGCCGGTAGGGTGGGCGCTGAAAGGGAAGTCCGGAAAGAAAAAAGTGACGCTGGAACTGGGCGGCAATGCCGGAGTAATCGTCCATGCCGACGCCGATGTGGATGTCGCCGCGGATCGTTGCGTCGTTGGCGGTTTTTCCTATGCCGGGCAGAGCTGCATATCGGTGCAGCGGATTTACGTACAGCGCAGCGTTCAGGAGCAATTCCTGGCGCGGCTGCTCGCCGGCGTCAAGAAATTGCACGTCGGCGATCCCTTGGACGAACCCACCGACGTAGGGCCCATGATCAGCGAAGATGCGGCGCGCCGCGCGGCGTCGTGGATTGATGAAGCTGTCGCGGGAGGCGCGAAACTGCACGCGGGCGGCGCGCGCCAGGGTGCGGTATTGCAGCCCACGGTGCTGACAAACGTGCGCGCGGACATGAAAGTCAGCTGCCAGGAAGTTTTTGCGCCGGTAGTGATTGTGGAGCCTTACGACGATTTCGCCGACGCCATCCGCCGTGTAAACGACTCGCCCTTCGGACTACAGGCCGGAGTCTTCACGCGCGATTCGAAGCTGCTATTTTTCGCGTTTGAAAATCTGGAAGTCGGAGGCGTCATCGCGGGAGATATATCCGCCTTCCGCATTGACCACATGCCCTACGGTGGCGTGAAGGATTCCGGGATCGGCCGCGAAGGCCTCCGCTACGCCATCGAGGAGATGACCGAGCCGCGCATTCTCGTGTTGAACTTGGGATAGCCCGCGCCGATCGCGTTATTCTGCTTTTTCGCTCACGGCAGGGAACAGCAGTGACGCGGCCACGGTTACCGCCAGGATTCCCACGATAACCCCTAAAGAAACCGGCGCGGAAACCGGCAGCCATTCGCTCAGCGTCATCTTCGCACCAACGAAAACCAAAATCCCCGCCAGCCCCTGATGCAAGAAGCGGAATCGTGGCAGCAGATCCGCCAATGCGAAATACAGCGCCCGTAAACCCAGAATCGCGAACACGTTCGAAGAATAAACAATGAACGGGTTGCGCGTGATCGCCAGCACTGCTGGAACCGAGTCCACCGAGAATATAATGTCCATCGCCTCGACGGCCACCAGCGCCAGAAAGAGCGGCGTGGCGATCCATTTCCCGGTTTGCTTCACGAAGAAGCGCTCGCCCTCAAACCGCTCGGTCACCGGAATGATGCGCCGCGCCATCAGCACCAGCGGATTCCGTTCCGGCCGCATCACGCGCTTGCCGGGAAAGAGCATCTTCAAGCCCGTCAGCAACAACAGCGCCCCAAAAACATACAGCACCGCGTGGAACGACTGCAGCAACTCCACACCTGCTAGCACGAAAACAGCGCGCATCACCAGAGCCCCAAGCACTCCCAGGAATAAAACCCTGTGTTGCGATTCGCGCGGCACGTGGAACGACTGAAAGATCAGCAGAAACACGAAAATATTGTCTACGCTCAGAGATTTCTCAACCAAATAACCCGTAAGAAATTCCACGCCCACCTGCGTTCCCTGCGAATAGTAGAGCCACAGGTTGAAAAGCAGCGACACGGAAATCCACGCCGCGCTCTCCAGCAATGCTTCCCGTAGGCCGATCGTGTGGTTTTTACGATGGAACACGCCCAGATCAATCATCAGGGCCGCGGCTGTCGTCACCGCGAAAACCATCCAGACGTGTATTGGCGTTCCCAGCATGGGGCTATTGGCGCTCGCAAGCGGTCCACCAGTCTAACCGGGCGGCGGCCGTGAGCGAAGACTGATATTGCACATTTGCGTTACATAGTAGTTGCAGGCTTTGCAAGGATGCACGATAATTCGCCATTGTAGTCCCCGGTTTGGAGCCGTCTTGGCGGCTTTTTCGTGATTAATTGCCCTCACTGCAGTACGGTGAACCCGGACTTCGCTGAATCCTGCTCACGTTGCGGGACACCCATGCCATTGGGCGAGTCCGAAACGATTCAGATGGTGGACGCCACCGTCATCGCTCCGGGCAGCGATTTCGGTCCGCGCTACCGCATCGAGGCGCTACTGGGGCAGGGCGGCATGGGTCGCGTTTATAAGGCCTATGACAAAGACCTCGACCGCACCGTAGCCATCAAAGTCGTCCGCGAAGGCGCCATCGGCGAATCCGACGCCCTCAAACGCTTCAAGCAGGAATTAGTCCTCGCCAGCAAGATTTCCCACAAGAACATCCTGCGCATTCACGACATGGGCGACGTCGGCGGCCTGCGTTTCATTTCCATGGCCTTCGTCGAAGGCAAGGACCTGCAGCACATCATCCGCGACAACCCCAAGATGCCGCTGGAACGCATTCTGAAATTTGCTCAGCAGATTGCGGAAGCGCTGGCTGCGGCGCATGCCGAAGGCGTCGTCCATCGGGACCTGAAACCGCAGAACTTGCTGGTCGATAAGAACGACCAGATTTACGTCTGCGATTTCGGCCTGGCAAAATCTTTCGAAGAGGGCGCGATCGGCATGACGCGCACCGGCGCCTTTCTCGGTACGCCGCGTTACATGTCGCCGGAACAAGTGGAAGGCAAACCCGCCGACGGCCGCGCGGACCTCTACTCTTTCGGCCTCATTTTGTACGAAATGGTGATCGGCGACGTGCCGTTCACCGGCGAATCCACCCTGAAAGTGATGTACCAGCGCATTCAAGAAAAGCCCAAGAGCCCAAAACTCTTGCGGCCCGATCTTCCGAACTGGCTCGTGAAAATCATCATGCGCTGTCTGGAACGCGATCCGAATGATCGTTACCAGAATGCCTACGAAATTCTGGCCGATCTGCAGGGCGGAGCATCCGGCAGCGGCGTCTCGCGCGTGGGCATGTCGCGCATCGGTTCAGGCTCGCAAAGCGTCATCATCCAGTTTCCGGAGTTCGCCAGCCGTCGTTGGGTGTGGATCGTGTCCGGCGTGGTGGCGCTGCTTCTGCTCGCGCTCGCGATACCCCCCGTGCGCCACCTGATCCCCGGATTTAAGGTGGAACAGCCCGGTACCGCGACATCAGGTATCCCGCCGCTTTCCAGCGGTCGCTACGTCGCCATTCTGCCACTGCAAGTTCTGGGTGACCAATCCCAGCTCGGCTACCTGGCCCAAGGCATCCAGGAAGCCCTGGCTGCGAAACTTTTTCAATTGAAAGGCGTGCACGTCACTTCTACCGACGCCGCCGCCAAGGCCGATCCCAAGCAATCTCTGCAGAAAATCGCGCGCAACCTGGGCGCGAACATGCTCGTGCAGGGCATGGTGCAGGGCAATGGGGACAAAATACGCATCATCCTGAATTTGGAAGACGTGGCGAACAGCAAGCGCGTTTGGAGCCAGCAATTCGACGGCGTTCCAGCGGACCTGTTCACGCTCGAAGACCAGATCTACGGTCAAGTGGTTTCCGCGATGGACGTCACGCCTACGACGGAAGAAACCGCCAAAGCAGAGGCTCGGCCCACCGATAACGTCGGTGCCTACGATTTCTATTTGCGCGGCCGCAGTTCCATCCGCGGTCACGAAAGTAAGAACGTCGAAGCGGCGCTCGACTATTTCAATCAAGCCCTGAAACAAGATCCGAGATTCGCGTTGGCGTACACCGGAATTGCCGACGCGAGTCTCAGGATGTACGACCTTAAGAAGGACGGCTTTTGGACTCAGAAAGCTCTTTCCGCGGCGCAGCAGGCGCAACAGCTCAACGACAATCTGCCCGAAGTTCACTCCACACTTGGGAGCGTCTATCGCGCCACAGGCAAGTACTCCGAAGCGACAGCGGAGTTGAGACGCGCCATTGCGCTTGCGCCGAGTTCCGACGAGGCCTACCGAAGACTCGGGACTGTCTATATGGACAGCGGGCAGGCTAAACAAGGCATTGAGGCGTTTCAGAAGGCTGTCGAGCTGAATCCCTATTTTTGGCAAAATCAAAATCTTCTGGGCGACGCCTACCTCCAAACCGCGGATTATCCAAAGGCTCTAGAAGCATTCAAACAGGTCACAGTTTTGGAGCCGGACATCGATGCGGGTTACGAGAATATGGGCGTGGTCTATTCAACAGAAGGGAAGTATCAGGAGAGCGTCCCTTATTTTCAGAAGGCTCTACAGATTGAGCCGTATTTTTCGACATATTCAAATCTTGGTACAGCGTACTTCTTTCTGAAACAGTATTCGAACGCCGTCGAAATGTTCGAGAAAGCGGTGGCGCTGAGCCCCAATGACACGCTAATGGTGGTGAACCTTGGCGATGCGTATCGTTATGCGGGCCAGCAGGAAAAGGGACGCGACACCTACCAAAAGGCCATTTCCCTGGGATTTAAGGAACTGCAAACAAATCCCAATAACGCAGCGATCATGGCGCAGGTGGCGCTTTGCTATGCGAAGACGGGCAACGCGGCTCAGGCGCAAGAGTTCATTAAACGAGCGCGCGCGGCGGATCCAACCAACGTTGACTATATTTACGACGATACGGAAATCAAGGCATTGTCCGGCCTCACGCCTGAAGCGCTGAAATCCCTGCAAGAGGCTCTGGAGAAGCACTACCCGGCGGAGTTTGCGGAGGGGGATCCGGAACTGGATAGCCTTCGGAAGGATCCTCAGTTCTCCGCGATCATTAAGAAGTATGCCGCGAAGAAGCCATAGCGACCGCTGTGCGGTATCGACCGTCCGAATTTATGGGGTGACTGCGCAGGATCTCGATTATCGGTAGGATAATCAAGGAATTGGTGTGTCGCCAGGTCCGCGCGAGGTGGCTTCGACTTCGAGACATTTTCCGGGAGTGCCTGATCTCCGAGTAATACCAGTATCTGGCTATCCTCACAGGCTCCAATGAAAAAGGCGCTACGTATCGCCGTAGCGCCTCCGAACCCACCTAGCATTCATACTGGAATGCGTGGTCCGTAGTTATGCGGAAAGCACCTGTTGTGCGGCAGTAATCTGCTTCATCAGCCGTTTCCTCGCAAGGGCAACAACAGAAATCAGACCTGCGAATAGAAGAAGACCAGAACCCGGCTCAGGAACACCAACAAACGATGCCGTGAACCCCTCGCAATCCTGTACCCCGTCAACGTTAGTACACGGTGCGATGAATCCCGGATGTGTAAGATCCGCGCCTGTAAACTTGAATTCTAAATCTGTTTCCGGGTCAATAGAGGGGGCAACGACACCACACGATGCGTAAATGTTCGACGCGCAGTTATAACTCTCACCCGGGATAAACGTGAATTCCACGAACAAAGAAGTCAGATCCCCTGTGCCGTCCCAGAGGAAATTCTCTGGGGGGGTCACTGTGTCTGCCGTCCCGACAAAAAAGACCGGATCAGCTTGGGAGTTTGCACTGAAGCACGTATCGCCTGCAGGTGCGGGCGAGCAACTCGGATCGGGAAACTTATTGGTAGTCAACACAGGGTCGCCACCGTCTGCCTTGGCGATTCCGGCAGCACCGCACATCAGTAAAACCAATCCCAAAACCCGTATGGATTTCACCCGCGCACCTCCACGAATTTACAGCCACTGGGATACTAGCACGTCTGAGACCACAATCCAGAACTTTCGCCTACAGTAAACCCTGTATCTTCAATGCGCGCGACCACTCATTTAGCCGGCATTTTTCTCAATATGCAACACTTTGCACATGTCCGCCCTTGTCCTATCTCTATGTCGCATTTGGTGTTGTTCCCTGTCCGCCGCCCCAATTTAGAGACACGGCATGTAAGCCTATCCTCTAGACCGATTCTCGGGCCATAATCCCAGCGCACTTAAAAGCCGAATATGCTGAATCCTTCGTCCGCAAATTTTCGCCTCGCGATCAAGACGGCTCTCGCCGGCTGCCTGGGCATGTATTTCGCCTCGCTCTTGCGCATGCCCCAGCCCTACTGGGCCGCAATCTCCGCCATGATCGTGATGCAGATAAATCTCGGCGCTGCCGTAAAACAATCGTGGATTCGCTTCGCCGCCACGGCCGTTGGCGCCGCTGTCTCCGTTCCGTTCATGGCAGTCCCGGGACAAAAGCTCTTGGTCTTTGGTGTGGCCGTGTTCGTCACTATCGTTCTGTGCACGATTTTGCACCTTGAGGACGGAATACGCCTCGCGGCCGTCACCATCGCGATCATCATGCTTGTCCCGAACACCGGCCGGCCGTGGGTACCCGCGCTGAACCGCTTCCTGGAAGTTTCTTTCGGAATTCTCATCGCGCTGGTGGTGGCGGAATTCGTCTTGCCCTCCACGGCCCTGGAAAGTCTCCGGCATGCGCTCGCCGAAAAATTCTTGCAGCTCGACACCTTCCTCTCGGCGCTGCTGTTGCGGTTTCGCGGCGAGAATGTGGTAGACGTCGCAGCGTTGCGCGCGAACCTCGCAACTCTGGCGCGTCAAAACGCGGACCTCCACGCGCACGGACGCTATGAACCGGCGCGCTGGTCCGCACGCCGCATTGCTCTCGTAAAATTACTCCAGCACGAAGAACGCATGTCTAAAGCGGTGGAGACTCTCGACGCCGCGTGCGACGGAGTTTTTTGTGGAGGAATTGACCTGCAGTGGGAACCGGAATTCAGTGAGCTATGCGCTGGAATTTCCGCAGCGTTGCAGCGAATCGCGGAAGGAATCTTGACCGGAAAGTTCTGGACGCCCGAATACGATTTCGCCGCCGCGATCCAGGCGCTGGATGCAAGAGCAAACGCAGCGCGCATCTCCGTCGGATCCCGCGCGCCCACTGTTAACGCCACATCTAGCACGCCAACACTGGAAGGCGTTCTGCGCCAGCACACGATCTACTTCGCGTTGCAAAGCCTCGCCCGTGAACTCGCCGCCGCGCAAGTCACCGCGCGAGAACTGGTCGCCACCGGCAGCGCTAACACCGCCGCTAAGTAGGGAACTGGGACAGGTCAGGGCGTACTCATCGTGGCCGACCGGATTGACGCCAACCGATTCTCCACGTCCGCCGCTTCGTTCGCGCGTCCCAAAGCTCGCAGCGTGCGTGCTTCACTGCTCAAGACCGGCGCGAGTTGCGGGCTGTTCGGTCCAAACTGCTTTTCCGCCACGGCTATTAGCTGCCGGGTATATGGTTCTAGCTTGTCGGGCTTGCCCCATTTGTCGTAAAGATTGCAGGCGTTGCTCAAGGGCATCAACATGTTAATGCCATCGTGGCCGTATAACGATTCATCAATATGCACCGAGCGCAGAATGTATGGTTCGGCCTTGGCATAATCTTTTTGCGCCATGTAAACGCTCGCGGCGTCGAGCAGGCTCGCCGCCACACGATCGCTGCCCTCCCCATAGACCTTCTCGTTCACATCTACTTCGCGAAAATAGAATTTCTCCGCTGCGGAGTAATCGTGCTGCATCAGAGCATTGCGGCCCAGCGACTGCAGCGGCATGGCTGTGTTTGCCGAGTGCGCGCCAAATATTTCCTCGCTCACTTTCAGTTCGCGCTCGTAAGCAACTTCGGCCGCGGCTGGATCTTGTCCCAAGTATTCATTCCCCACGTGATCCAGGGCAGTCACCAGGCGCGGGTCGCGAGGTTCCATCTTCTCGGCCAGCTCCACCGCGTCCTGGAAATGCTTCAGCGCCTCGTCAAAATGTCGCACCCGATTGGCTTGTTCGCCCGCCTGCATGGCCGCATCAATCTTCTCCGATAGACTCGGCGCCGCTTCCAAGTTGTGGACACGTGCCTCCAGTGCCGCGGCGTCTGAAGATTTTCCCGAGGATTTCAACGCGGCGATGTGCAGTTGCAATCGCTCCTGCGCTTTCTTGTATTCCACTTGAGGATCGGCGGCATCCATCCGGGTTATTTTCGTTCGATAATCGGCACTGGCGTCCAGCAACGCGGCTTTGTGATATTCATCCAGCGACTCCGCCCAGTCTCCTTTTTTCTCCAGTGCGTCCGCCAATTCAATCATCACGGGAACCTGTCCCGGTGAAAGCGCGATGGCCCGCTGGAACTCGCTCGCCGCGGAAGCATTGTCTCCCGATGCCAGCAAGGCCTGCGCGTAGTGTTCGTGCACGAACGCGTTGCTGGGCGTCAGATCCTCGGCTTGTTTCAGCTCGTCGATCGCATGCGCGTAGTCCTTTTTGGCCAGCAGCGCCCGTCCGGCTCCCAAGTGCGCATCGACGGAGTTATGGTCCAACTTTGCCGCCAGCCGATATTCCTGAAGCGCTTCATCGTACTTTTTCTGCGTTTCGCGTAGCGCGCCCAGGCCTGTATGCGGCAGCGGGTCCGAGGGGTCCATCTTCATCGCCAGCAGAAATTCCTTTTCCGCTCCCTCCAGGTCCCACGTTCGGTGCAAGGCTATCCCCAAACAGTAATGGCAAATCATCACGTCGGGAAAATCCTTGGCGAGTTCCCGAAATTCCGGCACCGCCTCGGCGTTGAAGTTGTGATTCAACAGCGCCGCCGCCAAATCATGCCGCCCATCATAGCGCTTGGGGGCCAGCCGCTTTACTTCACGATATTCCCGAATGCTGGAATCGAAGTCGCCCTTCTTTTCGAGAGCCGCACCCAGCTGGTAATGTGCGTCTACGTCATTCGGGTCCAGCGCGATGGCCTTTTTGTACTGCACTATCGAGCCGGAGACGTCGCCCTCGATCGCGTACATGATCCCCAAATCCACGCGCGCGGTCTCGTAGTCGGGTTTCAGGCGTAACGCTGCTTCGTATTCCGCATCAGACGCGTCGAACTTGCGCATCGCCGCCAGCGCCAGCCCCGCATTCTTGTGCGCCTCTGCGTTGTCAGCGGTCGCCTTCAGTGCCGCCTTCGCTTCCCGCAGAGCCTCCTCTTGCTCGTCCAGCCGGTACAGGACGAAACTCAATTTGGTATGCACCTCTGGATAATTCTTGTCCTCACTCAGCACCGCCTCATACGCGGACTGTGCTTCTGGAAATAGCTCGTGCTTCCGCAGCATCTGGCCCATCACAAATCCAGTTTCTGGGCTCCCCAGCGCTTCCTTGATAACTGCTTCCAGCTCGTCGGGGTTGTCCGGGAAATTCTCGGTCTTGTATTGCGTCGCGATGTCAACGATGCGCTTTTGCACTTCTTTGCTTGGCGCTTCCTTCAGGCCTTCCGGCATAGTTACTCTCGCAGAATCCAGTGCTGCCAGAATTCGCGGATCGCAGCCGACCGCGTCCAGTTCGGCGCGGAAAGCGGGATCGGAGGCGAAGCTCACCCCGCGCTCGCGGATGGCCGCAACTATATTTTCAGGTAGCGCCGCGCCCGCCACCAGCGCCAGCAGCCGAGTCTGTCTGAGTGGCTCGTGCGTTTCTTGCGCGCCCATACCACAGGAAGCACAACCGAGCACAAGGAAAAGCAAAGACGCCGAAATTCTGCTCATCGTCCCCTCCTGACCCCTGCTTACTTTTACCGTATAGTTACCCTACTGGCGCTAGTACGTTGGTACTACGGCGGGCGAATTGTTTCCTAAGAAGAACGGTGCGCCCGCATTTGAGAATAATTTCGGCGACGTGCTCGTGCAGCACGCAGCTGCCCTTTCCGATACGCTTTGCCCGGAATGCGAAAATTACCCTGAGCAATCCGTGATTGCTTGCGAGGCTTTTCTGATCGTTCAGGCATAATTACAAATGTCCTGCGAATGAGCCGATGCGACCTAACCTCGCACGATGGGGCAGGGACGACAGGACTCGCATTTCCGACCCACTGCGATTTCTTTCAAAGCGCACTCACAAAGGGAGTACTCCATGGGCGACCTGCTCGACTTGGCGGTCAAAGCGCACGGCGGACTCGAGCGTTGGAACGATTTCACGACGATCAAGGTCGCCGCTTCCATCACCGGCGCCATCTGGTTCGTGAAAGGGAAGGGGGACGCCCTCAAGAACGTGGTAGTGACCGCCGAAACGCGCCGCGAACGCGTGACCCTGGAATTCCCAGGCCAAAACAAGCGCGCGATTTTTCAAACCGACCGTGTGGTGATTGAAAAGCTGGACGGAACATTCATTGAAGCTCGCGATAATCCGGAAAAGTCATTCGAAGGGCAGCAACGCGAAACTCCCTGGGACGACATTCAAGTAGCCTATTTCGCTGGCGAAGCGTTGTGGACCTACCTCAACACACCGTTCCTCTACACGTACGAAGGATTCAAAACGGAAGAGATCGCGCCGCTCAAGCTGGAGACCGAAACCTGGCGGCGCCTGAAGATTACCTTCCCCGACAGTGTGAAGAGCCACACCCGCGAACAAATCTCCTGCTTCGGTTCCAACGGCGTGTTGCGCCGTCACGATTACACCGTGGACATTCTGGGCGGCGCCACCGGCCTCAACTACGCATTCGACTTCCGCAATGTTGACGGCATCGTCGTGCCCACCAAACGTCGTGTCTATGCCTACGAAGGCGATTACCGGCCAGTGAAAGAGCCTCTGCTCGTCGCCATTGATATGGGCGAAATTACTCTCACCTAGGCCATCGAATCCCCATGCTTGCGTTCGCCGCACGAGATGGCGATAATTGAAATGTACCTAGCGCAGGAGCGCGCGGTTGATGAAACGCCGATTACTCGAATCCAGCCTTCAAATTGCCGCAATCGTGCTGCTGCTGTTTGCAGTCACGGCGCTCTCAACGCTCGCGAAAAACAGCCAGTATTTTTCCAGGTCCAATCCAGCCCACTACATCAACATTGCAAGCAAGATGACGCAGAGCCATTTGCCGGCGGTCATTGACCGGACGCCACTGCGGCCCGTCGCCCGATTCATACCGCCTCGACCTGAAACGCGGATCAGCCAAGTGGTGCGGGCAGAGATTCCGGCGCTGCCGTCTATCAGCGTGACTGTTTCCTTGCAGCACCGTTCTCCCCCGATTTCCCTTTCCTAGCTCATTCGTTCCGAAAATTTGATATTTCGATTAGTGCGTTCGCTCCGGCCCTTTTTCCATGCAGTCACGGACACGATCCGGCAGAGGAGTTTTCATGAACGTAGAACCGCTCATGCCCTTGCAACTGGAGCAGTTGCGCTCGTTGAGTACTTGCGTGGTCGCCAGCGCCATCGAGACTTTTGGCGTGCGCCTGCGGAACAGAGGCTTTACCGATTCCCGCTTGCATTGCTTTTTCCCGGAAATGCCCACCACGGTGGGTTACGCTGCGACAGCCCGCATCCGCAGCTCCGATCCTCCCATGGAAGGGCACAGCTACTACGAACGCGGCGCCTGGTGGGATTCATTGCGGCAAATCCCGGAGCCGCGCGTGGTAGTCGTCGAAGATGTGGACTCCAATCCCGGTCTGGGTGCCTTCATCGGAGAAGTTCACGCCAATATTTTGCTGGCACTGGGCTGCATTGCGGTGATTACCAATGGCGCTGTCCGCGACCTTGCCGGCGTGCGCAAGAGCGGGCTGCAGATGTTCGCCGGAAATGTCTCGGTGTCGCACGCTTACGCCCATGCCTTCGATTTTGCCGGCACCGTTGAAATTGCCGGCCTCTCCGTGCAGCCCGGTGATTTGATCCAGGGAGACCAGCACGGCGTGCAAACGATTCCGCGCTCGATCGCCCCCCGGGTTCCCGCGAAGGCGCTGGAAATCCTGCAACAGAGAAAACAGTTGATCGAGTTCTGCCGTTCCGATTCTTTTTCCATCACAAAGCTCAGAGAACGACTTAAGGAGTTGGAATCGTGATCCATAAAACCGCCGCTTATCGTTGGATGTTCCTGGTCATTGTTTTATCCGCGTTTGCCAATGGCTGCGGCGACGCTCACAAGGCCGATGCCGCCGATGTGCCGCCAGCAGCCGTGATAAAAGTGCAACGCAAGAGCCTTTCCAGCACCCTGGAGATCTCCTCGGAATTTCTGCCTTACCAGGAAATTGATGTGTACGCGAAAGTTTCCGGTTACATCCAGAAACTGTACGTGGATTGGGGCACCCACGTGAAGCAGGGGCAGCTCCTGGCCGTGCTGGAAATTCCCGAGCTGCAACAGCAGTTGCTGCAAGACGAAGCGTCAGTTCGCCGCGCCGATCAGGAAGTATCCCGCGCACGCGAAGAGCAAGCCCGCGCGGAATCCGCCTACAGCGTCGCGCACATCACCTACACCCGGCTGGCCGACGTGCAGAAATCCCGGCCCGAACTCGTCGCCCAGCAGGAAATTGACGTCGCGCAGGGCAAGGACCTTGAAGCCAGCGCCGGCGTCTCATCGTCAAAAGATGCTTTGGCCGCAGCCGAACAGGCTCTGCTCGCCGCCAAAGCCGCGCTCGACAAAGACAAGGCGCTGTTCGCCTACGCGCGCATGACGGCTCCCTTCGAAGGAGTCGTAACGCAAATTTACGCCTATACCGGGGCATTGCTGCCCGCGGGAACTTCAGCGACGAAGGGCGACTCCGCACTCTGCCACCTTTCGCAGAATAATTTACTGCGCCTGGTCATACCCGTACCTGAACGGGCGGTTCCGGAAATCAGCAACGGCCAGACTCTGGAAGTAAACGTCTCGGCGTTGCACAAAACATTCATGGGCAAAATTTCGCTGTTCTCGGATCAGATCGATCTAACCACGCGCACCATGCACACCGAAGTCACCGTGCCCAACGCGAATTACGCGCTGGTGCCGGGGATGTACGCGTCCGTGAAGATCCCGCTGCACACGGTCACCAACGTTCTCACCATTCCGCTGCAAGCCGTGCAATCCACGGGAACCGGCCAGGGCACCGTGCTGCTTGTGAACTCTTCGAACCATCTCGAGCGGCGGGAAGTGAAGCTGGGTTTGCAGTCGCCCACCGACGCCGAAGTACTCTCCGGCCTTGGCGAAAACGAAACCGTCGTATTCGGCGAGCAGAATCAGTTTAAAGAAGGCCAGCTGGTTGCGCCCAAACTCGTCACAGCCCCAGGAATGGAGTAAACCCGAGATGCCAACATTTGCGATACGCCATCCTTATTTCATCATTGTGGTCTGCCTTTTCATTTGCGTCCTCGGCATTACCAGTTTGGCGCAAATGCCCGTCGATATGTTTCCTCCGATCAACATTCCCGTCGTCCTGGTCGCCACTTTCTACAACGGCATGCCCCCGGAACAAATCGAAGCCGATATCACCGACACCTTCGAGCGTTTTTTCACTCTCGGTAGCGGCATTGACCACATGGAATCGCGCTCCATGGCCGGCGTCAGCCTCATCAAAATTTATTTCCAACCGGGAACGGATGCGAATGCTGACGTTACCAGTATTTCCAATCTCGCCATGGCAGATCTACGCCGCTTGCCCGAAGGCACGCTGCCTCCCGTAGTCATCAAAGTGGACGCTTCCAGCCTTCCCGTTTGCTTGCTGACCGTCGAAGGCCAGGGACTCAACGAAACGCAGTTGCACGATTATCTGCAGTATCAGATCCGCAATCAGATCGCCGGAGTTCCCGGCGCGACCGTGCCACCTCCCTACGGCGGGAAGTATCGCCAACTAATGGTGTACGTGGACCCGTTGAAATTGCAGGCGCACGAGCTGAGCCCCATGGATGTCGTTCGCTCCATCAACGAGTCCAACTTAATTCTTCCGGCGGGCGATGTGCGCTTGGGCGCCTTGGATTACAACATCTATACCAACGCGCAGGTGCCCGACGCCCAGGCTCTGAATCAGATTCCGCTGAAGACCGAAGGGGAGAAGTCCGTCTTCCTTTCCGACGTGGGCAACGCCGTTGACGGTTCCTACTTGCAGTACAACATCGTGCGCGTCAACGGTCAAAAGTCGGTTTACGCGCCAATTCTCAAACAGGGCGGCGACACCAATACCATCGCGGTCGTCAACGGCATCAGGAAGGCCATCACCACGCTGCGCGATATCCCTGCGCAGTTGCATGCCCACGTGGTTTTCGACCAGTCGCTTTTCGTGAAGCAGGCCATTTCCACCGTGTTGCGCGAAGGCGGCATCGGATTATTTCTCACCGCCGTGATGATTCTGCTGTTTCTGGGCAGCATGCGCGCCACCGCGGCGGTTTTTCTTTCCATTCCGCTCTCGGTCTTGATCACTTTTTTTGTTCTACATTCCGCCGACAAGACCATCAACAGCATGGTGCTCAGTGGTCTGGCGCTCGCATTTTCACGACTGATTGACGACTCCGTGGTGGTCATCGAAAACATTTATCGCCACATCGAACTGGGCGAGGACCCCAAAGTCGCAGCGGTGAAGGGCGCGAATGAGGTGGCGCTCGCCGTGCTCGCCATCATGCTCGTCGCTGTGGTCGTTTTCTTCCCGGTCACTCTCCTCTTCGGCGTCAGCAAGTATTTATTCTCGGCTCTGGCGCTGGCCGTGGTTCTCGCGCTCTGCGCCTCTTACTTTGACGCCGTAACCGTGGTTCCGCTGTTCTGCGCATACTTCCTGAAGCCCCACGAACACAATCTGGAGACTGCCGACGGCGCAACGGCGAAAAAATCGTGGGGCGCGCGCTTTCACGCGGGTTTCAACGCCAAATTCGACCAGATGCTGAACGTCTATGAAAAATACGTCCAGAAAACTTTGGACCGTCCGCGCGAGGCGCTAATTCTTTTCGTGGGAATCTTTTTGCTCAGCTTCGTTCTGGTGCCGTTCATCGGCGTTTCATTCTTTCCGCGCTCGGACGCCGGCCAATTCGTGATCAACGTGAAAGCCCCCACCGGCACGCGCATTGAAGTCACCAACGATTACGTAAAACAAGTCGAAGACATCGTGCGCCAGGTCGTAAAGCCGGACGATCTGAACACCGTGGTATCGAATATCGGCTTGATGGCTGATTTGTCCGCCCTGTTCACGTCGAACTCCGGCATGCACACCGCTTTCGTGCAAGTGGGCCTGAAAGAAGATCATCACGAGAGCAGTTTCGTTTACATGAACGAAGTGCGGTGCCGCATCTCCGCCCAACTGCCCCAGTTGCGCACTTATTTTCAATCCGGCGGCTTGGTGGACGCGGTTCTGAACCAGGGCGCGCCCGCGCCGATTGACGTCCAGGTGAGCGGCATGGACCTGAAAGCGAACGACCGCATCGCACAGGATTTGGCACGGCAGATCAAGGCCTCGCCCGGCGTTTCCGATGTGTACATCCCGCAGGACATGGATTATCCCGCGCTCGAAGTAAACGTGAATCGCGATCGTGCCGCTGAGCTTGGCCTCAGCCCCAAGGAAGTGCTCGACAACCTCATCACCGCGCTCACCTCCGACGTAGTGATCGCGCCCAGCTACTGGGTGGACCCCAAAAACGGCAACAACTATTTCGTTACCGTGCAGTACCCCGAAAATCAGGTCAAATCGATCGAGGATTTAAAAGCCATGCCCTTGCATTCTCCCAAGCTGAAGATGCCAACCTACCTGAATCAGGTCGCCGATGTGGTACCGCTTCTCACTCCCACGGAAGTGGATCACTATCAACTCCAGCGTTCGATCGACATCTACGTCGCGCCAACCGGCGAAGACATCGGCGGCCCGCAGCGCGAGATTGCGAAGATCATCGCGCACACCCACGTTCCGCCCAGCACGCGCATCGATGTCCGCGGCCTGGTGTTGACCATGCAATCCTCGTTCAAAAGTTTTGGCCTCGGCTTGTTCCTCGCCGTACTGCTGGTCTATCTCATCCTGGTTGCCCAGTTTTCCTCCTTCGTGGATCCGTTTCTGATCGTTCTCGCAGTGCCCACCGGCTTGATTGGTGTCGTGCTTACTCTGGCGCTCACCGGCACCACGCTCAACATCCAGTCGCTCATGGGCGTCGTAATGCTCCAGGGCATGGTCGTCTCCAACAGCATCTTGATCGTGGACTTTGCCAACGTGCTGCGCAGCGAAGGTCACGGCCTGCGCGAAGCGGTGGTGCACTCTTGCCGCATCCGCCTGCGCCCAATTCTGATGACGTCGCTGGCCACCGTCGTCGGCCTGCTCCCCATGGCCTTCAAATTGGAAACCGGCAGCGAAGCCTACGCGCCGCTTGCGCGCGTGATCATCGGCGGCCTGCTCACTTCCATCGTGCTCACGATTTTCGTCGTTCCCGCGGCTTATTTACTGATGTACCGCCGCCGCGCTGAAGCTGCTGCGTCGCTCGTCACCGAGGAGGCTCACTAATGCACCACCGAAATCTTTCCGCATCTCTGCTTCTGATCGTTGCGGCTCTCACCGGCACGCCCGCTTCGGCGCAATTGCACGCTGCCGTTGGGACGCCCGCTCCCCCGCAAGCGCCTCCCGCTGCTTCCCAGAGCCTCACGCTGCAAGAAGCCGAGAAAATTGCGATTCAAAATCATCCGCAGATTCAAGCCGCCACGTACTTGGCCGCAGTCGCGAAGGCGCAAGTCACCGAAGCCCGCTCGGAATATTATCCGCACGCCTATGGCAGCGCCACCGGAGTGAAAGCGGAAACCAACAGCCGCGTTGCCGCCGGCGCTCTGAACAATTCGATCATCTTCAGTCGCTTTGCGGATGGCGTCACCGTGCAGCAGTTGGTCACCGATTTTGGCCGCACGCACGAACTGGTGAAAAGCTCGAATTTACACGCGAAGGCTCAGGAAGAAAACGTCACCACCTCGCGGGCGGACGTGCTGCTGCAAGTGGACGCCGCCTATTACAACTGCTTGAAAGCGCAAGCCGTGCTGCAAGTGGCCGAGGAAACAGTCAAAGACCGCCGCCTCGTTTCCGATCAGGTGACGGAGATGGAGAAAAATAAACTCAAGTCCGGGCTGGACGTCAGCTTCGCGAACGTGGACCTGGCGCAAGCGCAGTTGCTGCTGGTGCAGGCGCAAAATGATTTGCAGGCATCCTACGCCGAACTTTCCGCCGCGCTGGGATTCGCGGACCAGAAAACATTTCAGCTCGCGGACCAGCCTGTCCCGCCGGCCCCACCCAGCGATCTTTCTGTCTTGATCGCCGAAGCCATGCGCAACCGCCCTGAAATTATCAGCCAGCAGCTCGATGTAAGTTCCGCGCAAAGTTTCGCCACCGCCGAGCGCGACTTGTGGCTTCCCACCATCAGCGCTGTCGGCGTCGCCGGTCTCACTCCCTACCGCGTGGAGCAACTTGGCTCGCGCTACGCGGCAGCTGGATTCAACTTGAACATTCCCATTTTCAACGGCCGCCAGTTCAACGCGCTGCATGCCGAAGCGACAGCCGAGTCTAACGCGCGGCAGCAATTCCTGCGCGATCTGCAGGACGCGGTGGTTCGCGACGTGCGCAAAGCATGGCTCAATTCGATATCCGGCTACCAGCGCCTCGCGCTCACGCAGCAATTGCTCGACCAAGCGAATCAAGCCCTCGACCTGGCCCAGCAGCGCTACAAACTGGGCCTCAGTTCCATCATCGAACTGAGCCAGGCTCAACTGAACGCCACGCAAGCGCAAATTTCCCAAGCCAGCGCCAAATACGATTACGCCGCCGAAATCTCCGCGCTGAACTTTGAAATCGGCCTTAATCATTGACCCGTGGTCTCCATCAATCCGTGATCATTAACGAGCCGTCGCGCGTCCGTGCACAGATGATTGCCGTGACTCCTATGGCCGAACCACGGTACGCTCAGCTGTAGGTATGGCACGAGTCAAGAGCCCACGGAAACGCGCCGCAATCCTCCGCGCGGCGATACGCGAGATTGCCAATTCCGGACTCGGCGCGCCCACCGCAAAGATCGCCAGTCGCGCGGGCGTTGCGGCCGGCACGCTCTTCACCTACTTCCCGAACAAGCAAGCGCTGCTGAACGAGCTGTATCTCGAGCTCAAGGGCGAGGCCTATTCCCGCCTCAACGCTAAATTTCCAGGGAAGGGAAGTCTGGAGCGTCGCGCACACCATATTTGGTCAAGCTATCTCGATTGGGCCATCGAATTTCCAGAGAAACGTAAAGTTTCCGTGCAACTCAACGTCTCGGACGTAATCACGCCCGAAACGCGCGAGAAAACCGCTGCCGCGGGCGGCGCAGTTCGCCAAACACTCGGCGAACTCGATCGTCGCGCCGCGCTGCGCGGCCTGCCGGCCGGTTTCGCGGCGGCCACGATGTCGGCGCTGCAGGAAGCCGCCATGGAATTCATCGCCAGAGAGCCGAAACGTCGCAAACAGCTCATGGCACGAGGCTTCCAGGTCTTCTGGCGGGCGTTGCGTTGAAACTCCCACAGACCCAAATAAATGAGCATCCAGTCAGTTATTCTAGTCATCCAATGCCGCGGAGGATATCTCAATGGCTAAAGTCTGGCTGATTACCGGAAGCGGGAACGGCTTGGGGCGAAACATCGCTGAGGCGGCGCTGGCCGCAGGTGACTGCGTGGTCGCTGGAGCGCGCCGCACCGAAGAACTGGCGCCCTTGGTGGCGCAGTACGGCGATTGGGTCAAGCCCGTCAAGCTGGAAGTGCGCGACGAGGCCGCAGCCAAAGTCGCCGTGAAGTTGGCGGTCGACAGCTTCGGCCGTTTGGACGTGCTCGTCAACAACGCCGGCTACGGCCAGTTCGCGCCATTCGAACAAATGAGCGCCGAAGATTTCCAGGCCGTCATGGACACCTGCTTTTACGGCGTCGTGTACACCTCCCGCGCCGCGATTCCGGTGATGCGCAAGCAAAAGTCCGGGCGCATCTTTCAGGTCTCATCAGTCGGCGGTCGGATCGGAGTTCCCGGCAACACGCCGTATCACGCGGCCAAGTGGGCGGTGGGCGGTTTCAGCGATTCTCTGGCGATGGAAGTCGCGGCGTTCGGTGTCAAGGTCTGCACACTGGAGCCGGGAGGTATTCGGACCAACTGGCTACGGCGGGCCAGTCAGAATGCGCCGGAGTTGCTTCCAGAGTATGAGGCCACCGTCGGTTCGTTCTCGAAGTTATTGCGAGGCCTCGAAGGGCGCGCAGAAGGCGATCCGCGCAAGATCGCCGACGTCATCGTGCAACTGGCGAATAGCGACGACGTGCCGATGCGGCTGATCCTCGGTGTAGATGCGGAACAGCGAGTGAAACAAGTGGAAGCTGCCCGCGCAAGTGAGGCCGAGAAGTGGCGGCACCTCACGGTCTCAACCGTTTTTGAAGATGGCCGTTTCGACAGCCAATTGTATGTGGCCAAGAGCGGCGGCAATTCCTGAGTCACTGAATCACCGGTGCACAACTGCGCTCGTCGGTTTTCGTAGCGCAGGCGTCCCGCCGGCTCTTTTGCCTTTGCTGTGGAATCGTGCAGCGGGCCGCGCAGCCTGCCGCGGACAGGCCAGTTTGCCGTAGACATCAGAGCCGCCCGCCGCAGCCCAGTCTCGCTCAACGCGGGTGCGTAAGCCCGACTTGCTTCCAAATCTTCTCCCAGTGCCACACGCCGGGAGTTTTATCGAGGATACGGTAGCCCATCTGGTGCGCTAACATCAAAATTTGGCCGCGGTGATGCGCCTCGTGCGAGAACATGTACGCGAACATCGTCGCTCCGGCCGGCCAAGTCTGCGCCCAACTCCCGCGCGCGAATTTCGCCACGCGACGATTCGGCGAGGCCGAAAGCGCGTCCGTCAACATGCGCAAACACTGCGCACCGCTTTTCCTATGCGCTGCCGCAGCCTGCTTGATCGTGCAGCGGTCGGGATCGAGCGGCGCCGGACATTTCAGATGCGGCGCCGAATTCTTCAACCACGAAAGCCGAACGTTGTGCAGATGCGCGAAGATCGCCGCGATCGTCCGCCCGCTTCCTTTTTTGCCCGGCGGCTCGGCGCGCCACGCGCGCGGATCCAGTTCAGCGAAAATCACCTGGTTCATCGCGTCGTTGCACGCATAGGTTTCCAGCAGCGAGTCGCGAATCTCGGCCAGCGCCGCCTGCTTCCCCTGCGATTGGACTGCCATCCCAGCTCCCCCAATTGAAGTGAATCGTGAATCCGTCCCGAGCCGGTCCAGTCGAGAGAGCAGCAAAGCAAGCGCTCCCGCCAAACCGCGCATATAATACTACTGTGCAGGACGCCAAGCTGATTGTCGTCGAGTCGTGCGGCAGCCGCCCTGAGGCGGAATTGGTCAAGGGCGCGCTCGAAGAAGCCGGCATTCCCGCGATCATCCAGGGTGACACGGCAGGAGGCATGCGCGAGCATCTGGCGTGGTCTGGCGCAGGATTCAAAATTCTGGTGCGCGAGAACGACGTAACCGCAGCGCGCGATTTTCTCACTTCACTCGCCGCCGGCGACGAAAACTCGGGCGCCGACTCCGAGGGCCGCGAAAACTAGCGATTGATTTGGGGCGCTGGTGATTGTTTTCAATGGGCTGCGATGGCTTTCGATTATGTTTCGCTAGCGATCGATTTTGGTTGGGGAGAAGTTGCCTGGGGTGGGCCGAGGTCCGAATTGTGGCCAGCGCAAACACGTCGCTTCCCGCGGGGCAACAAAAGCGCCCCGACCCACGCTAACACTTTTGCCAGCCGCTGAATATTCGTAGAAATACGCACGAGGATAAGCGATAGAAAAGATGGGGTGTACTTTGCTGGGTTGGCCGGTGGCGGGGCGTCTAAACCCGGACCCTTCAAGAGCGGAAGGGTCGGCCACCCACCAAGAAAACATCCAGTCGTCGGAGAAGTGTTTTTTTCTTGACTCCTTTTGTAGAACTCATCAGGAGTAAGCCTGCCCTTGCCGGCGGGCAGCCTACGTGCCGGGCTACGTACAATCGTCCCTTCGGGACTAACTGTCTTCTCTGCGGTTATTCTCATTCTCAGAAAAACTTCAGACCTGACCACCGACGGAAAACGGGGAATGGAAATCGAGAAAGTTCTGGGACTCCTAGAACCCGGCGGAATAGCTTTTCCGGCATTAATCCTCTTGACAAAAGTTTCTGAACAAGCGTATTCAGTCACCAGCGTTTTCCAGGAGGGCCTACTTTCTCCTGTTGGGTGGAGAGCTCAACTCGAATTTTCCAAGAATCTGACCCTGGCCCGCGGACATAGAGGGGCGTCTGTGTGTGCCGGCAAGGCGTTCGCAGCAATGCAGGTATGGCTGCGGTCGTTCCCCACACACCTGGAAGAATCATCTCGGAATGCTCGCTTTGAAGAAGAGGAGGAAATACATGAATCGAAAGGCAATTGTTTCGTTTGTATGCGCCGCGATCGCGCTGGTACTCTCTGCGCCGGCGGGCTTCGCGCAGCAATCGGCACAGCTTCCGAAGTTGAATCCGTTTAGGACCCCGACGAAAGACCCGAGCACGGCGGCGGGAGCATCGCTGGCGGCCGCATTGGAAAGCGGGCGAGCGAAGGCCGGTGTGAACGCCAACTCGTCCAACAACAAGGGCCAGCTTCAAACCTTCACCTATACCGTCACGTCGTCGCGCGACGGCAACACCTACAGCGGCGAGATCGTGGGACGCAACCCGTTCACGAACCCGCTCGGGTTTACCACGATCTCCAGCCAGTTGATTCCAGTGATCATCCGGACCCATACGGTGTTCACTGGCATTAACGCAACAGGTACCGACATTACGACCGGTCCCGGCATCACAGTGTTCGACCCGACGGTGAAGGATGACTCGTGCCTGACGCCTCCGAACGACGTTCCACTCACGCTGACGCAGCTTTCGCCGATTTACAAGCCGTTTGATTTCAACTTCGGCGGCACGGACGTAGGCACCACGCAAACCACGGATGCATTCCAGCGCGGAAACTTCTTCCAGGCCCTGAATTTCGGAAACGAGAATTTCGACGACAACCCTGTCTATCACGTGATTCTGAGCCCGGTGCATACGCTGGTGGCGGTGGTAATCGACATTCCGGCGGGGAACGGCATCGCGTACCCCACCGCGGTGTTTGGCGGCTGCCCCGGCGGCGGCACGGTGGGGATCATCGATATTGCTGCATATGAGCCGGCCCTCTTTACGATCTTGTCCCAGCTTGCTCCGCGCGTGAACCCGACAACTTTCCCGTTCTTCCTGGAGCACAACGTGGTCGAGTGCGAAGCGTTCGCGCCAGGGATAAACTGCGGCGACATTTTGAACCCGAACGCGGCGTGCTGCATTATCGGATTCCACGATAGCAACGGCCCGCAAACCTTCGGCACCGGCGATTTCGACACCAGCGAAATTTTCGTCAGCCCGATACCGGATGTGAGCGCCATCTCGCATGAAGTGGCAGAGTGGATGAACGATCCGTTTGGCAACAATCCCACGCCGGCCTGGGGCCACACGGGGCAGGTAGGCGGGTGCCAGAACAACTTAGAGGTGGGTGATCCGTTGAGCGGCACGCTGGCGCCGCCGATTTTCAATCCGGCAAACAAGTTCACCTACCACATGCAGGAGCTGGCGTTCTTCTCGTGGTTCTACGGCGCGCCATCCGTTGGAGTCAATGGATGGTTCTCCGACAACGACACGTTCACGCATGACGCTGGGCCGGTTTGCCAGTAGGACGGCACTCCGAATCGCAGGCGTGCTTTGTCAGATTGAAACCGACTGGTTGCAGGCCGCCTTCGCGGCGGCCTGTAGCCGGTTGGAAAACTGTGGTTGCTCGCGCTTTCGGACAAGCACACATTGATTCATCCCGCTAACGTAGCGCTCCCAGGTGCATACGCCAAAAAGATCTCACGACCTCTGTGCTTGATTGATGTCATAACGACGTCGGCCTCGCGACGGCCCGAGTAGACTGTTCGGTGATCACCCCAACAGTGCTCGGATCGAAGGAGGCCGAGATGCGAATTATAGGATGTGACTTGCATGCTCGCCAGCAAACGTTGGCGATGCTAGACACCGCGACGGGAGAAGTTGTGCACAAGACTCTCTCGCACGAAGGCGAAAGTGTGCGCGAGTTT